>Ga0302325_10009616_pt1 | contig 21074 bp, 23 predicted proteins | sample Palsa_T0_2_FD_201948 | JGI IMG/M metagenome (GOLD analysis project Ga0302325, IMG submission 201948) | Peat permafrost microbial communities from Stordalen Mire near Abisko, Sweden - Palsa_T0_2 | ecosystem: Environmental > Terrestrial > Soil > Palsa > Peat permafrost | place: Sweden: Abisko...
CTCTTGTAGAGCGGTCTACTACGAGGTCACCTGCGATACTCGGCGGGACCTGCCTCAAGGGCCTAGGAGTAGCGCTGCGAGCGCCACCACAAAGACGACCGCCCACGTGGGACTCCTTGCGGCGTGAGAGGCAAACTCACACGGCCATGCTCGTTGGGTTGAACGCCAAGGGGATGCCCGCGGATGTCTGAGCCCCTGGGTACATTCCAAGGACGTAGTAGAGGATCGCAATATGTTGCATCTCCACCGGCTGGATCGAAGACGACAGTCCGATGGCGGCACTGCTCTTCAGCTTTGCAGTCTCTGCCTGGTACGTCTGCGCAGCGATCGTCTCAAGGGTAATGGCAAGCTCGGCCAGCCCCGCGATGTCGGTGACCTTGGCGAAGTCGGCCTGTACGGTCGGCGTCAGCGTTGGATTGGTGATGGTGACCGCTGACTTGCCATTCGACTTCAACACCCCATTCCATGCCGCGGCGTGCTCGGTGTGCTGTCCCTTGACGGTAGTGGCGAACGTCGCCACGGCCGGAGGCACCGCACCCAGCTTGCCTGCTGTCGCAGCGCTCAAACCGGCGGTGTAGGCGAAAACGGCGAGATTCTCCAAGCTGGCGGCCACAGCGGCCACGGCCAAGTCGCCCTTGAGGCCTGCAGGCGGAAAACCACTCGCATTCAGGGTTTGCGCCAACGATACGTGGCGCGTCGCTGCACCTGCCCGAGTGGGCGATCCGATGACCATCATGGCCGCACCTCCCGCTGCCGCCGCTCCGGCGCCGAGCAGGAATGCCCGACGACTGGTCGAGCGCGCTCCTGTCTCCATCGCATCGACCATGTCAGATACGCCTTGGCGCATAGCCGGCATCCCAACATCGTGGTGGAGCTCGTCGAGCTCGCGGGTCATGAAAAGAAGCTCGCCTTCGGTACCTTCAAAGGTCTGCTTTGCGCGCTTACTCACTTGACTGCTCCTTGCTTGGCCGGGGCGGCCATGTTGGTCTTGTAAAAGCTGTTGGGGAACCCGACGCTCCCGGCGGCGGCTGGCAGCGCCGCACCAGTACCAGGAGCCAGTGAAATAAGTTGGGGAGCTCCTGCCATGAGAAGAGCCTGCACAGCCAGCAGGACACTTACGTGCTGCGCTTCAATGCCCATAATGCTGGCGAAGAGAGCCTTGTTGGTTGTGGACTCAGCCAGAACGGTGTCCTTGACGTAGGTCTCGGCGGCGATGTTCTCGAGCTCGAGGGCTAGTCCTACGACACCAAGTGCACCCTGCGCAGCAGTGACACTCCCAAGGGAGGCGACTGCCTTGTTCACGACGGGCACGAATGCGGGGTCAGGTTTGTTCTGCACCTTGCCTCCGAGGTGACGAGCCGCTGCATTGAAGGCGTCAGCGTGTTGAGCGTGTTGGGCCATAGTGACCTGGCTGAACTTGGTGATGACCGGGTCAGCGGCGGAACCACCGATATACGGAAGGGTGAGTGCAGTCTTATAGGTCGAGACGGCCAGATTCTCGAGGGAGGCTGCCGTCTGGAGAATCTGCGCATCACCAGAGCTGCTCGCCGCGGCAGCCGAAGCCAAGACGCCGACGAGGGCAACTCCGCCAGCCGCACCCAAGATGCTCGTGGCACCGAGACTGGCACGCAGAGATCGAACGTGCGCGTCGTGAAACGCTCGGTTCGCTCCGGGATCTTCCGCACGAGGCGAGTGATTGACCTCGACAAGCTCGTCGAGCGCGTCATGGGTCGGCCGCATTGCATCGGCTTGTAAGTCTTGTGACTCTTCGAGCAACTCGGCGAGCGCTCCCGGATCTGCGGTCATGTCATCTCCTCAACGTGCGTGTTCAGTACCCGTTCGGAACGAGCCCGATATCGGATGTCGGAAACATGGCGGTTAGACGGCGTTCTGGTGTCGGAAAGGTCTTGACACTGCGCTCCTCAGAAGATGGAGCTGCTCCTGCCCGGGGAGCCGATCGACCCGTCGATCGATACGGGCTGCTACATCTCCCCCGGCGGGTCCGTCGAAAAGGTATTTGACCAGGAAGCCAACCTCTTCTTTGGGCATGACGCCAGATCCCACTGGCCGCCACAGATGTTTGAGGGCGAACCGCGTCAGCTTTTGGGCCCGCTGGCTTTCGCCCAAGCGGCGAGTCGCCTCAGAAGCGTAGAAGTCGATGTGCCTTCCCTCTTGCTTCATAATGCGCTTGAGCAACTCGCGCAGTGTCGAATGATTTGCCCGCTCAGTCAGTCGGGCATAGCCGGCCTGTGTTGTCCACTCATTGATGGCGCCCCAGGTCATGTGCAAGGCAATGAACGCCTTGCCAGCAAAAGCTGCAGATCCCATAGTGCTGAAAGCCGAAATGACTTCCTTCCGCCGACGGCCGCGTCGAAGGGCGGCAATGCGAGGAACTCCGGCTACTTCTCCGTGGGCCTCGAGCACCTGGCCGATGGCCTCTCCATGCCACATTTCCTCGAAGGCCCAGCACGCGAGAAATGAAGTGACTTCCGGATCCTGATGGGCGGGGGTCAAGAGCAGGTCCCGCAGATAGCAGATGGTGTGATGCTCGACGTCATGCATGTAGCGCAATGTGCGAAGCGCATCTTGAGGCAATGGCTGATCCTTGAAGTCATCGAACTCGATGTCAGCGAGATTCAAGCGACCCGCCCGCGCCTTGTAAGAATCGATTGTCGTCTTCACACCAGCTGTTCGGAGTGAGAGGACACTCGGATGGCGAAACCACACGTTTCAAACAACGCGGGATTCCCAACAAGCGGCCTTCAGTGATTACAGAGGAACTGCGGACCGTTCCCCGGAATATGCAGTATTCACGCGTTTGCGCAGGTGAACAGGGAGATAGCCAGACCGGACCTGCAGGAACCGCCACAAGGAGTCCCTGGTGAGTGACTTACCCCACTATGCCTCAGTACTCATTACTTTCAGGCACCTGCTTTATCGGTCGGAGAGCGCTTCTAGGACACCGCAGGCGACACAACCGAAGGAAGACACTTAGCGACCGAGCAGCTTCCCGATTGCAATTGACACAAAGTAAAAGAAAACGAGAGGAAGAGCCAGCGCGAACATGGAAAACGGATCGGAGCTCGGCGTCACAACTGCCGAGACCACAACGATCGAGATGACGGCCCACCGCCAGGAATGCAAGAGGCGAGCCGGCGTGACCACTCGGGCCAGTTCGAGCGAGACAAGGACGACCGGGAATTGGAAGGTGAGGCCAAATAAGGCCATCATCAACAGGATCAACCCCAGGTAGGGAATGGGGTCGTAAATGGCCTGGAGATTCGGTCCTCCAACTGACTTCAGGAACCCGAGCGCGTGAGGCAACGTGAAATAGGCCGTCGCCGCTCCAAGAAGGAACAGCAAGAAAGCTGCCACGACGAATGGGGTCACGTACTTCCGCTCTCGCGCTTCTAAGCCTGGTGTTACAAATCGCCACAGTTGAAACAGGATCACCGGCGACGACAGGACAAAACCCCCGAATACAGCGATCTTGACCCGCAGGGACAACCCATCGAGAGGGGACGTTACGAAAAGGTTGCATGAACCGCTCCCAGCGAGCACGGGTCGGGCTGCAGTGCTACCCCTAGGCAAGTTCGCGGCATCGACATCGCAAAGCGGTCGTATCAGCACGTGCAAGATCGGTTCGTAGGCGAACACCGCAATGCCTGCCGCCACCACGAATGCAATCACGCAGACGACGATCCGTCGACGCAATTCGCCCAGGTGTTCGCCGATTGACATCGCGTCCGGCGACGGCTTGTTTTTGCCGATACTAGAAAGAATGGTGGTCATGGGAAGGGCGCGATCAATTCAGACTTGCGTCGAAGCCGATCAGCGGACTCATTTCGCGATCCGAAGGCTTCAGCTGGGAGCGCATAGTCGGACGACTTTTCGAGTCGCACGGATCAGAAGACATCTGTTCAGGTTCAGACAGATCCGCCGTCACCCAACTCATGGCACCTCCGGCGACGCCGGCCGCTGGAGTTGGAAGACCGCTCCTCTGCGTTTGTCGACCTTCTATCGAGGCCTCGAGCGGGCCGTCGCTCGACTTCATGTTGGCAAGGTTGTCAAGCAAAGCTGAAGGTGATCGAGCCAAGCGAACGATCTCAGTTGTCGACGGGAGATCGGGCATGTTGCTCCTTACTTCGGCTTCCACCTTTTGACGGAAACTATTGAAGGAGCGCCAAGTGCCGCCGATCTGGCGAGCCACCTGCGGCAGCCGGTCTGGCCCGAGGATGAGGATCGCCACCACACCGATGATCAAAACCTTTCCGGGGTCGAGATTAAGCACAGGTCTGGGTCGAAAGTCGGGTTCCGCTCGGCTCGATTCTGGTTTGCACAGCAGCTATTCGGACTGGGTCACTGTCCGGATGAGTGAACCATCAGATCACGACGCCATAGATAGACAGCAGTGGAGGCCGTGCAGTCTGGACTCCTCGGACGAGACGTTGCATTGGGAACCAGAACGAGCGCTGCTCTCCGCTTCCCCTCATTCGCGGTTGAACTTCAATCTGAACATCCGACATCCGCGCGACGGTATGGCTCCGGAAAGGAGATACACGACAGAAACACTGGGTGTGGGTCGGATCTCGGATGGACCTCGATCCGAATGGCCGACTTCGATGAGGTCTAAGGGAGCAACAATGTTGGCAGAGATTTTCGGGATGGATGGGATAGTGGTAGTCGTTCTTCTCGCGGTAGTCCTTTTCGGCGGAGCGGCCATTCCAAAGCTCGCGCGGAGCCTGGGCTCAGCCAAGAACCAGTTCGAGAAGGGCCTGGATGAGGGCAAGAACGCCTCGCCCGTCGTGACGGCGGCTTCGAATGTCGCGTCCTCGGACACACCGATGCCTTTCACCCAATAACAACGAACCCATGACTTCGGCACGAATCGATGGATGAGTTACCGGGCGAAACTTTCCGCTCTCGCCCGGTCCGTCTCTAACGTCACCTCCTCGATTGCCTCTTGAGAGGTTTTGTTGGGTTCCGGCAAGCAACAACATTACTTTCCAAGGAACCACTGAGCGCATTGATCGCAGGATTTCGCGGTCGGACTATCGCCCTGATGCCGCGCGCACGCACCGGTCCGCAAGGAACCGCTCGGGGTTGTAGTGCGCGTCAAAGACGCCTTGAGCTCAACCCTTTCGGACGAATGCGCCGGTGGTCTTCCCTGCCGCAAATCTCGAGGCGAGAGAGCCGTTGACTATACGGCGGTCATGACGCTCGTGGAACTCGGGGTTCGGATCGTGATCTGAACTGGCCAGCGTGGTTCATGAGTTACGAGGGAGCGTGCTTCGCCAGTTCATCCGTGGGCTGAGCCCTCCGGCAATCATGCGGTCATCCGATTAGTGACTCGTTCCGAATAGGACGTATGACGATCGATACGGTGAGGCACACCTTGCAGGTTGGGCCGCCCAGCGACAGAAAGGGTGCTAGGTGGACAGCGACGGCTGTCTTCGCGGCCGGGGGGCTCCTGATCATTTGGTCGAGCTACATCCACTTTCACCTGTGGCAATCCCTGGGCTACCGGCATATCACAACGATCGGCCCGCTCTTCCTGCTCCAATCCATCGGCGGCTTTCTGCTTGGGCTGGTCATCATCGCCGCTCGTAGGGTGTGGGCAGCTCTTCTTGGGGCCGGTTTCGCCGTCGCCACGATGGTCGGCTTCTTCATATCGGTCGAGCACGGTCTCTTTGGATTCAAGGACACCTGGTCGGCTCCCTTTGCCCATGACGCATTCGCGTTGGAGCTTGCCATCATCGGTGTGTGCGTGATCGCCGGGACCCTGTGCCTCATTGGGTCGGCGTCCGTGGCGAAGGACCGGCATATCCTCGCCGGCGTTCTTTCGGTAGCGGTTTTATTGATTCTGGGGGGAGCCATTCTCCTTGCCACCGAGGGAGGCGGAGCAGCAGGCCCGGCGACTGCGTCTGGGTCGTCGTCGAGCAGCTCGAGCACTTCCGCCGCTTCGAGTGTCCACATAACGATCTCGAACTTCATGTTTCAAGCCATGAGTGTGACTGTGAAGCCTGGCGCCACCGTGACAGTGACCAATAAGGACAGTGCCACGCACACCTTGACTGCAACTGGAGGGCAATTCAACACGGGGGACATCACCCAGAATCAGACCAAGACCTTCAAGGCCCCCATGAAGCCTGGCACGTACAGCTACATCTGCAATATCCACCAGTACATGACGGGAAATATCATCGTCAAGTAGTCGTGAACCTCGGTCGGGTAGAAAGAACGAATCCGCTTCTCGTTGGAAGCAATGACTTACGGAAGAGTGAAAGCTAAGCGAGACCGCGGTCAACAAGGTGCTGGACGCTGCCACTGCCGCGGCAGGCGTTCCGGAGAACGTGACCGTGTCGTCCCGCATGCTGGGCTGCGTCCTGAAATATAGAGCGCAAGCATCTGAGACGTAAGCCATTAGCGAACGCGCATCAACGGTTCAAGGGTTGATAATCTGCCCTTGACCTGCTCCTGGAGCGGAAGACGGATTCGAACCCGCGACCCTCATCTTGGCAATGTGGTGATTTTCGTCCTGTAAGGCCTGCGGATCCTGTGAGGTGCGGTTCGGTCCATCCAGTTTCCACTCCGTCCATCGAATCCGTCGCTGTAGTAGAGCGCTCTACTATCCGCCGCGTTCGGCGCGTAATGCCGCAATAGTGAGTTGGCGAGGCAGGAACCCCGCAACCGGGGCGCCTCCTCATGCCTGCGACTCGTCGGCGTCGACGACGCGCTGCATCAGGTCGATCAGGTGGTTCAGTTCTTCGTCCGCGAGCACAGAGATTGCAGCGGGTGGGCGGTACAGGATGGCTTCGGCGGTGGCGACGGCGTCGCTCCCGCGCTGAGTGAGGGAGACGAGCTTGCGGCGACGGTCGTCGGGATGGGGACCACGTTGGACAAGCCCATGTTTCTCGAGCTTGTCAACGATGAGCGAGACGTAAGGGCCAGTCGTCTGGTTGAGCTCGGCGAGCTCGGTGTGCGTCAATGGTTCGGCGCGTAGCTGAAACAGGATCTTGCCCCGTCCGGCCCCGAGGCTAAAGCCAAGTGCTTCTGCAAGGTCGCCATGACGACTGTGCCCATCGACAAACTGCCGCATGAGTGTCCAGGCTTGCTCGGTTGAACTCGGCGGGTCCTCTACTTTCCCCGAGGCTCTCCTGGACCTGGCGCCTACCACGGCACGGTTTGGCCGAGGTAGTCGACATAGTGCAGTCCCGGCTGGCCCCTCAGGCTGTCAATGACTTTCACCACACCCGGAATGCTTTCCTCGATGGTAAGTCGGGCATCCGGTCCGCCCAGGTCGGTCTTGACCCAGCCGGGGGCCATGAGGATCAGCGTCCGTTGATCGCCACGGTGACGAGCGTCATAACTGCGCATGTAGCTATTGAGGGCCGCTTTGCTGCCACGGTAGACCTCGTGGCCCCCGTTGGTGTTGTTGGTGACACTGCCTTGGCCCGACGACATGACGCCGATGGTGCCTATCGGCTCGACGCAGTCCTGGAAGGCTTCGATGACTCGCAGCGGGCTAAGGGCGTTGGTGACCATCACCCTGATGAACTCGTCGGTCGAGGTCTCTGAGACCGTCCCATCAGGCTGGTTCGCTGTACCCGCGTTGTGAAAGAGAAGGTCGAACTTCCTGCCGGCCAAACGGTCACGCATTGCGGCAATCTGGAAGGAACTGGTCACGTCGAGCGACTCGATCTCCACCTGCGCTCGGTGCCGCTCGGCCAACTCGTTGAGCGCGGTCTTGCCCGTTTCGCGAACGGTGGCAGTGACGTGCCACCCGCCCTCGACCCACTTCTCCGCCAGTGCGAGGCCGAGCCCACGAGAGGCGCCGAACAGAAGAACTCGTCCCGAGGCGCTGTGATGCTGAACTTCAGTCGCGTTTTTAGTTACTGTCATGGTAACTGTTATAGAGTATATATCTATTTAGGTCAAGACGTCTTGGGCGCCGAGGACTCCCGTGCGGAGCGCCACACAAGGGGTCAGGCGCCACCCTCACATCACCTCGCTCCCCCGACGCTCGCCTCTCAGCGTTTCAACTTCTTAAGAAGATGGTTCCCAGCCCCGTGCCGACACTCTCCTTTCAGCGACGACACTCATGGAGCCAATGCCCGGGGCCAAGCAGGTGAAGTCCGACCATCAGGGGCAGAGCAGGTCAGGGTGACAGTCGCTCGATCCTCCAACTTCCAGACTGAGCGCTGTAGCGAAGCCGATCATGCAGGCGGTCCGCTCCTTCTTCCCACAGTTCGACGACATCAGGGCGGATCCGGTAGCCGCCCCATCGAAGAGGGCGCGGTGGCCCTGAGTCGTCGGGAAACGCTTCGGACAGCTTGGTCACCTCCTCTTTGAGCACCGCTCGACTATCGATTACCTGGCTCTGGTGGCTTGCGACTGCACTACGACGAGAACCTGGCGGCCGCGATTGCCAGTAGGCGTCCGACAACGAGGCTTCGACCACCTCTACTGCCCCTGTCACCCGGACCTGTCGGTGCACAGGCTTGAACCAATGGAGGAGGACTGCGGCAAACGGATTCGCCTTCAACTCCTGACCCTTGCCGCTCTCTTGGTCGGTGTAGAAGACGAGGCCTCGATCGTCGAGGCCTCGGAGCAGCACCATTCTGGAGGACGGGCGACCCTCGGTCGTGGCTGTGGACACTGCCATCGCCTCGGGCATGGGTTCGCCGGCTCCTCGCGCAACCTCAAGCCACGAGGACAGCTGAGTCATTGGGTCTGGATCGACGGATGCTTCTTCCACCGACACAGTCTGCTCGTTCGGGGAGTGGGTCGCGTTGGCATTGGAGCCAAAGACCATCGCTTGCGGCCATCCACCGAGATGCCTCGAAAGACCACAATCTCAACACCCATAGATGGACGAGTCCAGTCGTACGGAACCAAGTGGTCTCAAATCCCATTGAAGTCCTCGACGAACTAACAGAGTTCGTTCGATTCGGGTTTTTAGCTGGGTAAACGCGACGCCGCGCACGCCGGGCAGGGAAGCGATTTCTGATGTCGAAATCTGAATCCGTGTCCTCCCGGTGGACTCAAATCAAATTTAATGCGTCAAAGCCAGAAATCGAGTGGTGACGAGACTGGCGCGGTCTCGAACTGTCCCACGGTCCCGGTGTACTGGGAAACATTCACCAGGTGCCGACCTCAGATGAGTGATGGGGTCGGAACTAGACGATCCGGCCGTCGTCTGGCCGTTCGGCGAAGTGCCAAAGCACGCCGCAGGGATCGATGACATAAGCGATTCTCAACCCCCACGGCTGTAGCGCTGGCTCCTGGGGAGCTGGGACGTCAAAGCGCTCTGACAGGTTGAGGGACGATAGGTGAGCCCACCACGCGTCGAGGTCATCCACGAGCATCTGCATCATGAAGTTCTCGGCGTATTCCTGCTGACAGAAACGAGTGAGGATGATCTCGCTCTCGCCGGTGGTGAAGATGGCGACATCGCTTTCCAGGAGCAAGGTGAATCCGAGTTCGACGTAGAACGTCTTGCTTACCTCGAAGTCCTTGGTCGGCAAGAAGGCCCTCGCCCGTTCTGTCCCACTGGGTACCGTGACCCCCTCCCCAGATGTCGCAGCGTGACCCATCTGCAAATGTTGCGTCCGGATGCCTAACACCCAGGGGCGATTACGAATCACGGCACCGAAGTTGGATCACATTCCCATCGGGATCGAGCACGTCGTGCCGTGTCAGGCCATCGATGCTGAACGTTCGACGAGTCACAACCCCTCCGTTGGATTTGACGTCGGCCAGGGCGGATTCCAGCGAGATGACATCGAACACAGGTTTGAGAGCGGAGCCCTCGCTGGGTTCTGGCGGAATGCGTATCTCGATGGTCCCGGCGATCCTTGCCGGTACGGAGTGGATCAGGACTTCCTCACGTTCATTAAGGAGTCGAATGTCATCCGAATGTTCGTCTGTCGGGCTCACCCCAAGGACGGCCTCGTAGAAGGTGGCCAAACGGCGAACATCGACCGAGAGACGACGAGTGAACCAATGTCGGAACTGAAGCCACCTGTGTTTGATAGGTATCCGGAAGCATGGATGAGCGCCGTTCGACGACCGCTCATCTCCCGGCAGCGAGGACTGGGGCATCTCGACTCAGAAGTCCGATCCTCTATGAGGTGTAAGCAACCTCCGCCACGTGCACGTCGTTGACCAGGTTGCCCAGGCTGAGGTTGATGTCCTGGAAGTGGTATCCCCATGTGGGGCCGGCGATCTCGTTGACGAGCGGTCGGGTGTCGCCGTTTGCAGCAACAGGAGTCACCTGTAACCAGCTCGCGCCATCCTCGGTTTCACAGGTGCCCGTGTACTGCTGGGGGTAGTGGAGCCAGGGCGTGGTCACCGAAGGAGCGGGTGGTGCCATCGACGGGACCGGCAGAGGCGGACTCACCGGCCAGTACGTGTCTAAATCGGCCGTCCCGCCCCCTATGGCAGCCGGGTTGACGCAAGCCACCTGGACTCCGGTTGTGGCCGTCTGATCGGTGTTCAGACTGATCCCTTTGCCGGGGCGACCGAAGTTCGCGTTGGCCGGTGGCTCCAAAGGGAAAGACGAGTAGGCAATGATGCAGCCGCTCTTCTTGGATGCGGTGCACAGGGACAAGTTCTTGAAGGTGGATCCGACCGTCTTGCCTGTCGGAACCGTGACGTTCCCTCCCGCGATGATGGCGTCCACCATCAGCTTTCGCATCTTGGGGTTCTTGTCCACTTCGGCCCGGAGCAACTTGATCAGCATGACTGAGCCCTGTGAGTGCCCGATGAAGATGATCGGGTGTCCGTCGTCGTAGTGCGTGATGAAGTCTTTCCAGTCTGCAAGAACGCTTTTGTAGGCGACCGTGTACGCACCGGGATCGGCTCCATTCGCCCGCGTCAGCCCGTGCACAGTGATCTGGCGGTACATGGGCGCCCAGACGTTGCAGACGCTGGAGAACCGAGCAGCCTGTGCCGTAGCGTTCGAGGTCTCGGCAGGCTGGACGGTCAGGTCCGAGTTGGTGGTGCTCTCGTTGCTTGCCGTCGGGTAGAGGTAAAAGCAGTTGTAGCGATGGCTGGGGCTCGCGGTGTCGGCCTGAACGGATCGGTTGCCACTCGCAGTCACCGTCGTGGTGCTCATGCTTCCGTCGCACGGGTTGTTGGCCAGTCCGGGACGACACAGCCACACCGTCCCGGCGGAGTCTGTCTGGGGAACGGTCGTCGTCGCCGAGGCTGACGACGCCGACGCAAGTAGGGAAAGACCGCTCGCAAGAACCGAGAGAATGGCCAATACGAACATTGAGGCGAGTGGTGCCCTCTTTCTCCGAGTCGCCGCTTTTTGACTGCTAGTCCGGGTCTCTGTCAAGGGGAATAACGATACAACGGAGGAATCGCCGTTGACCCTGTCAACTACCCGTCATGTCGCCGAACGGGCACTGTCCCCGACGTGCTGTTGCACGGGACACGGACGATCGATCTGAGTTCCAGGCTTTTGGGCCGGAAAACCGCGCTTTCTCTGCTTGAAGCGGATCGTTCCTTCCGAACGGTCTAAACCGCGTGCCTCATTGACCCTTCGCCACACAGCTTCCACGGCCAGCCTGTCTCCGCCGGGCACGGCCTGGGGTGGACGTTCAGCGTGGTTGAGGCCCGGGCGTGGCACCAGCGCGCCGCCACAATCGGGATGGGGTCGCCGGCATCGAGCATCGGGGTGGCCATGAAGTGGCGGAGGTCGTGGAGTGCGAGAGGCTGATCGCCTAGAAATACCGACAGGCCAATACGACGGGCCCGTCGAGCTCACGACGAAACCGTCATCAAAGTGGGCCGACTCTCTCAGTTGAAACAGATCGCTCCGTGAGCGACGCAGCGGTCTGATGCGGCGCCAGTTGCGCTGAACGCCGCACCAGACCGCGTTGAATCAGGTTGCGGATCCCGCCACGATGTTGGATACGTGAACGCCCAGGCCCGGAAGAGAGCCGGCAAAGGTCGCCTGGCCGAGTGCGAAAACCCCGCCGTCGGAAGCAACCAACAACGCTCCGGCTTGGCCGCTCCCACCAGTCTCAGAAACGATGTCGCTCACGTGCACTCCAAGTCCTGGAAGTGAGCCCGGGTATGGGGCGTCGCCGAGGGCGAAGACCCCGCCATCGGATCCGACGAGCCAGTATCCAGCACCGTCGGCGGTGGGCCGGATCGCCACCACGTCAGAAGTGTGGACGCCGAGACCCGGGAGCGATCCCTCGAAGGTGGCGTCGCCGAACGAGAACACGCCACCGTCGGAAGCCGCCAGAAGGTATCCCCCTCCGTCAGCGGTGGGGGCGATGCCCACGATATCGCTGACGTGAACGCCCAGACCGGGTAGCGAGCCTGCGAAAGTCGCATCCCCGAAGGCGTACACCGCGCCGTCAGCGCCCACGAGCCAGTACCCAGCGTCGTCGGCCGTCGGCTCGATTCCCACCACGTCCCCGACGTGGACGCCCAGACCCGGCAGCGATCCCTCGAACGTAGCGTCGCCGAAGGCGTACACCCCCCCGTCAGAACCGACCAGCCAGTAGCCCTTGCCATCGGGGACGCTGGCGATCGCTGTGATGTCATTCACGTGGACGCCGAGACCCGGCAGGGAACCGGTGAAGGTCGCGTTACCGAAGGAGTACACGCCACCGTCGGCTCCTACCAGGTCGTAGCCCGCACCCGTTGAAGACTGACCGACGACGTAACTCTGGAGGGCCACGGCCAGGGTCGACGGGTTCGCACTGGCATCGCCGATGGCGTACGCGATGTAAACGTGCCCTGCGGTCAAGGGTAGGTCAAGCGGTCCGAGGACGGGCGAAGACGAAGGCGTAGACGGGTTCAGCGCCACCGAGACCGGCACGGTGCCAGCGGGGACTGCGAGGGGCCCGGCTGAGTTCGGATTGGTCAAGTCGGTGACCACCATCGTCTGGCCTGCGTAGACGTCGACCGCGGGCGCCGCCGCAGTGTGGCGGACGAGCACCCAGGCGTCGCCCGCCGGCGCCGGCGTCGTCGGATTGGCGAACGTGGTCAGCTCAGGTGTGCCGGTCGCGCTCAAATTGGCCACGATGGTGGCGTTCTCCCCTGCGGTCAGATGCTCGGACGCGCTGAGGATCGGGGTGCTCGAGGCGGGGGCACCCGCCGGACGAATATCGACTTGGTACGTGCCCGGCGCTAGCGAGAGCGGCGACGTCACCGTCTTGAACTCGAAGTTCGACAAGGTCAACTGGTTGTTCACGTAGACGTCGACTGGCGTGTTGGGAATCCCGTGTATGACGGTGACGGTGGCCTCAGCTGTCGGGGTCGCGCTCGCCACAGCAGCCGAGGCCACGAGGGCCGACGCCGTGAAGGTAGCGACCACAAGGGCCGCGGCAAAGAATCGTCGCATAGTTACTCCTGTCTTTTGGCTGGGGAGACCGTCCTGGCGGTGTGGTCGGGAAACAAGGTTTGAGAAACGAGTATTGGGAGTGGACTCGGGGCGCTCTGGCCGCCGATATGGCCCTCAGCGCGTCGGAATCTGGAGGGTCACCACGTTGAACGTCGAAGGGTAGGTTCCGATGGCAAAAGCCAAGGTGTTGGTATTGGCGGGCAGCGACACTGCTCCGAGATCGTCAAGCACCGTGCTTGGAGTGTTTGGAGCCGTGACCGTCACGTCGTAGCTTCCGGCGGGGACCCCAGCCTCGGTGCTCTGGCCGTTCGAAAAGGCCGGCGTTACCGCGACGGACCCGTCCGCGTAGACACCGACCGTTGGGGCCACCGCCAGATGGCGAACGGTCACCCGGGCGGCGCCAGCCGTCGATGCGACGTCGTTGCTGAACGCTGCGAGTGTGGGGGTGCCTGGACTACCCGACGGCGAGGCCGTGACGTAGGCCGCTACCGTTTTGTTCTGGCCCCAACCGAGCAAAACTGTGGTTTCGAGGAGGGGCTGGCACGGGCTGGCCCCCGTTGGCACGACCTCGACCACATAGAAACCTGGCGTCACCCAGCCCGGGAAGTCAGCGCCGAGATCGGCGACCGTGCCGAAGGTGACGTCACTGAGCTTCTTCACCGAGAAGACGTTCTTGTAGACGTAGATGTCGACGTTGAGCCCCGGCACCCCGTGCACGAGACTCAGGTCGGGCTCGGATCCGCGCCACGAGCCAACCTGCCAGGCTGAGCGCCCCGGAGTTTGCCACTGGCCCTGGGCGCCAGCGACGACAGGCGTCGCGAGCAGAGTGAGGACTATCACAAGGCCTACCAGGGGGGCCACAAAGGCCAAGAGTGCTCGTTTCATCTCTGTCTCCATCTCGCCGCACAACGGTCATCCCGCGTCTCGGGAACTCCTTGTTCTTCGTGGAGGGTTGCCAATCGGTTGCACGTACTTTTTTGCAACCGAATCATCCCTGTTCACGAAGGTGGGTCAAGAAGGACCGATACCCAACCCAAGGAGCCCAAGATGCGATCCCGGACCGTTCTGTTCTGCATCACTCTGTTTGCCGCGGGATTGGGCGCTACGGCCTGCAGCAGCGGATCGTCGCCCTCTTCGAGTCCGAGCACGACTACAGCTTCGGGCAGTGGCATGGGCCAGAGCGCTAGTTCGAAAAGCAGCACAACGTCGAAGAACATCGTCCAGATCGCTGCCTCGGACCCGAGCTTGTCCTCACTAGTGGCGGCACTCAAAGCGGCCGGTCTCGTGACGACCCTCGAAGGGCATGGCCCGTTCACGGTCTTCGCTCCGAGCAACGCGGCCTTTGCCGCGCTCCCGGCAGGTACGCTCACCTCACTGCTTGAGCCCGCGAACAAGTCCGCACTGAGCTCGATCCTCACTTACCACGTGGTTGCCGGGGCCTACACCTCGTCGAACCTTCCTGTCGGATCGGTCAAGACGGTCAATGGCACCGAGCTCACAGTGAGCGAGAATGGCGGACAAGTGGACATTACCGACGGCAAAGGCAACGTGGCGCACGTCACGACGGCCAACATCAAGGCCTCTAACGGCGTGATCCACATCATCAGCGCTGTGCTGATGCCGCCAGCCTCATGAGGCGCCGGAGCTCCCGACGGCACCCGTGACCCAAGCGGCCAGCGAGTCCATCGGGGGGCGCATCGCACAAGCGGACCAAGGCGCGCTCGAGGAGGCTTACCGAGCCTACGGACCGTCGGTCCGCGCCTATTTGCGGCGCTTCGTCCACCCTGGAGAGGTCGACGATGTGCTCCAAATCGTTTTTCTCGAGGTGTGGCGGTCGAGGTCACGAATAGACCCCGCGCGCCCCTTCGAGGCATGGCTGTTTGGCATTGCCCGCAAGCGTGCCATCGACGCCCTGCGGCGGAGCTCGCACGATGTCGTTCCCGTCGAGTCCGTGCGAGAGCTCGTCGGCCCCGACGGTGAGGACTTCGCCGAGCGCGTGGCGTGGAGCGCCGAGCTGCACGCGGGACTCGCCAGACTGTCAACCGAGCAAAAGGAGACCCTCGAACTCTCCTATTTCGCCGGGCTCACCCAGAGCGAGATAGCCGACCGGACCGGAGTGCCCATCGGCACCGTCAAAGCCCGAATGGCACGAGGGATGCACAGACTGACCGCGATGATGGCCAGGCAAGGAGCGCCGCTATGACAGAGCACGACGATCTCGACCACGAGGTTCCCGACCTGGTGGGGTTGCTCACCGGCGAGGTCTCTCGCACCGAAGCCCTCGCCTTGACGGATCATCTCGAAGCCTGCCGGTCCTGCACGCGAGAGCTGATCGACTTGCTCGTGGCCCACGCCGCCCTGCGCTCCTCGAATCGTGTGAGCCAGGACCTGGCCGCACAGCCCGTGCGGTCTGCGGCTCCCGAGAACAGCATGGTTCAACCAACGTCCGAGTCGGTGGTCATCGACCAAGAAGGCCAAGAGCAACTCCCTCCGCTGCGCCAGCCGGTCGATTCGACCGTGCAGCCCTTGGGTCAGCTCGAGAGGGACCTGGAGACTCCCTGGCGACGTTCGCGGTCATGGCGCTGGGTCGCCGCCGCGGTGCTCGCGGTCTTGATCGTCGGGGGCGCCGCCACCGTCCTCGCGGTTCACCGAGCGCCCGTGGCGCCCCTCCAACCACGAGTCGCCAGCGCCGCCCTGTATCCGATCACTGCGCCTCCAAACGCGTCAGGGTCGGTCGCGGTCTCTGCGGAGGGCTCGACCCGGTCGCTTCATGTCGACGCCCAGCACCTGCCTGAGCCCGCGGCACAGGGCTTCTACGAGGTATGGCTGTTGGACCCCACTACGAACAAGATGCTGCCCATGGGCGTGCTCTCTCCGTCAGGGCGTGGTGAGTACGGAGTCTCCGCCAACATCATGTCGGGGTACTCTGCCGTCGACATCAGCCTGCAAGCCAACGATGGAAACCCTGCGCATTCGCGGACAAGCGTGCTCAGAGCCAACCTGTGATTCGAGGTTTCCCTAGCCGACCTCATTCGCAAAGTATGTCCTCACCAGCGCTGATGTCGAGAAAGGTATCAATGGATATTCCGCGATGGGCCTTCTCGGTCCTTCCTGTCGGAGCTGCAGCAGGTCTCGGAGGCCTCGCCGCGCGAGATGCTCCAGGGGTCTACGGGCGACTGGCGAAGCCGTCATGGGCACCGCCTGCATCAGTGTTTGGACCCGTGTGGTCCGTCCTGTATCTCACCACCGGAATCGCCGGTTGGAAGCTGTTCCGCAGCGCCTCCAAGCGGACGAAAACACTCCACATACTCCAGCTCTCGCTGAATGCAGCATGGCCGGCGCTCTTCTTCGGGGTTCGGGACAAGCGTTCCTCGCTGGTTGTCATCGCACTTCTGGACGCATCCCTCGCAGCGGAGATCACTTCGCTACGCCGTGAGGATCCAACAGCAGCGTCGCTCCTGTTGCCCTACCTCGCGTGGAGTGCATTCGCCACGGTGCTCAATGCAACGGTCAGCGAACCTGAGTGATCACGATGGAATCGTCTTCGCGGACCTCGAGCAGAGTGTGCTGCCGCCTCATGTCAATAGCGAAAGTTGAAGCAGCCCGTCTGTCAACGCGGTCCCGGCGCACCCGGGTGTGTGCCAACAAGTGCTGCCTGTCGATCTCGATCACGGCCGTGTCGAGGGCGCACCAGGCCTCCATGGGCGGGCAACTCCGGCCGCTGTAGGGGCGCTCTTCGTTCTACATCAAGACGAAGCGGTCGATCTGGGCCTCGAGTACGGCCAGGGTGGCCACTGGTGGTTTCTTGGCCAGCCACTTCTTGAATGTAAGGTGGAAGCGCTCACACACCATTCGTTGCGCGAGGACAGCCAAGTCCGACTCCTGGCTATTGCAACCTGTCGAACACGACCCCAGAAACCGCCTTTACCAGGGAAATCGTTGGAGCGGAAGACGGGATTCGAGTCCACCCAGTTTCCACTCCGTCCACCAGATTTGCCCCTGTAGTAGAGCGCTCTACTATCGATTGAGCGGTTACCACCGGAGGAAGAGGGACGGTTATGGATGACGCAACACTGCTCGCCGAACTCTTGCCGACCGCGGAGCGCTTGGTCGACCGCCATCTGGGTATCGCCAAAGAATGGTTCCCCCATGACCTGGTGGAGTGGCGTGCACCACCGGTGGCGGGGTCGCCCGTACCCCTACCCGATGGCGTGGCCAGTGCGGTCTTCGTCAACGTACTGACCGAGGACAACCTGCCATATTACTTCGCCTCAATCGACAACCTCTTCGGCCGGGACGGCGCCTGGGGCTATTGGACCCGTCGGTGGACAGCTGAAGAGGGGCGGCACTCGATCGTCATGCGCGACTACTTGATCATGAGCGGGAACATCGACCCGGTCAACCTTGAGCGGGCCCGGATGGCCCAAGTCACAGGGGGCGTCTCCCCTCACGCAGTGACGATTGCCGACGCCTTCGTCTATCTCGCCCTCCAGGAGTTGGCGACTCGAATCGCCCACCACAACACCGGCAAGGCATTGCCCGACGCCGAGGGTTACGCGGTCATGAAACGCGTGGCGGCAGATGAGAATCTCCACTACCTCTTCTACCGAGACCTGGTGTCTGCTGCGCTGGAGATCGATCCTTCGGGGATGATGGAGGCAATCAAGCGTCAGGTGCTGACGTTCGAGATGCCGGGTACAGGGATACCGGACTTTGCTCGCCATGCAAGGGCCATTGCCCGAGCCGGAATCTATGATCTACGCGTGCACCATGACTCCATCCTCCGGCCGGTGGTTCTGGGCCATTGGGACGTGACTGGCAGGCAGGGCCTCACCTCGTCCGCCGAGGCCGCTCGGGACAGACTGTTGCAATTCATCACGCGACTGGGGCGCGCGTCAGCACGATTCAAAGACGAGCCGCGCGTCGCGCTCGACAACAGATAACGCGACCTACTATCAGGAGCGTCGTACGCTGATCGACGCCTCAGTGCAAAGTGCCTCACGGGGCCAATCTTCGTTCTCGACCTCCTCTCACGCAAGGCAGTGTGTGGGGCCATCGACCGGCGCTGCGAGTCCGTTGACGACGAGGCCCTTTGCCCAGTTGTCCCCTGACCCTGTCGCGGCGTGGGCCTGAGCCGCTCTGCCTACTCCGACATCAAGTTCCGCCAGCCGCGCGATGTCTGGCTCTTGGTCCCTGCGACCACGGGCTCCGTTTCCAGATCAGAGCAGCTCACGTCGGAGGAGTGGCATCGCGCCGGAGGGCCGCGTAAACAGCGAGGCTGCGTTTGCGCTCCACGGCGTGGTCGACGATGCGAGGCACGTAGTCGAGCGGTGTCGGCGAACGCCAGGGCTCGTGTACATAAACGACAGGAGCAGCACGTAGCTCAGGTATCCAGCGGCGGATGTAGACGCCTTCGGGATCAAACCGTCTCGACTGAGTGACGGGATTGAAGATCCGGAAATAGGGCGAGGCGTCGGTACCCGTACCAGCTACCCATTGCCATCCGTGCTGGTTGCTTGCGAGGTCGCCGTCGACAAGATGACGCATGAAATACCGAGCTCCTCGGCGCCAATCGAGGTGAAGGTCCTTGACGAGGAACGAGGCCACGAGCATACGGACCCGGTTGTGCATCCACGCTTCGGCCCGCAGTTGGCGCATTCCTGCATCGACAATGGGGTATCCGGTCCGGCCCTCCCTCCAGGCCTCGAAACGCGCCTCGGCGTCCGGGCCCTGTTCAGCGAGAAGTCCGCTCATACGGGCATCGAAACTTGAGCGTGCACTCTGTGGCCAGGCCCACAGAACCGATGCATAGAATTCGCGCCACGCCAACTCCGTCATGAAGCGCTCGTCCTCGGGACCCAGTGCCGACAGAAGCGTGCGAGGATGGAGAACGCCCAGATGCAGATAGGCCGAGATGCGGGACGTCACGTCGAGATCCGGGCGATCGCGTGTATCGCTATAGCGGGAGAGACACTCGGTCCTGAAACGCCACCACGCCTCGTTTGCCGCGTCTTCGCCAGCGGGAGGCAACAAAATGCTCGGTGGAACAATGGGCTCGTCGGGCAATCGATTACCAGGTACCGCGACCCAGTTGACGCGTTGGGGATCACTAGACGCCGGAGTGGGCCAGCCATGCCGAGACCAGGCGCGGAAATAAGGAGTGAACACCTTGTAGGGCTGTCCGGTGACTGTTGTGAGCCGGTGCGGGCTGACGGCGTAAGGCGATCCTGTCTGCACCAGAGGAACCGAGCCGAGGGCCGCTGCGACTCGCTGGTCGCGCTTGGTTCCATAGGGTCCGAAATCAGCGCTGACATGCACCTCGGTCGCCCAGACGCGCCGGGCCACTTCCGGCACAACTTGTTCGGGGCGGCCCTGCTGGACAACAAGCTGAGCGCCTAGTGCTTGGAGTCGTCGGTCCATATCGCGCAAGGTACGGATGAGAAACGCGCGCCGGGGAAGGCCGGCCGGCCCCATGAGTGCAGGATCGATCACGAAGAGAGCCAGGACCGGTCCGCGGGTCGCTGCCTTGGCCAATGCTGGATGATCGCTGAAGCGGAGGTCGCGACGAAACCACAGAATGCTCAGTGGTCGACTCATGACCTTCCCACCATGACCGATGCCACGCTCGCCGACGTTGGCGACGCTTTCGTCGGCAGCCAGGCCCTAGGTGCTCCGCTCTTCGCGTAAGGCTGCTGGCGTGCCATTGGATCTATTTACCACTAAATCGACGGACCGGCCAGAAGAACTGGGTTGGTGGAGTGGCGTGATCAGCCACGTTCTTGCGACAAAGGTTAGGTGTCCTTCCCAAGGGCGCTGATGCGCTGTGAGATCACGGCCGGCGATGGATCCCGACGCTGTCGTCATCCGCTCCATACAGCTCTGCAGACGCCAAGAACTACCGACTCGAGCTCAAGAGCCGCGTCTGCATCAAGTTCTTCCCGCCCATCAAACTGAGTTTCGCTTCGCGACTCAGGATGAAGATCGTCAACGCATCAACGACACTTCGATGCGAGACTTGGCGACTTGAGTCGAATGCGAGGGGTTCTGGTGAGAGGCGGAGACATCGGGTTGAAAATCGACCCCTGACCTGCCATCTTGGAGCGGAAGACGGGAATCGAACTCGCGACCCTCACCTTGGCAAGGTGTTTGAGTTCGTCCACGGTGTCCCGGCGAGTCCTCTCAGCTGACCTCCCGTCTACGGAACGTCCACCGAATCCGCCCGAATTCAACCCTGTTGTAGAGCGGTCTACTAGGGGATCGATCCATTTGAACGGTGAGCCTCTGCGCTCCGTTGGCGAGCCCGTTACGCGCAACTCCCGACCTGCCACCCAGCAGCTCGGGAGTTGTCGGACTATCTCGCCTTCCCGGCAGGGGCAGTCTGCGGCTTCTGAACGACGGCGACGCGTCAATAGGGGTAGCAGGGCACAGCTGATCGATCCCCTGGCAACCCGCCACCTGCAACCTTGGGCGGAAACGGCCTCGTCGTGTTGCCTGAGTTCTGCAGTACCACCCGTCACCTTCCCGACATCCACGTCGTGGCGCTCCATGGCGAGTTGGACGTCGTGTCCTCCGATGGCCTAGCCGATGCCCTGGCGGAGGTCGCTGGCTCAACCGTCGTCGTCGATCTCTCGGGCCTCACCTTCATGGATTGCAGCGGCATCGACGCTCTGGTGGCGGCCAGGAACCGCATCTTGGCTAACGAATT
>Ga0302325_10009618_pt1 | contig 21072 bp, 20 predicted proteins | sample Palsa_T0_2_FD_201948 | JGI IMG/M metagenome (GOLD analysis project Ga0302325, IMG submission 201948) | Peat permafrost microbial communities from Stordalen Mire near Abisko, Sweden - Palsa_T0_2 | ecosystem: Environmental > Terrestrial > Soil > Palsa > Peat permafrost | place: Sweden: Abisko...
CATCGGCCGAGCAGGACTCCGTCGTGGCCGAGCAGGCGGGCTTCGCGAACTTCACGCGTCTCGGCCCACCGGGCAGAGCCATAAGTGGTGGCGCGCTTTGCTTCCCGGGCCCTCCATACCGACATAGCGATGGCCGCGACGAAGGCAGCAATTCCGCCGGACGCGGCGATATAGGCGCCCTCGACGAAGATATCTCGCGCATAGGCGTCGTATGCAAACCACCACCAGAAGAAGGCTGGGGGCTGGTAGACTGGCCAGCCGAGGAATTCGAACCACGGGAGGCCGAGTTGGATTTGGAATGCGAGACGCCAAGCGACCCACTCCGTCGCGCCCCAGAGAAAGGCGAGAGCGACGGCGCTGACAAGGAGCACCTGGCCCCAGAGGATTTTGGTCGCAGACATGGCGACTGAAGATCAGGATGTTTCCGATCCTGATCGCAATAGTCGAGAAACCTCGTTTGGCGTGCGGGATACGATGGCGTGCAGGTAGGCCTCAATTCGTCGAGCCACTCCTGATAGGATGAGAATGGCGAACGCTATCTACGAGGTCGGAAACCCGAGGGGCCGCGGCGCGACAGGCAGCTGGGGCGCCGCTTTGGTGGGATGCCGCGCGAGCGCGGTCGCGGAATGGTTTCCTGACAAGGAGAAGTCGATCGCGGTCGGCTTCTTCAATTTCGGCACCTCGCTCGGAGCGTTGATCGCGCACCGCCGCTCGTCGCCGCAGTCACCCTGACGCTTGGCTGGCGCTCGGCCTTCGTCATCACCGGCGCAGTCGGTTTTTTCTCGGCGGCGCTGTGGTACGCCTTCTACCGGCCGCCGAGCGAGCACGCCTTGCTGTCGCCCGGCGAGCGCGAGCAGATCCTGTCAGGGCAGACCACGCGGACGGAGGAGCCCCAAAACGGTCGGTGCAGGAACTTCTTGCGACGCGGCGCTTCTGGGCGATCGCGGTTCCGCGCTTCTTTGCCGAACCGAAATGGCAGACCTTCAGCTTCTGGATCCCTCTCTACCTGGCGACCCAGCGGCACATGGACCTCAGGCAGATCGGTCTCTTCGCGTGGCTTCCGTTCCTTGCGGCGGACTTCGGCGGCGTATTTGGTGGCTTTGTCCGCGCCGTTCCTTACGAAACTTTCGGCGTCACGCTGATATGGTTGCGCATCTGAGGCGTCGTCCTCGGCGCGCTACTGATGGGCCGGCCAGCATCGGCCTCGTCTCCTCGCCCTATACGTCCATTGCTCTCTTTTGCCTCGGCGGTTTCGCCCACCAGACCATCTCAGTGCTCGTCAACACACTGAGCGCCGATCTTTTTGATTCACGCGAGGTCGGAACGGTCAGCGGCTTCGCGGGCATGGCCGCGTGAGTGACCCATGTTCGAACCCTTCCCCCTTGGCCTAGGGGGGGACGACGGAGTGATCGACATGGAGTTACTGAGCGTCATACGACGCTGGCATTATCGAGATCATTTCTCGATCCGTGAGATATCTCGACGCACTGGGCTGTCGAGGAACACGGTCCGCAAGTACCTGCATTCGGACCGCGTCGAACCGAAGTTTGCCGTCCCAGATCGGCCGAGCAGGCTGGACCCATACGCCGACAAGCTGTCGCATATGCTGCGGCAGGAGGCGGGGAAGTCGCGCAAGCAGAAGCGCACGACCAAGCAATTGCACGCCGATCTGGCCGCCCTCGGTTACGACGGCTCCTACAATCGCGTGGCGGCCTTCGCTCGCGACTGGAAGGCCGCCCGGCAGCAGGAACAGCAGACGTGCGGCCGCGGCGTGTTCGTGCCGCTTGCGTTTCTGCCGGGCGAGGCGTTTCAGTTCGACTGGTCGGAAGATTGGGCGATCATCGCCGGCGAGCGGACCAAATTGCAGGTCGCTCACGTCAAGCTCTCCTACAGCCGCGCCTTCATTCTCCGCGCCTATCCTCAGCAGACCCACGAGATGCTGTTCGACGCTCACAACCACGCCTTCCGCGTCTTGGGGGGCGTGCCGCGGCGGGGCATTTACGACAATATGCGAACTGCCGTCGACAAGGTCGGCCGCGGAAAAGAGCGCCAAGTCAACGCGCGCTTCTCAGCCATGGTCAGCCACTTCCTGTTCGAGGCGGAGTTCTGCAATCCGGCTTCCGGCTGGGAGAAGGGGCAGATCGAGAAAAACGTCCAGGACGCGCGCCATCGGCTTTGGCAGCCCATGCCGCACTTCCCCTCTCTAGACGCGCTGAACGACTGGCTGGAGACGCGATGCCGAGAGCTGTGGGCATTGACGCCGCACGGCTCACAAGCTGGCACGGTCGCCGACGTCCGGGCGGAGGAAGCGCAGCACTTGATGCCGCTTTCCAGGACGTTCGACGGCTTCGTCGAATACGCCAAGCGCGTCTCACCGACATGCCTGGTCCATTTGGACCGCAATCGCTACAGCGTGCCCGCGTCCTTCGCCAATCGTCCGGTCAGCGTACGAGTTTATCCCGAACGCATCGTTGTCGCCGCCGAGGGACAAGTCGTCTGCGAACATCGCCGCGTTTTTGCCCGCTCCCACCAACGCAAGAGTACGACCACCGTTTTCGACTGGCGGCACTATCTGGCGGTCATTCAGCGCAAGCCGGGAGCCCTGCGTAACGGCGCGCCCTTCGCCGAACTGCCGCCTGCCTTCCGGGCCTTACAACAGCGTATGCTCAAGACGCCGGGCGGCGACCGCGAGATGGTCGAGATCCTCGCCCTGGTTCTCCAGCACGACGAGCAAGCCGTGCTCGCCGCCGTCGAACTGGCGCTGGAGGCCGGCGCGCCAACGAAGACGCATATTCTGAACCTGCTGCACCGCTTGGTCGACGGAAAGCCGATGGACACGCCTCCGATAAAGGCGCCGCACGCTTTGACTTTGACGAACGAACCACAGGCTAACGTCGAGCGCTACGACGCGCTGCGCAAAGCCCGGGAGGCGCGTCATGCGTCATACCCCTGCCGCCGGCGCCGTCGTCATCATGCTGCGCACCCTCAAAATGCACGGCATGGCTCAGGCGGTCGGCGAGTTGACCGAGCAAGGCTCTCCGGCCTTTGAGGCGGCGCTGCCCATCCTATCCCAGCTCCTGAAGGCGGAGACGGCCGACAGGGAGGTGAGATCGACGGCCTATCAGCTCAAGGCCGCCCGCTTTCCAAACTATCGCGATCTTGCCGGCTTCGACTTCGCCAGCAGCGAGGTCAACGAGGCGCTCACGCGTCAACTCCACCGCTGCGAGTTCCTGGATGACGCCCATAATGTCGTCCTGGTCGGCGGCCCCGGCACGGGGAAGACGCATCTCGCCACCGCGATCGGCGTCCAGGCCATCGAGCATCACCGCAAGCGCGTCCGGTTCTTCTCCACCGTCGAACTCGTCAACGCTCTCGAACAAGAGAAGCTTCAGGGCAAACCCGGCCAGATCGCGGCGCGGCTCACCCACTCCGATCTCGTCATCCTCGACGAGCTTGGTTACCTGCCGTTCAGCGCCTCCGGCGGAGCCTTGCTCTTCCATCTGCTAAGCAAGCTCTACGAGCGCGCCAGCGTCATCATCACGACTAATCTCAGCTTTGGCGAGTGGGCAACCGTGTTCGGCGACCCGAAGATGACGACCGCGCTACTCGATCGTCTCACCCACCGCTGCCACATTCTCGAAACCGGAAACGACAGCTTCCGCTTCAAGAACAGCTCGGCGAAAGACGCCAAACCCGCAAAGGACAAACCTCGGAACTTGACGAACGCCTGACCCCGAAACCATCATCAAGCCGGGTCAGTTCTCAATGGAAATCCCGGGTCAAATCTCAGCGGAAATCGACAGCTTGGCGTCAGTCAAGCCAATCGCCCTGACGCTCGAATCCGCCTTGCGCTCGATCCTCACGAGGTCGTCGAGACTCCCCCGGCCGTCGCGCATGTAGTCGCCCCTCGCCTGCTCAGCGAGGGCGCACAATTGCGCCGCCCTCTCGACCTTCAGCCGGCGCATGGGTGTCATCTCGCCGTGAACAGCAGCGGTGAACAGGACAATCAACTCGGCGAAGCGCCTGCCGAGCGGAAGTCGCCCGTCGAGCTTCGTCAGCGTCCGGCGACGATCGCGCCTCGGCGAATGGACATCAGCCTCGATTGCGAGATTGCTCATGACTCGGCCGCCTGTCTGGCGAGCCGGCATGGCGGCGGGGCGTCGGCCCCATGAACCTCGATCTCGGGTTTCCAGTCCCATATGTCCCGCCAGGGGCCTCAGAGCGCTGCAAAGAACTAAGTTGAAAGCTGTGGACGGGGTGAAACCGCCGCGCCTTCGCCCGGCGTCGTCGGCGGAGAGAGGTCATTGGCACAACCCGGCCGCTGTCAAACGCCGGACGCGCTTCGGCGTAGAACCAGCGCCACGGCGGCCGGCGACCGACGCACGAACGGCGGGCGAGCTTCCAGCCGGCCGGTAGGTTGCGAGCGACGATGCAGTGTCCATGCTGGCGACTATGCGCGACATGCACGCAACATGCAACATTGGAATTCTTGCAAATAAATGTAAACGCATACTAATTTGTGTAGCTTAAATGTATCAGTCGGATACTTAGTCCGCTGGTCGTAGGCCAGAAGCCGCCTCGGCCAACGGGCCACCAGGCGCGGGCCTTCTCGCCCATCGATTGGACACGCGGGGAAAACAATTCGAGCTTGGGAGGCGCACGTCGCCGTATTTCGCTCAGGAGATCAAAACTCGCCAAAAAATGCCTACCAGCCCCATCAATCGCCCCGGCGGCATAGACCTACAGCGCAACAGGTGGCACGACCGGTCGCAACGGCCATTGTGACGCTCAACCGTGAGGATTTGGCCTTGTCGAAAGCGTCAAAGTGGAGGAGAGTTGAAAGCGGAGGAAACTTGCATCCAAAACCGAGGCCCATCCGGGCGAATCCCGGTCACCTCCGCCCTTCCATTCGGGCATGTTGGCTGCTCTTCAGCGAAGTAGCTTCGTTGCGTTCCGAACAACAGCCGGGCTAGCCGGCCATCCAGCGGGGAGGTCCACGTTATGGTGTCATTCACATATCCCGGCGTGTACATCGAAGAGCTGTCGAGTGGCCAACATACTATTACCGGCGTGCCCACGTCGATTGGGGCCTTTGTGGGCTGGGCTCCGCAAGGGCCGGTGGATGCGGCAACACTGGTTCAGAGCTGGTCGGACTATCTGGCGCAGTTTGGCGGACTCGACTCGCGGAGCTGGCTCGGCTACGCGGTGAACCAGTTCTTCACCAATGGCGGCGGCCAATGCTACATCGTCCGCATTGTATGGGATGGGACGATTCCGGGCGGTAACAACAGCCCGGTCGCCTGCGCGACCTCGGTGGCCGCAGGCGTGGGTTATGGAACGGCGACCATCACTGCGACTTCGGGTGCGCTGTCGGCAGCCATTTCGCTGGGTGTGGGCGCGCCAGTTCTGCAGAGCGTCGTGGTTCTGCCGCAGGGCATGGCCGCGCCCGCGTCCGGCACATTGTCGCTTCCTCCGCTCCCGACCAATGCTACGCTGCAACTCGAAGCCACCGGCAGCTTCTCAGACGGCAGCACATCTGCCGCGCCTGGAGTTCTGTGGAGCTCAAGCAATCCGAACATAGTGAGCGTATCGCCGTCGGGGTTGGTGACCGCGGGTTCGACGCCGGGAACAGCGACAATTACCGCTGTCTCCGGGATTATCACCGGTGCCATCGCGATCACAGTTACACTAGCCGCGATCAAATCGATCAGCGTTTCTCCGTCGTCAGTGAACGCGGCGGTGGGACAGACTGTACAACTGGCGGCAGCCGCGAACTATTCTGACGGAACATCACAGAACATCACCACGATTGCAGCCTGGGCTTCGTCCGGCAGTGCGGCGACGTTCACTTCGACGACGGTTCCACTATCGCCAGGACAGTTTCTTGCGACCGCTGTAAGCGCGGGGGTCACGATCAGTGCGGGCTTGCCAAGCGCGTATACGCTTCCATCTCCGGCGCCAACGGCAAGCTCAGCTACGGCAGTGATTGCGCTGGCCGAGATCGTATCGCTCGCGATTTCTCCGGCCAATGCGACGGTGACCACGCCTGCGAACCTTGAGGCGGGAGAGACGGAACCCACCGCGTTTGTGGCTGCGTCAATTCTGTCCAACGGAGTGGTCCAGACTGGGACAGCGGTGACGTGGAATTCAAGCAATCCTGGAGTCGCCACGCTGAACGGCAGCGGCAACCTGACGGTCGTGGCCCCGGGCTCCACGATCATCACCGCGACGTATACGCCAGCTGCACCGGCCGCGCCGATCGTGGCCACAACGAGCCTGACGGTGAGCGCTGCGCATCTGACCGGGCTGAACGTCTCCCCGTCGACCGTGACCCTGGCGAGCGGCCTAGCGCAGCAACTGACGGTGACAGGGACCTTTGACGATGGGACCTTTGTCAACATGACCGGCTACGCGACATGGTCCTCGGGGGGGTCCGCGGCGACGGTTTCGCCGACCGGACTTGTGACCGCGGCGAGTGGCGTTTCGGCAAGCACGACCGTGACCATTACCGCAGCCTGGATGAACATCAGCGCCTCGGCCGCGTTCACGATCACTCCGCCCATTCCCAAGTCCCTTGCGCTCACCACCACACCGACCAAGACGACGTCTATTGCACCCGGGCAGAATCTTTCGCTTGTAGCGACGGCGACGAACTCGGACGGCAGCAGCACTGTCGTGACGGGCACGGCTCAGTGGGCAAGCTCGGCCAATTCGCTGATTTCTATTGCGGGACCGGGCGTGGTGGCCGCGTCGGCATCCGCCGGCGGCGCGCTTACCCTGTTCGCCGCCAACCCTGGCGCCTGGGGCAACAGCCTTTATGTGACCATCACCACGCTGCCGGCGCCGAACACCAACCGTTTCAATCTTCTGCTGCAGCAGAAAGGAACAACCGGCCAGCTTTCCACGCTGGAAAGCTACGTCAACCTTTCGATCTTGTCGACCGATCCAAATTACGTTGTAGCGCTGGTCAACAACGACTCCAGCTATATCACTTTTACCAATCCGCTGACCGGCCAAAACGTGGCGCCCACCGCAGCTCCTGCGGCGACGGCCGGGCCCGTCGCATTTGCCGGCGGAGCCGATGGAACGGTGTTGCGTCCCACGGACCAGAACTTTGAACTTGCCGTTCTTTCGACGACCAACTCCAGCGCGGGAATCAACCTGCTGGATCGCGTGGACATCTTCAATTTGCTCTGCATCCCTGGCGAGACCGATGCAGCAACCATCTCGACGCTGCAGGAGTACTGCCATGGCAAGCGCGCGTTTTTCATTGTGGATTCGCCGCAGAACGCGACCATCGCCGGAATGATGCAAAGCGGCCCGGTGGGCACGCCGGCGGGCAGCGGATCGATCACGGGCGAGTACGCATCGAACTCGGTATTCTATTTCCCATGGATTCAGGCTCCTGATCCGCTGGTCGGCAATCGTCCGGCGCTGTTTCCTCCTTGCGGGTTTGTGGCCGGGATCTACGCGGCTACCGACGCGGGCCGCGGGGTGTGGAAGGCGCCGGCGGGGATCAACGCCGGCTTCACCGGCAATACCGGACTGCAATATGTGCTAACGGACGCTGAAAACGGCGCCTTGAATCCGCAGGCTGTGAATTGCCTGCGGCAGTTCAAGGTGTACGGCGACGTGGTGTGGGGATCGCGAACGCTAGCCGGCAACGACCAGGCGGGGTCGGAGTGGAAGTACGTGCCGATTCGCCGGCTTGCGCTGTTCCTTGAGTCCAGCCTGTACGACGGCACGCAATGGGTGGTTTTCGAGCCAAACGACGCAACGCTTTGGGGCCAGATACGGCTCAACGTGGGGCAGTTCATGCAGAGCCTGTTCCTCCAGGGCGCATTTGCAGGAACCACCCCGCAGCAGGCCTATTTCGTAAAGTGCGACGGGGAGAACAATCCTCCCGCGAGCATTGCTCTTGGAATTGTAAATATTCTCGTTGGCTTTGCTCCCTTGTACCCCGCTGAGTTCGTCGTGATTCAGATTCAGCAGATCATCGCGCAAGCCCCGTAACCGGCGGAGGCCGCATATCCAGGGAGATCGCAGATGGCAATCTTTTCTGTAAACACCACTCGCTTGGACCCGTACAAGAACTTCAAGTTCCGGCTGAAGTGGGACGGGCAGTACGTGGCTGGCGTCAGCAAGATGAGCACGCTCAAGCGCACCACCGAGGTGGTGTCGCATCGAAGCGGCGGCGATCCGTCGACTGATCACAAGTCGCCGGGTAGGACCAAGTATGACGCCATCACCCTGGAACGCGGCCTGACACAGGACAAGAACTTCCACGACTGGTCCGGGCATGTGTGGAACTTCGGGTCAAGCCTTGGTTCGGAGGTCTCACTGGCTAACTTCCGCAAGGATCTTTACCTGGAGTTCTATAACGAAGCCGGCCAACTGGTGATTGCTTACAAGATTTTTCGGTGCTGGGTATCGGAGTACCAGGCGATGCCGGACCTCGATGCAAATGCAAACGCCATAGCCATTGAGCACATCAAGATCGAGAACGAAGGATGGGAGCGCGACACTAGCGTCAGCGAACCAAGCGAGCCGACATTGAGCGTTGTGGCCACCTGATATGCTGGCTCTAACCCAAGCCGACTGTCTCGCTTTGTGGGAGAGCGGGCAGGCGCTACACCCCATCGACCAAGGACTGCTCGCGGTGCAGACCGCCTTCCCCGAGACTCGCGAAGAGAGCGTCGCTGACTGGCCGCTGGGCCGGCGCAATCACGCTCTTGCGCAGCTGTATTGTGCTTGCTTCGGCCCCGGTCTGAAAGCTTGGGTTGAATGCCGCCAGTGCGGCGAAAAACTTGAATTTGAGGTCGACGGGAATACACTTGTCGAACGGGGGACGGAGGGTGGCGGCGCCCGCACTGTGTCCATCGACAGTCGGGTATTCCGCCTCCCGACGAGCCGCGACCTGGCAGGCATTGCCGCGGTAGGCGACCCGTCGTCCGCGACCGCGCGGCTGCTCGATCTGTGCCTGGTTACAGATGACGCCGCAGAGAGATCGCACCCCTGGAGCGAGCACGATGTTGAAGCGATCGGTGCGCGGCTGGCGGCTGCCGATCCTCTTGCGGAGATCTTGCTCGATCTGCACTGCCCACTATGCGACGAGTCCTTTCAGGAAACTCTCGACCTGTCGATTTTCTTGTGGTCGGAGCTAGAAAGTCGCGCTAAGCGCCTGTTGCTCGACGTGCATACGCTCGCATCTGCATATGGGTGGAGCGAAGCGGAGGTTCTGAGCCTAAGCCCAGCTCGGCGGAATTTCTACCTCGAGCAGGTAAGCGCATGAGCGGATATCTCACGCGCCTTGTCGCGCCAGCTGTCGGGCAACGCCCGCGTGTGCATCCCTCTGTGGACTCGATCTACGCTCGTGGCGCGCGCCGCGAAGAAGCGGCAGGGTTCTTGTTCCGGACGGAGACTTCGCCCGCGGGCGATTCGCTTGCTGGATCGGACTCGGAAACGGGGCCGTCCAAGCAGCTCTCGGCGCCAAACCGGGATTGGGGACCGCCCGTACGATCGAGTGCGCCTGCAACGAGAAGGGAGGCGCAAAGCGGCGCACGGTCAGGATTGGGTGCGAAGTCGCAGGCGGAAAAGGTCCAACCGTCAATCGAAACAACTTCTGCCACCGTAGGGGCCTTGGAGCCTCTGTCGCTGCGGGCCGCGATCCACGAACGGGATGCAGGATCGTCGCGCCCTGTGTCCGCGCGAGAAACTACCGATGCTTCGGAACCAAGAACGGCTTCACTGGCTGCAGCATCGGGAGCGCCTCGCCGGGAAGCGACGTCTCCGAGCGTGTGGATCTATGGACCGATGATCGCGGAAGTCGTTAGCTCGGCTCCGGCTTCATCTGCGGATTCCCAGGCCGCCGGCGCCGCAAAGAGGGACGCGCCCTCCGTTCCTGCCCCCGTCTCGTCACGACCGGTCATTTCCGGCGCCGCCGTTGCACGGCGCGCGCGCGCCCCCCAGCCGGAGGACATTCAGATTCACATTGGGCGCATCGAGGTGATTGCGCTGCCGCCAGCGGCGCCGCGCGTTGCACCGCCGGCGGTTCGCAAAGGGCTCACGCTCGACGAGTATCTGAGGGAAAGCAGCGTGAGGGCGCGATGAGCAGTGCGCTGGCAATCTCCGCCGTTTCGGCCGTCCTTCAGTTCTACCTCCAAAACATCTACGGCCCGTTGCACGCCATGTTCGGGGGGACGATCACGGTGAGCTCACAGGCGCCTGACCTGGTGCAAACCAAATTCAACAACCTTACCGCGTTCGAAAACCAGGTCAACCTCTTCCTCCATCAGGTGACCTACAATCCTGCGTGGCGCAACGTAGGCTTGCCGTCGCTGCAGGCCGATGGCCAGACGCTAGGCCAGAGTCCACCGCTCGCGCTGGACCTACACTATCTGCTTACGGTTTACGGATCCGAGGATTGGCAAGCCGAGGGACTGCTCGGCTACGCGCTGATGATGTTTCATCAAAACCCAGTCCTCAGCCGCAGCGATATCAACTTTGCACTAGAGAATCTTCCAGCTGGCAACAATCTGAATACTCCGCTGCAGAGCAGCGGGCTCGCCGATCAGATTGAGATGATAAAGATCACTCCCGCGACGCTTGGACGCGAAGAGATGGCGTGGCTGTGGACCGCCCTCAAAGCTGACTATCGTCCGACGTTTCCGTTCACGGTGGGGGTGGTTCTGCTTCAGCCTCCGCAGAACATTTCGCTGGCGCTCCCGGTCATTCGCCGTCGGTTCAAGGCCATGACCATGCAGCCCGCGCAGATCCTCGAGGCGGCGCCACCCAACAAACAGCCTGCTGCTGAGCTTACGGATATGGTTACGGTCACGGGCGAGTTTCTTGCCAATGTGACCCAGGCGTCGCTCAGCAATGCGCGGCTAGGAATTCAATTCGCTGTTCCGGTATCGAACCTGACGGCCAATTCGTTCACGTGCGTTCCAGGAGCACAGACTACTTATCCAAACGGAATACCGGCGGGAGTGTACCTTCTGGCGGCGCAGATTCTGGCGCCCAACTCGACGCCTGCAGAAGTCATCATCCAACAAACCACCAATCAACTCCCGGTGGCTCTCGCGCCGACACTCACCGCACAAGCCGTCTCGCTGGTTGCCAATCCGGACGGCACCCCTACGGTGCTGCTCACGATCGCGGGGATCGCTCCGGGCGTATCGGAGGGCCAGACGGTGATGCTCTCACTGAGCAGCCTCACGGTTCCAGCGCCGCCGGGGGTGCTTTACAACATGTCGGCCAGCCTGAGCGCTCCCAAACTGCCACTAGGGCAGACGAGTTGGACGTCGCTCACTTTCGAATTCCCCAATACCCTGCCGGCCGGCCAGAGCTACCTTGGCCGACTGAGTGTGGACGGCGTCAGCAGCATCGTCGGAGTTGATTGGCACGCGCATCCGCCGGTGTTTACCGGACCAACGGTGACGACATGACGACCGTCCCGATGACTGCGGCGCCGACCTGGCAAGAACTGAACCAGCGGGCATTGGTGCGCGAGTTTGCATTGCTTCGCCGCAGGCTGGGCGACGAGACACCGGTCGATCCGTCGGTGGCGAGTAGGGCGGAGCCGATGCCAATACCCGCCGCCATCGACAATCTCAGTGCAATTTTCAATCTCAGCACGTTCGAACGCGAGCTCTTGCTTCTGTGCGCGGGAGTGGAGATGGATTCTGCCGTTGCCGACCGATGCGTGCAGATTCTGGGCAGCGGTTCATCGCGTCCAGCGCGCGCGTCCGTCACGTTCTCGCTTGCGATGGCGACGCTAACGGATCCTCAATGGAGCGCCGTATCGGCTTCCGCGCCCTTGCGCCGTTTTCGTCTGCTCAGCCTAGAGCCGGGACACGGCCTGACCTCGGCGCCACTGCACATCGACGAACGCGTGCTGCACTATTTAGCGGGGGTCAATCGCATCGATCCGCGGCTCGAGGATCTGCTGTTCCAAAAGCCGCCGCCAGAGTGGATGGACGCCGATCATTTCCGACAGGCCACGGAGACGCTCGGCGGGTTTATCGCCAGGAACAATACTGCAACGATTCTGCATCTCTGCGGCGACGATCCGCTGGGCCAGGAGAGCGTGGCTTCGTTTCTGGCTCATAACGGTGGCCGCGAGCTGTACGTTTTGCGGCACGAAGATACGCCGGCCGCCGGCGCGGAGCTGGAACAATTTCTCCATTTGTGGATGCGGGAGCGGCTGCTACTGCCGGCCTGCCTGCTGCTACAATGGGGCAACGAGTCTCCGAGCACGGCTGCGCGTCAGCTTGCGGAACGGCTTCCGGGCGCGATCATGATCGCCAGTCGTGAACCGCTGCGACTAAACCGGCCGGTGGAAAGCTACCAGGTCGACAAGCCCCGCCCGGCCGCGCAGCAGCAACTGTGGCAGGAGGCGTTGGGGGTATCATCGCTGGATGCGCCGGCTTTGCTTGGTGATGTCGCACAGCAGTTCCGCCTGACCGCGGAGTCGATCGTCTCCATCGCCGCTTCTTTGGCGCCCAAGTCAGCGCCGTCGGAGGCAGCTCATGTTTCTTCCGCGCTCGAGGACCGTTTGTGGAACGCGTGCCGTCTGCATACGCGGCCGCGGCTTGAGGGTTTTGCCCAACGCATCGTGTCCGCGTCCTCGTGGGACGACCTCATTTTGCCGGACGCGCAGAAGAGTGTGCTTCGCCAGATTGCAGCACAATCGCGAAACCGCATGACTGTGTACGAGACGTGGGGATTCGCTGCGCGCGGTCTACGCGGGCTGGGCATCAGCGCGCTGTTCGCGGGACCTAGCGGAACGGGAAAAACGTTGGCCGCTGAAGTCCTTGCCACTGACCTCCGGCTTGACCTCTACCGCATCGACCTCTCAGCTGTGGTGAGCAAGTATATCGGTGAAACGGAGAAGAACCTGAAGCAAGTTTTCGATGCCGCGGAAACTGGAGGATGCCTGCTTCTCTTCGACGAGGCGGATGCGCTGTTCGGCAAGCGAGCCGAGGTGAAGGATTCGCATGACCGCTACGCAAACATCGAGGTCGGGTATCTGCTCCAGCGGATGGAGAATTTTCAGGGCCTGGCGATTCTGACCACCAATACGAAGGCCTCGCTCGACAAGAGTTTCCAGCGGCGGCTTCGCTTCACCGTCGACTTTCCCTTTCCTGACGCCGCTCATCGTCGGCAGATTTGGGATCGGGTATTCCCTCCGCAGACGCCCACGCGCGACCTCAGCTACGGCCGACTCGCGGGGTTGAATATGAGCGGCGGAAATATCCGCAACATCGCGCTCAATGCCGCATTCTTGGCAGCCGATCAGGGTGAACCAGTATGCATGCCACATATTCTGCAAGCCGCCCAACTGGAGGCGCAAAAGTCCGAGCGACCTCTTTCCGAGATGGAGATTCGGAAGTGGGCGTGAGCTTCAATGATCGAACGCCTGCCCGCGCTCCGCGCGTCAATGTCACCGTTGATCGGGTGGTTTTTGGCGGTCTTGACCCTGCTGCGCGCAGCGCTTTTTTGAATGGGCTGCGAACGCATCTCTCCCGCATCCTGGCCGACCCAGCGATGCTCGCGTCTCTTTGTCCTGAGTCTGGTTCGCGCCGGACGCCGGTTCTTCGACTCGAACGCGTATCGCTTCAGCCCGGCAATGCTGGAGCGCGCAATCTCGGCGCCAAGGTTGCTCGCGCCATCGCCACGAGCGGCAACGCTCGCGGCTCCTAACGGAGTGTGCGCCCATGAGCCGCGCCGCGGTCTCGCAACTCTCCGACGCTGCGAAGTCTGAGAGCCAACGGAAAAGCGCTAGCGTGCGAGTAAGCCATCCCGACGATTCATTCGAGGTGGAGGCGGATCGTGTTGCAAACACTGTTTCACGGGGCGGGCGGGTCTCCGGCTGGTCGCTTTCGGCTTCGAAATTCGATGGGATTTATCGGCAGGCCGCGCCTGCCCCGGCCCCATCGGTTGGCGAGATTGCTGGCAAGGTTGGCGAGGCCCTTCTGGCGACGCCTGCCGGCAAGAAGGCGCTGGACGCCGTCACTTCGGCGGTGAAGACCCCGGCGGGACTGGCGGTGACCGGCGCAACAGCCATTGGCGTCATCACTGCCATGGACAAAGCCAAGAAGCCGCTGCCTGCGCAGGCGCCTGCCATTCCACTGGATTTCATCAAGCCAGGGTTGAGCGTCAAGATCACGTGGAGCGGGCCTGTCAACCAGCCGACCGACGGATCGATCAGGTTCAGCTATACGCCGAAAGCAGCGGATCAAAAACCTGCGCAGCCGTTCGCAGGGAACGCGGCGATGGCTGCCGAGCAGGAGAAGTTCAGAGCCAGCCTGCACACGCCCACCGGTCTTGGTCACGCTCCAGTAAAAGCTCCCGAGCAGCAAAAGAAACCCGAGCCGGCTGCTACCCCCAAGGCCGAGGAGAAAAAAAAAGAAGAGATTCCGGTTCACCGCAAGGCCGAACCGTCGAGTTCGCGCAGCACGGGTTCCGCCGACGTGGACTTCGTGCTGCGATCATCCGGACAGCCGCTCGACCACGCGACCAGGCGCGACATGGAGTCGCGCATCGGCTATGACTTCAGCGGAGTTCGCCTGCATACGGACTCGCGTGCTGCTGAATCGGCGCAATCGTTGAGCGCGCAGGCCTATACCGTGGGCAGTAACGTTGTTTTTGCGGCGGGTCGTTTTGCGCCCCAAACCAGCGAAGGCCGCCGGCTGCTGGCTCACGAACTTACGCACGTCGTGCAACAGACAACGTCGCCGCAGCGCGCTCATCCAGTGGTGCGTCCTACGTCCAGCCACGTACAGCGCGCCTGGAGCGGCATGGACTTGCCCGGCGCGAGCTGGCTCATCGGAAAGGTGCGAGGCATCACGGGCTACAAGCTGGTTTGTACCGTCGTCGGCCATGACCTGTTCGATGATTCCCAAGCTTATGTACGTAACGCCGAGACCATCACCCAGGGGATTCTGGAACTGGTTCCCCGCGGCCAGGAAATTTACGAGAAGCTGAAGAGCGCCGGAAAAGCAATTGAGAAGGCGTACCATTGGCTTGCAGAAGAATTCACCCGCCGCAACCTGACCGAGGCAGGAATCTACGACGTCCTCGATAGGGCGGTTCACGCCTTCAGCGGTTGGCACCCGGTCGACTCCGGCGAACAGGTGATGAAGATCGTCAGCGAGCCGATCAACCAGCTCATCGATCTGGCCGGAGTGATAGGTAGGAAGGTACTCGACTTAGTGCTTGAAGGCGCGATCGCCACTTTTGGAGAGACCGGCCAACGCGTGTGGGCGTTTTTCCAGCACGCAGAAGGTGTGATCTCCACAATTGCGGCGAATCCGCTTCAGTTCCTCAACAACCTTCTTAAAGCAGTCGGGGAAGGCTTCTCGAATTTCTTCCTTAAGATATGGGATTATCTGAGCAAGGGCGTCAAGGAATGGATCTATAGTGAGCTGGATCTGCCAAAAGACATTAAGATGCCGGAAGATTTCACGCTTGGGAGCATGATGAAACTCCTGCTTCAGGTGCTGGGCCTCACATGGGAGCACAGGCGACCGCAATTGGTCGAAAAGCTGCAACCGATCGGCGGCGAAACGGTCGTGCACTTCTTTGAAACGCTAGCTGATAAGGCCGGCGACTTCATCAAGCGAATCAAGGAACAGGGTTTCGCTGCGATCAAAGAGATGATCGTCGAACAGGCCGGAGATATCTTCAATACAGTTGTCAGCGGGATCAAAGACTGGGTTGGGAAAAAGCTTCTCGAAGAGGGCGTGAAACTGATTGCCAAGCTCTCCAACCCTGCAGGCGGCCTGATAGCGATTGCAGAGAGCATCATCAACACAGTCACGTTCATCATCGACAAGGCCAAGAAGCTTGTTGAACTCATCAATACGGTGGTCAATGCACTTGCGGACATCGCGGCGGGCAATACCGGGCCTGCGGCTAAGAAAGTTGAGGATACGCTTGCAAATTCTATTCCGTTGCTGCTCCATTTCCTTGCCGTTCAGCTCAACGTGGACGGAATTGGCAAGGCCATCCGGGAGATTATCCATAAGATCCGCAAGCCTCTGGATGACCTCATCGGCAAGGTGCTTGACGTTGTTGTGACGAAGATCCAGCCGTTGTGGGAAAAGGGTAAGGCCGCCTTCTTGGCCAAGCTTGAAAGCGTCAAGAATTGGTGGACCAAACCGAAGCAGTTCAGGGTTGGAGAGGAAAAGCACACAGTCAGCATTGAAGGCGAGGGGGATAAGCCGCAAGTCTTTGTCGAAAGCAACAAGACGCCCCTTGAGCACTTTCTCAAAGACGTAAAGGCGACCCCACAGCAAACGAGGACCATTCTAAATCTTGCGAGCAAGTTGGGTTGGAAGCGCGGCGCGTTGCAGACGCCGGAAGAGGACGAAAAGGGCGCGAAGATTTATGAGAAGCTGATTATGGAGCTTGACCACCTTAAGGCCCGGCAGGCGAAGCCTTCCTTTTTGGCGGATCAAAAGACCGACCCCGATCTCGGCGGAGGCCTAGTGGCCGACGCTCATGTAACCACGAACCATCCGGTCGGAACGGAACCACGCGGCAAGGACCCTCCCGGATGGGAGGATCTCGGCTATCTCCTGGCCAAGAAACATTATGTTCGAGGCCACCTCCTGAGCATGCGCCTGGGAGGACCGGGCGAATGGCAGAACATGATGCCGTTGACCAACGCCGTGAACAGCCGAATGAATTCGAGGGTGGAAGCGCCGCTGAAAAAGTCAGTGGCCAATACCGACCGCGCTTATCATTATATCGTCCGCGCCGATTACGACAAAACACCGCTTCCCGATCCCGATCCGAAGGACACTCCCAACACAAACAAGAAAAGGCGGGCGGATGCCGCAGAGAAGCGGCTAAAAAAAATCAGCTGGACCGTGGGAATGATGAAGCTGGACGAGGCGTCCGGCAAATTGGTGGACGATCCAAAAGCTGACCTGATCGATGGAGAAGGAAATCCGATGCCCAAGACCGTCGCGGCGGACAGCATCACCCCATGGGATACTTAGGATAGCGACCCCGTCCAAGAAACTGGGCTCCAAAAAGAGACGACTGCATGGCCTATGGACTACCGATTGCACCCCGCTTGGTGAAGGGCGGCATAGTGACGATGGACCCCGAGACATCGGTGGTGATCGGCGTGATTGCGCTGCAGTACAACCCTGATTCGCTGACCCGTTCGCTGCAGATTCAAGCCGTGCCTGGCGGGGCGGACGGCGTACGCGTGGATGCGCTCAGGCTGCGCGGGCCGGCCATCGAGACCATCAAGTTGGAAGCCGAATTGGACGCCACCGATCAGCTCGAGTTTCCCTCGCAATATCCGCTGGCGACCCAATACGGACTGCATCCGCAGCTCGCCCAACTCGAGATGCTGGTGAACCCGACCGTCGAGACGCTGCTCAACGATGACGCGCTTGCAAGCGCCGGCACGCTGGAGATCATTCCCCTGGAGCAGCCGCTCACCTTGCTCGTGTGGAGCAAAAGCCGCGTGATCCCGGTGCGGCTCACGGAAATCTCGATTACCGAGGAAGCCTACGATCCCAATCTCAATCCGATTCGCGCCAAAGTCTCGCTGGGCATGCGCGTGCTGAGCGTCGACGATCTCGGATTTCAACATCCGGGCGGGCATCTATTCATGTCGTACCTCACGAAGAAGGAAGAGCTCTCCAAGCTGGCCGCGACGGCCGCTCTTACAACCCTCGGTCTCGGAGGCCTTCCATGAACTATCCGCTACAGGCCATGATGATGCTGGGCGTTCTGCCCCAGGTCACGTTCCCCAGAGACAGCCGCTACTACAACTCCACTGTGCTGCAATACACTGCGCCGAACGGGCAAGTGATTCCCTATCTGCAGAGGCGCATAATTCCGCAGCCTGGCGCGCCGAACTACGCAACCGTCAACACTTATACCACCCGCCAGGGCGACCGGCTGGACCTGATCGCTGCCAAATTTCTGGGTGACCCGCTGATGGCATGGCTGATTTGCGACGCCAACGGCGCGATGAATCCATGCGACTTGGTGGCCACGCCAGGCGCCGTTCTCAATATCACTGCTCCGCAGGGCGTACCCGGGGGGATCATTGCTTAGAAGCGTCCAGCTCACGTTGATGATGGGCCCGATCATTGCGGAGCCCGTTCCCAGCGTCGTGCTCGAATCGCTGGCCTCCGTCGAGGTCAAGATCGAGGACGTAGGCCAGAGCGGCTTTCAACTCGTGTTCAGCGTCGACAAGAACTCTCCACTGCAGCTGATTTTTCTGCTCACCGGCGGACTGCCGTTGCTTTTCATGCGCTGCATCCTGGTGGCGACTGTCAACGGCGTCGCGAATGTGCTGATCGATGGAGTGATCACAAAAAACACGATCGCTCCCGGCGACAAGGGATCGAACTCCACGCTGACTTTGTTCGGCAAAGATCTAAGCGTGCTCATGGGTCAATCGAACTGGAGCGGCTTTCCTTTTCCGGCATGCCCGCGCGAGGCTCGCGTTGCGCTGCTGCTGGCCAAGTACGCCTTCTTCGGCGTTGCCCCCGTCATTATTCCCAGCCTCCTCTTCGACATCTCGTTGCCTATCGAACAGATTCCGGCGCAACAGGGAACCGACCTGGACTACATCAAGGCTCTGGCTGACGAAGTGGGTTACGTGTTCTACATTGCCGCCGGTCCCACGCCCGGAATAAGCACCGCCTACTGGGGACCCCAAGTGAAGATTGGCCCCGTGCAGCCCGCGCTTAACGCGGACATGGACGCCTACAGCAATATCGAGTCGATGCACTTCTCCTACGACCAGGAGAAGTCCAAGATTCCTCTCGTCTACACCTACATCCAGGAGCTGGGCGTCAGCATTCCCATCCCCATTCCTCCAATCGATCCCTTACAGCCGCCGCTCGGCGCGATACCGCCGCTGCCCACCAATCTGATTCCACCTGACCTGAAGTCCTTTCGTGAAGACCTTTCCAAGCTGTCGATTCCGCAGGTCATCATGATGGGACTGGCCGCCGGCGCGGCAAGTTCCGAAGTGGTGACTTGCGAAGGTTCGCTTGACGTGACGCGCTACCGCGGAGTGCTCAACGCGCGCAGCCTGGTGGGCGTCCGCGGCGCCGGCCAGGCCTTCGACGGTCTCTACTACGTCAAGAGCGTGACCCACAAAATCAAGCGCGGGGAGTACAAGCAGGATTTCACTCTCACGCGCAACGGACTTGTCTCCACAGTTCCAACGGTGAGCCCATGAATGCGCCGACCAGTGTTTCCCCGCCGCCTGCCCGATACTACGGGAAGTACCGCGGGACCGTCCTCGTGAACATCGACCCTATGCAGATTGGCCGCGTGATGGCGCAGGTGCCTGATGTGTTGGGAGAAACGCCGTCCAGCTGGGCGATGCCCTGCGTCCCCGCCGCGGGCATTCAGGCGGGTATGTTCATTGTCCCTCCCATCGGATCGCAGGTTTGGATCGAGTTCGAACAAGGCAATCCAGACTATCCGATTTGGAGCGGCGGCTTTTGGGGCGTGGTGGCCAGCGTTCCCATCTTTGCAACCGCGCCTCCCGCCATTCCGCCCGGACAAAACATCGTGCTGCAAACCACGGGCCAGAACTCCATCATCCTGTCTGACGGACCACCGACCCCGGTCACCGGCGGCATTGTCCTGAAAGGCGCAAGCGGCGCCATGATCGTCGTGAACGAAACCGGGATCTACATCTCGAACGGGCAGGGCGCGACCATAACGTTGATCGGGCCCGCCGTCGCTATCAACATGACCGCACTGACCGTCGTTGGGCCTTGAGCGAAATTCTGCGCAGTTCTTTTCTTGGCTGAAGCAATATCGGAAGAGGAGAAAGGCAAAATGCCTGGTCCAATTCTTCATATGGGCGCCGTGGTGACATGCGCGCACGGAGGCCAGGCCATCCCCACCGTTCCCAGCACTTGCGTGATGGTCTCCGGAATGCCGATCGCGACGATCGCGGCTCCCTATGCAGTGGCCGGATGCGCATTTGTTCCACCGGCCGGAAACGGCCCGTGCGTCACCGCGCAGTGGGTGGTGGGCGCAGTGCAGGTCATGTCCATGGGACAGCCTGTCGCCATCCTCAGCGGCGTCTCCGTTTGCGTTCCCACGGGAACTCCACTGCTCCCCGTCTCCGCACAAACCCTGGTCCTTGCCACGTAAGCAATCCCCATGAATGTTAATTTTCCCTACCAGTTCGATGGTCGAGGCCGAACGCTCGACCCGGGTGACGATTACCTTCGCCAGATGGTGGAACAAGTACTCTTCACTTCGCCGGGAGAGCGCGTGAACCTGCCGGACTTCGGCAGCGGACTCCTGCAGTTGCCCTTTACTCCGAACAGCATTGAGATTGCGGCCGCCACACAGTTCAGCGTTCAGGGCGCTCTGCAAAAGTGGCTTAGTGGATTTATCAAAGTGGTGTCGGTCGTTGCTTCCGCACAGGAAGCCACGCTCACTGTTACGGTCACCTACGCGCCCTTGAGCACCGGCGTCACGCAAGTGCAGACTTTCGTTTACGGAGGTCCGCAATGATTTTTTCCTGCTGTGACGAAAATCGCCGCGCCGCCATTCTCAATAATCCATCGCTCAACGCGATCGATTATCTTGAGCTGCTCGCCGAACCAAATCTCTACGGCACACCTTCACAGCAGACCCTGCTTATCACATGCCTCAAGCCGGCACCCACCAATCTTACCAGCGACAATATTCTTATCGCCGGCGGGGAGACCATCACTGGAATCAAAGCGGTTTGGGTTGGCCCGGCCGGGCCCGTCTCTATGCAACCGCCAGGGATGGCGCAGGAGTCGACGCAGCCGCCTCCGAATGAATCTTCGTATCTCGCGTCCCTTCCCAATGCTTCGAATATTCTCGTTGTACGCACGAGCGCGAAGGGCGACTTTTCTCGGTACACTCTGAGCCTGGTGAATAGCATCTCCAGCGCCACCTCAGGCGGCTTTTTCGTTGCTGAGGTTCTTGACGGCTTCGATCCGCAAGGGGCGCAGGTGACCTTCTCTTTCAAAATTGACTGCGGCCCGTTTTTCGACTGCGCCCCGACGACGCCCGCATGCGCGCCACCGT
>Ga0302325_10009619_pt1 | contig 21072 bp, 13 predicted proteins | sample Palsa_T0_2_FD_201948 | JGI IMG/M metagenome (GOLD analysis project Ga0302325, IMG submission 201948) | Peat permafrost microbial communities from Stordalen Mire near Abisko, Sweden - Palsa_T0_2 | ecosystem: Environmental > Terrestrial > Soil > Palsa > Peat permafrost | place: Sweden: Abisko...
ACGCCGGGGCGGAGGCCGCAACGCTCCCCGCAACAACCTGACGTTGGGCTTCCACTACCACGGATCCGGCGCCACTCTGACGAATCCGTTTCCCAGTGTCGGCGGCAGCACAACGGTCCGCAGCTTCGATGTTCCGGTGTCTTACACGCGCAGCAAGGGAAAGCTGACCAACATAGTTCGTGCGGACTTTAACCGCAGCCGCACGCGCACGCAGAATCTGTACGCTTTCCGCGACGACATTACCGGTGCGCTGGGAATCACGGGAGTTTCGCAGAATCCGTTCGACTGGGGGTTGCCCAATCTGTCGTTTACCGACCTCAACGGTCTTCAGGACACGACTCCGGCGCTTACGCGAAATCAGACCTACACCTTCTCCGACAACATGATCTGGAACCACGGCAAGCACACCTGGCGCTGGGGCGGAGATTTCCGCCGCGTGCAGGTGAATACGGACACGGATGGCAACCCACGCGGCTCGTTCGTCTTCACCGGCCTCAATACCTCGGAGATGAGTGGCGGCCAGCCGGTGGCAGGTACCGGATATGATTTTGCTGATTTTCTGCTCGGATTACCACAGCAGACCTCCGAGCAGTTTGGAGAAAGCAACCACTTCCGCGGCAACTACTGGGATTTGTATGCGCAAGACGAGTGGAAGATGCGCGCCAATCTGACGCTCAATCTTGGAGTACGCTACGAATACGTTTCGCCGCTTACGGAAGCGAACAATCGCCTTGTGAACCTCGATCTTTCTCCTGGCGTGCTGAATCCGGCACCTGGCTTGCCGCTGGAGGTGACCCCTATTCAGTCGGGGCAAGCGGGGCCATACAACGGCCCCTTACCGGCGAGCCTGGTGCGTCCAGATCGCAAAGACTTTGCGCCTCGGATCGGCTTTGCGTGGAAGCCGTTTCCGAAGACGGTGGTGCGCGGCGGATATGGCATCAACTACAACACGACCGCGTATCAGGGCATCGCTCAACAACTTGCCTTGCAGCCGCCGTTCGCTACTGCGGCGACCAACATTCAGACCTCTCCAGGAGAACTCACGCTACAAAATGGATTTCCCCAGGCGCCTCCCGGCACCATCACCAATGACTATGCGGTGAATCCGAATTACCGGCTGGGCTATGTGCAGATTCGCAATCTGGACATTCAACAGACGATTCGCCCTACTCTGCTGCTGAATATTGACTACACCGGAACCAAGGGAACGAATCTCGACATTCGGGAAGCGCCCAACCGGACCGCAACCGGGATTCGTATTCCCGGGGTTGACGCCTTCACCTACGAAAGCTCAGTAGCGGATTCGGAGGCCAATGCTGGATCGGTACGGCTGCGCAAGCGGTTATCGAAAGGATTCGCGATTGGCGGCATCTACACTTTTTCCAAGTCGCTCGATGACGCATCTTCGATCGGTGCCGGAGCAACCTCGGTAGCGAGTACACCTGGACTAGGTGGAGGCGGTACCGGCGCCGCCGGAAGCGGGCCTTCGACCGGCGGAGGGACAGCCAACGTCGCGCAGAATCCCTTCAATCTATCCGGAGAGCGTGGGCTTTCCAGCTTCAACCAGACCCACAAGTTCACCGCGGACTATTTGTGGGAGCTACCCTTTGGCCACGACAAACGCTGGCTCACCGGAAATAGTCCGTGGCGCGCGATCTTTGGCGACTGGCAATGGAGCGGCGATTGGACAATCGCATCCGGCCTGCCCTTTACGCCGCGGCTGCTCGGCGACATCGATGACGTGAACGCGGGAACCAACGGTACGCTGCGACCGAACCTGGTTCCTGGGGAATCGGTGAGTCTGGCGAATCCTTCGATTGCAGAATGGTTTAATACCGCTGCATTCGTTGCGCCACCCGCAGGACAATACGGCGATGCACGGCGCAACAGCATCATCGGCCCGGGCAGCAAAGTGTTTGATATGGCGTTCACGAAAATCGTTCCCATGAAGGAATCGCGCGTGCTCGAGTTCCGGGCACAGGCCACCAACATTTTCAACATTCCGAACTACTCCTCGATTGACACCACCGTGAACTCGCCCACCTTTGGCCGGGTTATCTCGGTTGGGGCCATGCGGCAGTTCACGATGACGGCGCGCTTTCGCTTTTAAGAAGGACGATGCTGAGGGAACATTTTCGGACGAGGATTGCCATGACATCGATCCCAAACCGATTCGCCGATAAAGCTGTAGCAGTGCTGATGGTGCTCGTCCTCCTGTGTGCTGCCTTGCCTTCACAGCAGCAATCGGAGTACGTGCTTCGCGTGGAATCAGACCTCGTGCTGGTGAATGTGACGGTGCGAGACAAGAGCGGGAACTTTGTGCAGGGATTGAAACCTGAAAACTTCACGATTCTCGAGGACAACAAAGCGCAGAAGATTGTTTCCTTTGATGTGGAGAACGTCGATGCCGTGCCGCCCTTGGATGTGACCCAGGCGAAGCCGCTGCCGGAGCCGGCGCCCGGGCAGACGAGTCCAGCGACTTCCGCGGCAAATACGGCGCTTCAGTTCAAAGATCGGCGGCTCATCGTTTTGTTTTTTGATCTGTCCGCCATGGAACCGGACGAAATCGACCACGCGGTCACAGCAGCGGAACACTATGTCGATACCCAAATGGCTCCCGCAGACCTGGTGTCGATTGTTTCGCTGGGAAGCTCGCTGCAGGTGAATCAGGATTTTACGACCGATCACGCGCTGCTCAAGAAGCAATTAGAGCAATTCAGTTCGGGCAGCGGCCAGGGCTTCGAGGAAGGCACCACGGGTACGACCGAGGGGACGCCCGACACCGGCCAGCCCTTTACCGCTGACGATACGGAATACAACATTTTCAATACCGACCGGCGGCTGGAGGCGTTGCGATCGGTGGCGGAAAAGCTTTCCTATGTTCAGCAGAAGAAGTCGCTGATTTATTTTTCCAGCGGCATGGACCGCACCGGTATCGAGAATCAATCGGAACTGCGTGCGGCGGTAAACGCGGCCGTGCGGTCCAACCTGGCGATTTACACCATGGACATGCGCGGCCTGCAGGCGCTGGTGGCCGGCGGAGAGGCTCAGAACGCCAGCCTGCGCGGCGTTTCGGCCTATTCCGGACAGGCCACACTCAATGCCCTGAATTCCAATTTCACCACGCAGGAAACGCTGGTGACTCTGGCCAGCGACACCGGCGGCCGCGCTTTTCTCGACTCCAACGACTTCAGCAAGATTTTCAGGGGAGTGCAGCAGGACACGTCGACTTATTACCTGCTCGGCTATCACAGCACGAACCCTGCGCGGGACGGGCATTACCGGCGGATTGCAGTGAAGAGCAATGTTCCCGGAGTGAAGATCGACTACCGCCGCGGCTATTACGCTCCCGCGGATTATCAGCATTCCACGAAGGACGACAAGGAGCGGCAGCTTGAGCAGGAACTTGCTTCCGAACTGCCGGCCACGGATTTGCCGCTGTACCTGGGCGTCGCTTACTTCCGCCTGGAGGGCAACAAGTTTTTTGTTCCCATCTCGCTGGTGGTGCCGGGATCGCAAATTCCATTCGTCCGCAACAGCGACCGCGACAAGGCCACGCTGGATGTGATCGGAATGGTGCTCGATAGCGAACACCACCCTTTGAACAGAATTCGCGACACCGTGAAACTCGCCGTGAACACATCGGCCGAGGTGCAAAAAAAGAATGTGCAGTACGACACCGGGATGAGCCTGCTAAGCGGCAACTATCACCTGAAATTTGTTGTACGCGAGAATCAGACCGGGCGCATGGGATCGTTTGAAACCGACATCATCGTGCCGGACTTGAAGGCCCAGCCACTGAAGATGAGTTCGGTGGTGCTGGCCAGTCAGACTCAACCGGCAAAGAAAAGTACGAACCTGAACCCGCTGGTTCACGATGGTTCTGAGATCATCCCGAACATCACGCATGTATTCTCGGCCACCCAGCACTTGTATCTTTATTATGAAGTGTACGACCCAGCGCGGCCGACGGCCGCAGACCCTGCAAAAGGCGGAGACAACAAGCCTGGCATCCGGCTTTTGACGAACGTGGCCTTCTTCCAGGGCAAAGCCAAAGCCTACGAAAGTTCGTTGGTGGAGCTTACGGAGTTGAATGCGCGAGAGCGAAAGGCGGCCATCTTCCAGCTGGACGTGCCTCTCACATCCTTCAAACCTGGCTTTTATACCTGCCAGATCAACGTGATCGACGACGCCGGCGGGCACTTCCTGTTTCCGCGGCTTGCCTTGTTGATCCGGACGGAATCCAGGAAGGGATGAAAGCGGTGCATAAGTCAAGAATGGTTGCGAAGCAGAGGCCAGGGTGGCAACCGTCGCAGCGCGTTTTGGATCGATCTGGGGTCAAGTCAATGCTCCGCGGACTACCCGGTGATCTCGACCAGGTTGCCGTCTGGGTCACTCACCACCGCTTCGTAGTATCCATCTCCAGTCAGCCGCGGACCATTAACGATCGGAACACCAGCCGCCTTCATTTCCCCGATAAGGCAGTCGACCGCTTCGCTCGACCCCAGCGAGATGGCAACATGCGCGAGTCGCGGAGCCTCGTTGGGACTGGTCATCAGTTCCAGTCGCGCCCCGGAGCGAAATGACAGGAAATAGGACGTGAATGGTCGTTTCAGGCTGGAATATTTCTGGCCTTTCGTAGCCTTAAACCAGCGCTCATAAAAAGCGCATGCTTGCTTAAGATTGGACACCCAAACAGCGGCATGTTCGATTTGTCCGACTGAAGCTAACAGCCCCTCCTCGAGGAGACGTGCCTCAAGCGCATCCAGAAGCGAGTCGATCTGAGCGACAACCGTGTCTGGCTGCGCGTCGAGCACGGCGCGGACTTGCAGCGCCCAGCGTTGCGGCAAATGCGATAGCAAACGCTTCTCTCCGGGATGGAACTGTCGCTCTACTGCGAACCAAATGTCAAAGAAGCTTGCCAACAGCGCGGTTACGCGATGTTGGAGACTGACGGCATCGTTTCGCTTCAAGGCCAATTCAATTTGCCGTTTATAGGAGGAATGGTTGCGGCGGAGAACCGGCCAGTTCTTCATCACCACCGCACGCACGAGGCCTTCAGGATACGGGGCGCGTATGCGCTTCTGCAGTTCTGCGTACCAGCCTCGCGGGTCAAACAGCGCTTCCGAATAGGCGAGATTAAAGCAGAAACACGTTGTATAGCCGAGCCCGGCTTCGTGTCGGACCAGCGCCCCATCGAGCTGGCCTTCCATCCATTCTGGCGACCGATACATGATATCGAAGTGCGCGCCGGTCGAGGGGTCAGTCCACTCATCCCCAGGCTCCCAAAAACGATTGTCGATTTCCGCGTCTATGCCCAGAAGCGATCGCCGAAATTCTAATGGCACGTCCCTCAGCGTGTACACGTACAGATCGATGTCGGAATCCACGTCGCTGGTAGCCGCCCCACGCGAACCAGCCAGCGCCACGGCAATGACCTGCGGCAGCTCGCCAAACGCGGTTGTCAACCGATGGGCGACTTGGCGCGCATCTGCTGACAAATCTTGATGTTCAACAGTGGTCATGCCGGTTTATGATCTGGCTCCGAATCGAGGGCTGCCCGATGCGCAAAAGCGACTGCGTAGTTTTACCCTCCAATTACACCCGAGTTGGTCAATTCTCTGCGAAGCGTCCCCGAGTCCGTAAATAAAACGCCACGCATGCCGGACTCAACCGCGGCCTGCACGTTGCTGTTTCGATCATCGATGTAGATGGAGCGAGCAGGGTCAATTCCAAAGCGCTCGATGAAAATTTTAAATATGCGGCGGTCCGGCTTCAACAACCTGACTTCACCGGAAAGCAAAATTCCTCGAAACCAGCTCAGCCACTCGAATCGCTTCACTGCAAACGGAAAGGTCTCCGTTGACCAATTGCTGAGCACATACAGGGGTATCCCGCGGCCCTTTAATTCTGCGAGTATCTCAACGGTGCCGGGAATTTCTCCGCCCAGCATCTCGTCGTAGCGTTGGAACCAGGCATCGATCAATTGTGCTTCTTTGGGATGGCTGACCTTAAGGGAAGCACAGGCGTCGGCAAAGCTTCGTCCGGCGTCTTGTTGCTCGTTCCAGAACGGCGAGCAAACGTAGCCCAGGAAATGTTCCATCGCCTTATCATTGCCACCGAACAGTTTGCGGTAAAGATAGCGAGGATCCCAATCGATTAATACTCCGCCTAGGTCGAATACCACGATCGAGCGCTCGGCGTTCATGATTGGATTGTAATTACTGGATGCGCTTGGTTGCCAGTCTCCCTGTTCGTTCCCGACTTCGACGATGCATTCCGGTCATGCTTCTGCGAGTCCACACGAGCGTAGCGTCTGTCCCGCGACATTCCACAATATGGGTACCATCGCAACCACCATGATCCACAAGTCGAACCTTGCGCGCTCGATCGCAAATTCGATGAGCGCCGCGAAGAGGATCGAAAGAATCGCTATCCGTTTCATTTGACGGCTCGCTATTGCTGCCACCCGCCCCCGAGCGCCTGATACAGCTGCACGAGTGCTAACCGCTCGTTAAGCTGGGCTCCCACCAAGTTGAGTTCCGCCGAGAAGTAATTCGTTTCGCTGGTCAACACTTGGAGATAACTCGCGCCACCGTTCTTATAAAGCACCTCGGAAAGTTGATCGGTCTTCTGCGCCGCCTGCGTGAGCAGTTCCTGCTGCTCGCGGTACTCACGGTCTTTTTGAGAAGCGATGAGTGAATTGGAAGCCTGTTCAAGAGCGTTCTGGACGGTTTGCTTGTAAGAAAGCGTGGCTTCCTGCCAGTTTGCGCGCGCCAGCCTGAGTTGCGAGCGGAGCGCCCCTCCCTGGAAGACGGGCTGACTCACGTTGAAGGCCCCGTACCAGGTTTCCGAGGGCTGCGTGATGAAGCTGTGCAAGGCGTTGCTCTCCAGCCCTCCCAGTCCCGTGAGTGACAGGCTGGGGAAGAATGAGGCTTTCGCAACGCCAATTTGTGCGTTGGCGGCGACCATGTTCTCCTCTACTTGGCGAACATCCGGCCGGCGCTCCAGTAATTCCGATGGCAGGCCTGCCGGAACGTTCTGGGGGACGGGCTGTTCGGTAAGCGCGCGTCCGCGAGGAACGGATTGTGGATTTTCACCGAGCAGAACGCTAAGCACGTTTTCCTGCTGTTGAATCTGCCGCTCGAGATCGGGAATCGTTTCCGAGGCGGTGTAGACCAGTTGCTCCGCTTGGCTCACGTCGAGCCCCGAAGCGCCGCCATGGCTCTCAAGCGTCTGAGTTAACTGCAGTGATTGTTGCCGCGACGCTAGTGTGCGCTTGGAGATTTCGAGTTGACTATCGAGCGCACGAAGCTGGAAATAAGACGTGGCCACATTTGCAACCAGCGAAGAAATTACCGCTCGCTGCCCCCACTCAGTTGCCAGCAGTTGGGCGCGAGCCGCTTCGGTTTGCCGGCGATACTTTCCCCAGAAATCCAGGTTCCAGATAACCGACAGATTCAGTTCGCCTCCGTTGACCTGGTAAGCGGGAAACAGGTTTGTAATTTTGGGGTTCTGCTCGCTGAAAACATCCGCCCCGACGCTTGCGGATGGTAGCTGATTGGCGCGGGTGATGCCGACCTGCGCCTGGGCTTCGAGCACCCGTGCGGCGGCAATGCGCACATCATAATTTTGCGCAATGGCGGTGTGGATCAGCTGCGTGAGCACAGGATCCTGATACACCTGCCACCATTGCTCGTTCCCAAGCGACGAGGCTTGGACGGCCTGTTGCGGAGCGGGTGCACGATATTCCTGCGGGACATCCACAGTCGGCCGCTTATACTTCGGTCCCATCATGCAGCTGGCTTCCAGGGCCAGCACAGTAGCAACTCCTAATAGTGCAGTCGCCTTCATAAATTAGTCTCCCTGACTCGGTGCTTGGGCGGGCATAAGTGGCAAAGGTCTCCGTTGCTCAGCGCCTGAGACTTTCTCAACCACATAGAAAATCGCGGGAACAAAGAATCTGCCGATAAAGGTCTCGGCAATCATTCCTCCGATCACCGCGGTGCCCATGATCTGGCGTGCTACAGAACCTGCTCCGGACGCCGTCCAGAGCGGCACGCAGCCGAGAATAAAGGCGAGCGCGGTCATCATGAGAGGCCGGAAGCGAAGCCTCGCCGCTGAGAGCGCCGCGTCCGTAATGGACATGCCGCGCTCGAAGTCCTCCTTGGCAAAGGCCACGATCAGAATCGAGTTTTTCGCAGCCAGGCCGATGAGCATTACCAGTCCGATCTGGGCATAGACATCGTTCTCGATTTGAACCATGTACTGCGGCAGGTAAAGACCGATTACGACGCGCCGCAGCCAGAGCGCGGCAAGAGCGCCGAATACTGCGACCGGCGTGCTGAGCAGTACGCTGAAAGGTACAGTCCAGCTTTCATAGAGAGCCGCCAGAATCAGGAAAACGAACAGCAGCGAAAATCCGAAGATGACCGAAGACGGTACTCCTTCGCGCGCTTTTTGCTCCTGGTAGGACATGCCGATGTAATCGAAGCCCATTTCGCGGGGCATGGATTGGTTGAAAACATCTTCCAGGGCTGCCGATGCCTGATCGGAGCTGTAACCGGGCGCCGCGCTCACATTGATCTGTGCCGACCGGTACTCGTTGTAGCGCATCGTGAACTCGGGGCCGTAACGGGTCTCAAAGTTTGCCAGCGCGGTAAGAGGCACCGTCTCGCCTTGACCGTTGCGGACGTAGAATTGTCCGAGATCGTCGGTCGTCGCGCGGTAAGGCGCTTCGGCCTCCACATACACCTGCCAGGTACGGCCGAAATCGTTGTAGTAGTTGACGAACAAGCCGCCCATGTACGCCTGAATGGTGTTGTAGACGTCGGTTAAGTTGACCCCTTGCTTCAACACCTTGTCCTTGTCCACATTGATGAACTTTTGTGGCACGCTGGGGATAAACGTGGTGGAGATGTTACCAATCTCAGGGCGCTTGCGAGCGGCTGCCATGAACTTGTTCAGGTTATCCCCAAGAAACTTGACATCCTTGCCAGCGCGGTCCTCCAAGGCAAACGTCACGCCGCCAGCAGTACCGACCCCGGGGATCGCTGGTGGTGAGAAACCGAAAGCTGTACCTTCTGGAAGCTGCTTGAGTTGCTGATTCAAATGGGCCTTGATGGCCTGATATTGTTCAGCACGGGTTTTGCGATCCTCCCAGGGGTTCAGGGTTACAAAGAAGAACGCGTTATACGAAGTCCGGACGTAGCTGAGCAAACTGAAACCGATGACGCTGGTGGTGTACTGAACTCCCGGCGTCTTTGCGAGAACTTCCTCCACTTGTTTCGCAGCTTCGCTTGTCCGCTCCATGGACGCCGAATTCGGGAGCTGCATGTTGATATAGAAGTAGCCTTGGTCTTCGTCGGGCAGGAAGCTGGTGGGCAGATGTTTGCTAAAGAGCCACGCTGCCAAGCCGGCAACTACAAGCAACACCATCACTACACCGGCCTTGCGGATCAGGTCACCCGACCAGCGGACAAAGCTGTCGGTAGAGCGCTCCCAATATGTGTTGAACCAGCCAAAGAATTTTCCCAGCGGTCCACGGGTCTGCTTCTTGGGCTTGAGCAATAACGACGCCAGTGCCGGGCTGAGCGTGAGCGCATTAAATGCCGAAAGAATCACGGAGATCGCGATGGTGACGGCAAACTGCTGGTACAACCGGCCGGTGATGCCTGGAATGAAAGCGGTTGGCACGAACACCGAGGCCAACACCAGCGCAATACCGACGACCGGGCCGGAAAGCTCGCTCATGGCTTTTCGGGCCGCATCCGTGGGAGCAAGGCCCTCCTCGATGTGGTGTTGTATGCCTTCAACCACCACGATGGCGTCGTCAACCACCAAGCCAATCGCGAGCACCAACCCGAACATCGAAAGCGTGTTGATCGAGAAGCCGAACAGCGGGAAGATGACAAAGGTTCCCACCAGCGAGACAGGCACGGCCAGCATGGGGATCAGGGTGGCCCGCCAATCTTGTAAGAAGAGATAGACCACAAATATGACCAGCACAATCGCAATCACGAGGGTCTCAAGGATCTCTTTCATGCCTTCTGTGACCGGGAGTGTTTGGTCGAGCGAAATGGTGTAGTCGATGTCCTGCGGGAAGCGTTGCTTCATCTGGGCCATGAGCTTCCGGACGCCCTTGACTGTTTGCACAGCATTGGTTCCGGGTAATTGGTAGACGGCAATAATGCCGCTGGGCTTGCCATTCAGGCGACCCTTCAGGCTGTAGTCCTGCGTGCCCAGTTCGACTCGGGCCACGTCTTTGACTCGAACGGTTCCCCCATTCGGTGCTTCGCGCACGATGACGTTACCGAACTGTTCGGGAGAAGTCAGGCGGCCCTGGGCCAACACGGCATAGGTGAATTGCTGGTTACTCTGAGCCGGCTCGCCACCGACCTGGCCGGCCGGATTCACCGTGTTCTGGGCCTGAAGCGCGTTAGTTATATCCGTGACGGTGATGCCAAGCTTGGCCAGTTGGTCAGGCTTCACCCATAGCCTCATGGCGTATTGGCCCGAGCCGAAGATCTGGGTCTGGCCAACGCCATATAGCCGTGCGATCGGATCGTTGAGGTTGATGTAGCCGTAGTTGGCCAGATAGTTCGAATCGTGGCTGCCGTGCGGCGAGTACAGGGAAATCAGCATGAGCGGAGCGGTGGTCGACTTCTTCAGAGTGATTCCGTAATTGTTCACCTCGGGTGGCAACTGGCCGTTGGCTAGTTGCTGGCGCGACTGGGTGAGCAGCAGATCCGTGTTGGGATCCGTCTTGAGATCGAAGTCGACAAGCAATGTTGTTTGCTGGTTCGCGGTGGCGTTCAGCGAGTACATGTAATTCATGTTGTCCACGCCGCTGACTTGCTGCTCGATAGGCACGGCAACAGACTGCTCAAGCGTCTGCGCATCTGCACCGGGATAGGTGGCTTGTAACCTGATCTCAGGCGGAGCGATCTGCGGGAACTGCGCTACCGGCAAGGTCGCGATTGAGATCGCGCCGACTATAACTGTGAGCATCGCGATCACGATCGCAACGATCGGTCTTCGAATAAAAAAGTTCGCCATTGTCAGCGCTCCTTCGCATCTTTGTATGGGGTCGGGTTCACCAGCCCACCTTCCTTGACTTTGTCTCCTCCCACAGCAGCCACGCGTTCTCCCGGCTTCAGGCCCGAGTTGATCACCCAGAGCGTGCCCACTGTCGGTCCGACTTGTACGGTGCGTAGTTGCGCCCGGTTATCGGCGCCGACGACAGTGACCTGATACGTTCCTTGCTGCTGATTCACGGCCGCCTGAGGCACCAGCAGCGCTCCCTCAATATTTCCGGTTGGCGCCTGAACGCGTGCATACTGGCCGGGTCGTAAGAGATTTCTGGGGTTGAGGAACTCGCCCACGATCTGAATGGTTCCGGTCTGCGTATTTACCTGTCGATCCGCGAAGATAATTCTGCCGGGATGCGGGTAGGTGCTCCCATCGGCCAGGCTCAACTGCAACGGGATTCGCGAAGCGTGCGTGATGAAGTCCACGTTCCCCGGACGGCCGCCGTCCGCCATGCGCAGATATTCCTGTTCACTGATGGGGAAATAAACTTTGATGGGACTTACCTGCGAAACCGCAGTGAGCACGGCAGACGGTCCCACCAAGTTGCCCACCTGCACGGTGTTGATACCGGCGATTCCATCGATCAGGGAAGTGACCTTGGTGTAGCCAAGGTTTATCGTGGCTTGTTCTACGGCAGCCTGGTCGGCCTCGACGGAGGCCTTCGCTGCGAGCAGCGCCTGAGTGTCGGTATCCAGTTGGCTCTGGGGAATGGCATGAGCTTGGGCTTCGGGAATATCACGCTTTACGTTCAGCTCGGCGTTCGCCATTTGCGCCTGAGCCTGCGCCAGTTGCCCTTTGGCCTGGTCAAGCACGGCTTGGAATGGACGCGGATCGATCTCAAAGAGGAGTTGACCTTTTTTGACCAGTCCCCCTTCACGATAATCCTGGCGAATCAGGTAACCGCTCACCTCAGGCTGAATCTGCGCATTGACGTACCCTTCGAGAGTCCCTACCCACTCGCCCTGAACGGGCACATTTTTCTGGATGACCGGCGCTACTTCGACCGCCGGCGGTGGAGGCGGGGCTGCAGCTCGCACGTTACCGTTGCTGCAGCCAAGCCCATTCAGCAGGAGCACCACACTCGCTAAAGCTGTAGATATTTGCTTCATCATTTTTCCCCTTCAATCGAGTCACTGAATTTCTGTTTCAATCGCGTCACTGGCGCGCCTGAATCGGGACGCTGCTCGGTTGAAGGGAATGTGCCCCGAGAGTCGTCTAGCCGGTTCAGGCGCGTCAGTCACGCGACTGCACTTTCTATTTCAGAACCTCTTTCTTCGCAGAAAAGTGAGCAGGCTGACCGAGCTGCTTAACAGCCGCTGTGTCAAAAAAAGCAAATGGCATGCCAGAACCGAACGATGCTAAGTAATGCCGAATCAAGGAGTTTCGTTAGACGATTCAGCACGGAACCTTTGACAGAGTCAAAAATGTCGCGACTCTCGACAGCTGAACTAACCAGCAACCCCTAAGGCGAGGGAGACCTAATCGCTTTAGAACGTGTATAGGGGGACGAATCTCGCTACGCCATTTTTTTGGCAAATGTATTGCGTCAGATCGATATGAGCGAACGACGTGGCGGGGGCCAACGGTCCCGGGTCGCCTTCGTTGCGGCACCAGGTGGTTCGATCAAAAGGAATGTCCTATGGAATTTGAAGACCATGACTTTATTCGGAACCCCGTTGTCCAGAACCAGGCCTTCTTTCTCGAATCGAAATGTAACTTCTGCGGTTTTTCGATTCTGACGCGCTCAATCGAAGAGTCGGTCGAACTCGAGAAACTGCACAGAATGCAATGTGTCCGGTCCGATGTCGCTGCATGAGAGAGCCAGAAGGAGAGCCATTGCGTGGAATTGCAGAATTGTAATTCTAAAGGAATTGCGCGGCTACCTGTTCTGCTTTCCAACAGGAATTGACAGTTTCGACTCTTTCAACATTTTGAGCTAGCTGACTTCCTGCTGACGGCGGCCATTTACCAGCACTTGCTGTGGCACGACCTTTTGGCACGGCTTTTGCTTTGGACAGAGGTGCGATGGTTCGATTGTCGAACTTGAATCAACAAACTTGGAGGTGATGTGGTATGAGAACTATTCCTTCTTTGGCCGGCAAAGTCGCGGTTGTCACGGGTGCAAGCCGAGGCGTCGGCGCAGGTATTGCAACGCTGCTGGGTGAGCAGGGTGCGACGGTCTACGTGACGGGGCGGACGACAGCCTCTAAGCCTGGGACAATTCAGGGACGATCAGTGAAGTCGCGGACTCCATTACGAGGGCGGGCGGAGTTGGCATTGCCGTCGTATGCGATCATGCAGATGACGCACAGATCAAGTCCCTCTTCGAGAGAGTGAAAGCCGAGCACGATCATCTTGATATCTTGGTCAACAATGCCACGACGCTAGGCCCCGATCCCTATGCACCACCGCCGTTCTGGAACAAGAGCCTGACGATCTCGGAGCAGTTTACGGTTGGTTTACGATCAGCGTTCGTTGCGAGCTACTATGCGGCACCGCTGTTGATCGCAGCAGATGGGGCGCTGGTGGTGAACGTTTCCTATTATGGTGCCGTCTCCTACCACCTTGATCCGGCCTACGGTGCCACCAAGGCCGGTCTCGATAAGCTCACGTTCGATATGGCGCAGGATTTCAAGCCGTACAAAGTGGCAGTGGTATCGATCTGGCCCGGAACGACAGCCACCGAGAGAGCCAAGTCCGTCCTCGCGAAAGTCCCTGGGGGTGTCAAGACACTCGAAAGCGAGGAGACACCTAAGTTTTCTGGTCTCGCGATCGCTTCGTTGTATTCGGATCCGCGACTGATGTCGAAATCGGGAAGCGTGGTCATCGCAGCCGAAGCAGCCCTGGAGTACGGATTCAAGGATTTCAATGGCAAGCAACCCCCCAGCTTTCGAGAACGGAAGGGCTCTCCGCGCCCGTTCTTCACGAAGAGTTGATTTTACGACTCCGAGATCCGCCTTTCCTGACGTCATCAAGAAAACAGCCGATCAGGAGATCGTATTACGCCTCGCCCTGATTTAGAACTCCCCAATAATGGCTCATCTTTTCACGACCTGCAAATCCTGAAATGCGGAACTGGTCTTGAGGTGCTCGGGAAAGTCTTTTTCGAAGCGAACGAGTGTCGGGAGCCTCAGGTGGTGAAATCCGCTGAAGCCGAAGAGCTGCATCTCTTTCATGGCCTCGTCGGGAGACCATCCTTCCTTCGCCATGCGGTAGGAAGCGATTGCCATGCCGGTGCGATCTACTCCGGCGTGGCAGTGCACAAAGACCTTCTTGTCGGGATTCTCTTCGATGACTTTAAGGAAACGAGCGATGATTTCGTCCGATGGCGAGTCTGGATGCCACGGAATCGAGACGTATTGCATACCCAGTTTCCCGATGGCGCCCTGTTCGCTTCGGTTGCCACCCCACATGTCCACCACGATGTTGACGCCCTTGGCCTGAAGGGTTCTGTAGCCATCTCTTTCAGGTTGTGCTCCTCGAAACAGGTTCGGCGTGACCTGCCCGAAATTCGGCAGACCAGGAGCCCTCTGGTGGCTGCCCATTACGTGTTCGGTCGAAGCTGGAGTCCCGAGGCTTGAGCCGGTGGCGGAGGAGAACGAAATGGCGAAAACGCCGCACAATAGCAGGGCTGCGGCAGCCCCGCGGCTGAAATTTCTTGGGATCACAAATGGCTAGATGCCCGAAGGTTTTGCAGGGATGTCCAGAGTTACCCTCCCTGCGCTTCAGCGTAAGTCTCAGACCAAAACACACGGTCGACAGATCGAATCCGCAGTCAGCTTGACTTCGCCACTTCACCGGCAAATGTTGAGGTAAGGTTGGCGACCATCGAGGCGCGATGCGACACCTCGCGGATCGATCGCAACAAGTTTTATCATTGTGGAGATGGATGATCGCCTCCCCTTGTCCGCCCTGCTCTCGCAGGTTCTGGTTGCGTTCACGATTGAGTTCGATAACGAGTCCGAGCATCAGATGCCGCATCGGACGACGAACCACGGCTCGACACCGGGTTCGCTCCAAGCTCCCTGGCTCGTGTCCATGGCGATGTGGGACAACTGCATGCGGTTCGTCGGCGGGAATGGTGTGACTGTCCGTGTGCTTGAGGAACTCGCGCACACGACGACGAACTTAAACGGCATGGAGAGGTGGGGGTATATCGTCATCCAACCCGACCCTGCCGATACCCGATTAAAGCCGCCCCGCCGCGACTGGATGATTCGCGCAACGCCCGCAGGTCGCAAGGCACAGGAGGTATGGCGGCCGCTGTTCGGCACAATCGAGAGACGCTGGCAGGCGCGCTTCGGCAAACGCGAGATCAACCAGCTTCGGGAATCGCTGTGGGCGGTTCTCTGCCAAATTAACGTCGAGTTGCCCGACTGCCTTCCGATCCTGGGGTATGGGCTGTTCAGCAAAGGGCCGGATCGGGAGCAGGGTGCGCCAGCCGGACGCGCAGATGACGCCGGCTCCCAGCTCCCGCTTTCGGCGATCCTTTCTCGTGTCCTGCTGGCGTTCGCTATCGAGTTCGAGCGCGAGTCCGACTTATCCCTGGCGATGTGCGCCAACGTCGTGCGCGTCCTTGATGAAAAAGGAGTACGCGTCCGAGACCTTTCGCGCCTGTCCGGCGTGTCGAAGGAGTTGATCAAAGTTTCGCTGGCCTTCCTTGGGAAGCATGGTTACCTTGTGCTTGCGCCGGACCCGACCACCCAGGGGAGGGAGTTGGTTCGGCTCACACCCAAGGGCCGGGAGGCCCAGGACGCTTATCACAAGCGGCTGGGCGTCATCGAAAAGCGCTGGCAGGCTCGCTTTGGCAACGAGGCCGTCCGCAAACTACGGGGATCGCTGGAGTGCTTGGTCGGCGAGCCCGCCTCGCAGCAGTCGCCATTGTTCCGCGGATTGAATCCCTACCCCGAGGGTTGGCGAGCCTCGGTCGGGCAGCCCGACACGCTCCCCCACTACCCCCTGGTCACGCACCGGGGCGGATTCCCGGACGGCAGTTGATCCAAACGATCAGCGCCGGAGCACGCTGAAGTTTTCCCAAAGGATTGTGAGATTGTTCACAAGTCACGGGCAATCCTGACCTAATAGTCGCGGGACGACTCTGCTCATGGGTCGGTACCGGCAGCAACCGCCCGGAAATTTACCCTAAGCGGCCCCATCAACATGTAAGTCCAATGTTTTCAATGCACACTGAGCCGAGCCCGCGCGCAATGGGCGATAAGGGCGCATCGTAAGTGATTGAGAAAACAGGCTTCGTTTGTTCCTAGATTAAATAATCGCAAACTTGCTGCTGGTACCCCACGATGCTCCGGTCGAATGCGAATGCATTAAACTGGGTCAGCCCGCGTAAGATTGAGAGTTCGTTTGCGCTGGCATGAGCGGCTACCGATTGACCAAACCATTGCTCGCGACATTGGCGACGCTGTTCGGGGCCGCTGCAATCGTCTATAGCGGCTTATGGATTTATTGCGCGAGCCGTCCTATTCCTGTGGAGCTGGGCTTCGACAACCAGTATGTTCCGCCCAGTCACTCCCAATTGATAAAGAGTGTACTCAAGGACAGTCCCGCCGAACGCGCCGGGATTAGAGCGGGAGATCGCATCGTCGCCATCAACGGTGAACCGCTTGAAGAAGACACGCTCGTCCGCGTTTGGAGCGAGCACAAGCCTGGTGACAGCGTCGCGGTGACCGTCGAGCGGCCGGAGATAGCAACCCCGATTGTTCTTCACGGCATATTTCGCGCCAGCGGTCCGGCTTCGGCCGAAGCAGGAGTGGTGACGCATGTCGGCGTGGAAATCAACAGTCTTTTTCCTGTGGTGTTTTTGACGGTTGCTTTGGCTGTTTTGTTTCTTCGCGTCGACGATCGCAACGCCTGGCTGATGGCCTTGATGTTCGCCGGCTTTATTGCTATACCGGCATTCCCTAATGCATTTCTGGGAGCGCCTTGGTGGTTGCGGCCGTTTGCCGTCGCCTATCGATCCATTTTCGACAACCTGGTCGCGCCGCTCTTCTATTTCTTTTTCGCAACTTTTCCGGTGCGATCCCCCATTGACCGCCGTGTCCCGTGGCTGAAATGGATCGGACTTCTGATCGGCGCGAGCTTGGCTGCGATTGCACTACGGGCTTTCGTGAGAGCGCACGGAGGTTTAGAATCGGCGCCGCTCGACTACCTGCATATACCCATACTGTGTTTCAACTATGGGCTGATCGTATTAGGGTTCATTTCCCTAACCTCAAACGCCATCAACACCCCGTCGTCGGAAGCGCGGCGAAAGATTCGCGTGATTCTATTTGGCACCCTGGTGGGAGTAATACCACCGACTTTGGTGCTGGCCGCGAATGATTTTTTTGGATACAAGATCACGCTGTGGGTTGGCACGGCCATCATTCTTCTGTTGTGGTTGTTTCCCGCTTCCTTTGCTTATGCGGTGGTGAAGCACCGGGTGCTCGAAGTTCCGGTGCTGCTGCGGCGGAGCGCGCGTTACCTGCTGGTGCAGCGTGGGTTTGTGATTTTGCTGGTGGTGCTGAGCGTGGGCACCACCATAGCTTTCTCCCTAATTTTTTCCCGGTATTTGGAATCTGAACCCGTCGTAGCCGTGCCGGGAGGCATTTCTCTCGGCGCTATTTTCGGCACATTCTTGTTGTGGACGGGATCGCGGGTTCACAAGACCGTCGGCAAGCGAATCGACCGTGCGTTCTTTCGCAACGCTTATGATGCGCAGGTCATTCTGCAAGATCTGCTGGAGAAAACCCGAACCGTGACCGATCGGAGCGAGCTTGCTGCTTTGCTTGATCGTCATTTGAAGCAGGCACTGCAACCGAGTTCGGTGGTGGTCTATTTCGAAAATCGCGAGAATCGGCTGACGGTTGCGGCGGGCGTTGTGCCACCAGGAAGCGAAATGATTTCTCCAGCCGATGCTCTACTGCAAGCCTTGGCGCGTTCGGGCGGGCCACGAGAGCTTTCCAGCGATTCCGCGAGCGAAAAAATGCTCCCGCCTGCACTAGTCCCGCTTCGACCGGATTGCCTGGTACCCATCCTTGGGCGCGACAATCGGCTGGCTGGGCTGATTGTGATGGGAATGCGGCTGTCGGAGGAGCCTTATTCACGGGAAGACAAGCATTTGCTGGCAGCGGTGGCAAGCCAGACGGGAGTTGCACTGGAAAGTTTTCGCTTGGGTGAAAAGGTTGCCGAGCGGATTGAGGCGGAACGGCGGACAGCACAAGAAATGGATTTTGCCCGCCAGGTGCAAATGCGGCTTCTTCCACAGAAGCTCCCGGCGATGCGGACTCTCGATTACGCGGGAGGTTGCATTCCGGCGCGTACGGTAGGCGGCGATTACTACGACTTTCTGGAACTTCGGCCCGGCCGCCTCGGGCTGGTACTGGCCGACATTGCCGGCAAGGGCGTGCCGGGAGCGCTGATGATGGCCAACCTGCAAGCGAATCTTCGCAGTCAGTATGCGATGGCGGTCGAGGATATGCCTCGGCTGCTCGCCTCGGTGAACCACCTCTTTTACCAGAGTACCGAGGATTCCAGCTATGCAACGTTAATCCTTGCAGACTACGATGACGAAAATCGTGTGCTCCGTTATGCGAACTGTGGGCACCTTCCGGCAATTCTGCTTCGTAGCAGCGATGGAGCAAAGCAAGCTGAAGGGATGACCGCGGAACCGGCGATCGTTAGATTGCCTTCTACCTGTACCGTGCTGGGTATGTTCGAAGAGTGGCAATGCGAGATTGCAGAGGTGCGATTTGGGCGTGGCGATACACTGGTGCTTTATACGGATGGAATCACCGAAGCCAGCAACGATCAGGGAGAAGAATTCGGCGAGCGTCGGTTGATTGAAACACTAACCATTCATTCTCATCTTCCCGCGGCCCAGCTTCTCGACAGCGTAGTCGGCGTTGTCCGTCAGTTTGGCAGCGGCGAACAGCAGGATGACATCACAATGATCGTTGCACGCTGCTTGTAGTAGCTGGTCAAACCGCCCAAATTGAATCGTCCAAATCGGATTGCCTCGAAGTCAGAGCTCCGCTCATGCCAGATATAAGCGCGGCAGAGATGGGCAGCCCCGACATTCTTTCGGCGCTGCCGGCAGCGGGTCAGACTCGGCTTGATGGTCTATGCGCCAGGAATTTGGTTGGCGAATACTTGTTAAGGCAAGCCTCCCCAATAGATGGCGTTGAAGAGTAGCTGGAAGGTGCCTTCCGTTTGGGCGCGATGCTGGACGCGGAAGCCGAACATCACGATTTTTCCTTTGCCTTTGGTGAAGGAGACGGCGGCGGCTTTGCGTTCGAGTTTTTCGGCGCCGTGGGCGTAGCCGGAAACGAGGATGTCCTTGGCGTCCGAGGGATACCAGGCGATCACGGAACGTTCAACGTCGGGAGGGGGCTCGGAGGTTTGAAAGGCAATGGGCGCATCCACGAACGCGGCTACCTCGGCAGGCAGTCCATAGCATACAGGGTGATTGGGGTCGATATAAACGCGCAGGAGCGATCCGGGGATATTGAAGTCGGAGGCCGAACCAGCGCTGGCGCCTTCGCTGGCCGCGGCATTGCGGACGGGAAGATTGAAGTCGTCGCCGATGAGCAGTTCATTGGCATGCGCCAGGGCGATCAAAGTGCCGCCCTTTTCGACGAAATCCTTCAGGGCGCTTACGCCTTCTTTGCCTATCCCGCCGGAGTATTCGGGAGGGAACGATTCAAAATAGCCTTCCTTGGTGGGCCGCCCTTCCAGAATGATCTGCTTGGTGGTATCAGGCAGAATGATCACGTCGAACTTTGAGTGCAGATTTCCCGCCTTCACTTCCTTATTCTCGATATTTTTTACACCGAACCCGTATTGTTCGAGGACGAAGCGCGTCCAGCCTTCGTCAATCGAGGAAAAATATGGCTTATAGAGTGCGACGCGTACGGGCTTCAGTTGGACTGTGTTTTGCGGCATTGCGGAAAGCGCTTCGAGGCGGAGGTGAAATTTCGCGGCATGGTCCGCGAGTTGCGGATTGGCGGAAAAAATGGCGAGTGGCGGCTGGTTGAGGGTCTTGGAGATGTAAACATCGCCGCCGGCTTTTTGGGCTGAGTTGATCAGCGACGAAACATTATTCTGAGTGGCGGGTATGGAGTAGTGGGCGGCGCTGCCGGAGAGGCCGCCTGCAGGCCACGTGACAGTCTTGATGATTGCCGCAGACTGGCGTTGCTGCGCGGAGAGTTTTACCTTATCGGTGTTTACGCCCATCATCAAGGGCAACGACCATGCGGCGACGTCGTAAGGTTCGAGGATGCCACTGTTGGGTGCGGGACGGACTTCGGGATAGCGCTGAATGCCGAGCATCTCTTCGACAAAACGGCCGTAGGGCTGGGCAGTGGGAATGAGAAAAGACTGCTTGTCACCAGAGGTGAGGACTTCGACGCCGTGTTCGAGCATCAGGGCAGCGAGGCGAGTGGCGGTGATAGGATCGCGTTGATCGGTTAGAGGGATGCGCCAGTATTCGGCGGCATCGGCGGAGCGAACGGCTTCGGCGGCCATGGAGGCGACGCCACGCAAGAGATCGGGGCGGAATTTGGACATGGTTTCGAGAGCGGCATCGGAGACGATCAGTTCGTAGTCCATGATGTCGCGGAGTCGCCAGGTACCGCCGGGCCAGGGGTTGGGAAAGTTGATCTGCTGATCGTACTGGATGAGGCCTTTCGCGCCGCCTTCGAGTTCGGTGGGGGCGATTTGCATGGGAGTGGCGATGCGCGCGGAGGCGACCTCGGTAAGAACGCCATACATATTTTTCCACCAGCCGGTATTGCGGGTGCCACCGGGCCAGTAGGCGTCAAAGGAGTAGTTGTAGATTACGCCGGATTTACCGGCCTCCTCGAGACGCCATCCCATGTCCGCGCCAACGAGGTTATTGCCGCGATGCACGAGCGGGTTCACCAGTTTGGCCACGGGATCGGCGTTGGGTGGAACGTAGATGCGCGGGCCGTAGTAGCCCATCTG
>Ga0302325_10009620_pt1 | contig 21071 bp, 21 predicted proteins | sample Palsa_T0_2_FD_201948 | JGI IMG/M metagenome (GOLD analysis project Ga0302325, IMG submission 201948) | Peat permafrost microbial communities from Stordalen Mire near Abisko, Sweden - Palsa_T0_2 | ecosystem: Environmental > Terrestrial > Soil > Palsa > Peat permafrost | place: Sweden: Abisko...
TATTAAAGCTCGAGGCGCGGCGTTTGAGCCCGTGTACCTCGTAGCCTTTGGCCAGGAGGAATTCGGTCAGGTAGGATCCGTCCTGACCCGTGCAACCGGTGATTAGGGCTTTGGGCATAGTGACAAGTTCCGAAGATCGGGCTAGGTTGTTTTCTTATCCCGTTGCCTTGCGGAGTCAGGCAGGGCCGGGTCAGGTATAGGCTTCCATGCACCGGTTAGACGGTAAAGAGCGAAGACCACCACGATAGCGACGCCGTCATCACGAACATCACGCCACTCCATGCGGTTCCGATTTACAAGATACTGTAAGACTTCGATCGATAATCCTAGAAAGATAATAGCGCCACCCCTCAGGATTTCCTGGCGGAGGGTCTGAGCCAAGGTGAAAAGCAAGAGTGCCGCTCCACCGAAAGCAACCCAATGGACTTCCCGGTGAATGCCGCCAACGCCCGCGACGATGCCGGGCCTGACCGGTTGCAGGGACCCGGCAATCAGGAGTGCGAGCCAGATCTTCGCGACTGTCCGAAGCGTCGCGCGTGACACGACAGTGCGTCTGACCGGCTCTACAGACGTCGTCAAAGGCGAAAACCACTCAGATGAACCTGCCGGTTGGTCAGCATCATTAGTTCGGCCATCAGCCCGGCATCGGCTCATCGGCATACTGTCGTTCGAGTGGAAGGCAGGGCGAATCCGGATGCTACTGCGTCCGAGTAAAACATCTTAACGGTCTCCAACGAATAATCGGAGAGATCCTTACCCAGCAGCGTGAGCTTCTTGAGAATATCGTTGCTTGCGGTGATGATGTGGCATCCGACGGCATCGGCCTGAAAAATGTTCAGCAACTCGCGCGGGCTCGCCCAGATCAACTCGGCGTTTGGGACCTCGCGCAGCATTTCCACCGAGGCGGCCATAACTGGCATCGGATCACGGCCGGTGTCAGCTATGCGTCCTGCAAAGACGGAGACATTCGCCGGCGCCCCTCCTGTAAGGGCCGCGGCCACCTCCCGAACTTGATCCAATGTGAGAAGCGCTGTTACATTGAGCTTGATTCCGTCATGACTGAGTCGGCGAACCAACTCAATCGAAGATGCGCCTTTTGTGTTTGTAATCGGTATCTTGACAAAGACGTTATCCGCCCAATCGGCGATTGTGCGCGCCTGATCTTCCATCGTGGGAAAGTCATCCGCGAACACCTCCAGAGAGATGGGCCGATCTGGTATTAAGGCAAGAACCCCCCGCGCGAAGCTCTCATAGTCCCGTATCCCAGCCTTGCGCATCAATGTGGGATTGGTAGTGAATCCCCGAATAATCGGGTTTCGATACATCTCCAGCATCCCGGGCGTGTCAGCACCGTCAGCGAAGATCTTTACTGTAAGTTCAGAGAACGATTTCATGCTTGAATCGATCCTTTCCAGTTTCTTGAAGAGCCCAGCCGGCCGCCGACCGAGAGCGGATCGGAGTGATACTGCCAACAAGACAGCAACACGTAAACTCCAGAAGTTGTTCTAACCCACGACCATGAAAGCGACTGATCCACCCGGTACAGAGTATATCTGATGGTCCTTTGAAAACTCCACCAGCCACTTCGAAACACCATTGACACCCATACGCCCAAAATCGTGCCAGGCGAGCACACTGCCGGCATGACAGCATCGGAGCGCATTCAGTGTATCGGAACGAACATATTCATACGAATGCGCACCGTCGATAAAGAACAGGTCTACCTTACCGTCGTACGGTGTGAAGTCAAACGTCGCACTATCTCCGAATAGGCACTGGATTGCGCCCTCAACCGCGGACCCGCTAAAGAGGTACTCTCGTTCTTGCGATGCGATATGAAGATCGTCGATATATGTCGTTTTCAGGCGGGGCTTCTCTGTCCCGTTCCTTGGCAAATCGAGAGTGTAGACGCGAACATCGAAGGGTGCATTTAGCGCAAAGTGCAGTGTAGTGTACCCACGCAAAGTTCCGATTTCAAATACTACCCGAGGCTTCACAAGGCGGGTCAGCATACACAGACTCATTATGTCCACCGCATAGGAAGATACGGGATGGAACCAGTGCTCCTTGCCGGGTCTCAGCGCAAGCCGCATGTCACAGACAGCATCCTCTTTCCCCAGAACATCGAATACATTTTTCTGGGAAATCCCACGCGTATTGGTTAACGATTTGTGGAAGAACAACATTTCCGATGCGTAACTGGCAAAATGACGTGGATTACGCCAGAGAGGCATGGAGACAAGGTTCGCGCCCAGAATCATGTTACGCGCTGCGACCGCGGAAACGGTACCAAATTGTAACAGACGACGAGGTATCCGCATTGTGGGTTTGCTGGAGTCAAATCTCAAGAGATTAAGCATAAGCGGACTCTCCTTTTATCATTTCCGTTCTCTAAGTAGCTGCCTAGCGGCCCGCGAGTGAGAGTTGATCGAAAGGGAAAGCCACTTTCCAGAGACCTCCGATCACCGCACCGAGTCCCATTTTGCCTTCGCCCGAGCGTCGGGCCGGCCTGGGTGGCGTAACCATCGTCACGCCCCTCGATGCCTGCTATTTTCGCGCCTATCGAGCGAGTAGACTGTACCACCGGCACCAGGTTGGGGCTGGCGTTCTTTTCCAGGTTCCCGCCTCCCTCCGAGAAGACCAGGATGCAGTCTTCCAGCCGCAGCCGGCTGGTTCGCAGTGTCATCAGTTCGCGCGGTTAACTCCGAAACGTTGTCAGTGGGGGCGCATAGGCTTCCAGTCCGGCGATCTTGCGGAAATCGTTGACTGCGTGGGCAGCATTGGCCGCCCGCCGCCAACGCCCGGAATGAACAGTCGGCCGCCCCTGGAGCTGGTCTCGGCAAGCGCCGAAACCACGCCGTCGACCGCCGCGGTATCCAGTTGCGCACAAGAGCCTCCAGCCACGATTGCCAGTGGCACGATCATAACTTCACGACTGAGCCAGCACGCGAGTCCCTTCGAAGTCGAATCGGAACCGCACTTCGCGCAAACCCGTTTCATGCATCGCGCGCCGCAGACGGGTCTTGTCCGCGGTATAAAACATCAGAAAGCCGCCGCCTCCAGCGCCAATCAGTTTACCCCCTAAAGCGCCGTTCTGCCGGGCAAAGTCGTAGTACTCGTCGATGATCCCAGTGCTCATGCCCAGGCTTCGCTTCTTCTTGTTCTCCCAGTGCACGTGCATGATTTCGGCAAACCTCAGCAGGTTGCCAGACTCGAATGCCGCTTTGGTTTCATAGCCTAACTGTTTCGCGCAGTGCAAGTTGTCGAACATCTCCGGATCGCCCTGCTTGCTGCGAACATCCTGGTCTTTAAGGATGGCCGACGCATCTCTCGTGTAGTTTGTAAAAAACAACATCAGGTTGTCTTCCAGGTTATGCAGGGTCATTGGGTCCAGGTGGAGGGGCTTCACTTCGACGCTATCGTCGGGCTGAAATTCGAAGCACGTGATGCCGCCGAACGAGGCGATATACTGGTCCTGCTTGCCGATAGGCTCTCCCACCAGATCCAGCTCGATGTGGCACGCCTGTTCCGCAAGTTTGTGCCTGCCTATGCTGTCGCGCTTCATGCTGTAGAGCGCCCGTAGCAGGGCCGTCGTGAAGCTGCCGGACGAGCCCAGTCCCGAGCCGGCCGGAATGTCGGACATGCTGGCGATCTCCAGATGAGGAACTCCAATGTCCACCAGTTTCAACGCCTCGCGCACGATAGGATGTTTCACGTCCTCAGCGCGTGCGACAACTTCCATCTTCGAATATTTGACGATCACTTCCGGCACGAATGTCTCATGCAGAGTAATATAGACATACTTGTCGATCGCCGCGGAGATCACGAACCCGCCGTGCTTGCGATAGTACGACGGAAGATCCGTTCCTCCGCCACCCAGCGAGATTCGCATGGGACTGCGAGTGATGATCATCGGGACGCCTCCGCGTACACCTTCTCAATAACGCGCAGGGCTGCCTGCGCATCTTGAATGCCGGGAACCGGATCGCGCCTTAACCGGATATCCTCCAGGAAATCGGCGAACTCAGTATCCCAGGAGTTATCAGCCATGGGATACTCCCAGGTAGTTGTCTCTGGAGGACCCATTTGCGAAGACATCCGGTGGAATGCCAGCCCCTCCATCCCGTAACTGCCACCAAGTCCCGATATCTCCAGCTTGCCTTGGCGCCCGTAGATCTCCAACGAGAACAGGTTCTTCCATTCGGTCCAGGTAGCATGCAGGAAGGCCGCCTTGCCGCCGAGAGTCGTCAAGATAAGAAATGCATTATCTTCCACGGGCATATTCCAGAAGTACGTGCCGATGTGACCTTGCACGCGCTCGAAGTCGCCCAGAAACCAGCGGGCCAGGTCGATCAGGTGCACGCCCTGATCCAGCAACTCTCCTCCACCGGACGCCTCTGGATCGGCCCGCCATTCCCGCTCGTATCCGACACGTCCCCCGTGCCCGTACCGTCCTCTCACAAACATCATTTCACCCAGCGATCCCGAGAGAAAGATCCGCCGCGCCTCCTGAAGGGCCGGGTGATACCGATGGTTGAAGCCCACCCTGACGGAAATTCGGGTACGCTGCGCTTCCCGCAGCACGGCCTCTAATTCCGAAGATCGGCGTGCGCCCGGCTTCTCGATCAGAACGTGCTTTCCAGCCGCGGCGGCCGTCTCCGCGACGATGGCAAGCTGGTCGTGAGTGGTGGCCACGATGACAATATCGACATCATTGTGGGTCGCGGATGTACGCCAATCGGTGGAGGCTTCGGCGCCCGGGAATAGCGCGGCCAGTTTTTCCGCCCGTTCAAACACGGTGTCGCAACAGACACGGACCCTGCAAGCGCCCACCGACTGGGCACGTTTTGTCCCGATCAAGCCGCTACCGATAATCGAGACCGCAAACTGTTCAGGCACTGCCCCAGGCCTTTCCCCGTTCTTCAGGCACAATTCTCGTAAGCGTATACACATCCGTGTTTTGGAGATCTTCGATGTGGTTGTGCAGGTTTCGCCAAGGATCCCAGACCGCGCTGATCAGACCGCCCGCCCCGAGCTTCCGCACTTTTTCATATTCGGTCGTGCCAACCCGCGCAATTCCGGCGCACAAAATCTCTTCCAGCATTTTCGTGTTCAGGACTCCGGGTACGATGCAGTTCACGCGAATCCCGAGATCCGCCGAATGTCCCGCAGTTGGCCGCGATTAGCCCCTTTGCAGCCAGCTTGGATGCGGCGTACAACGACGTCCGCACCTGAAGAGGAGCATCTTCCGGAGTCGGGAACACAGCGGCTCACGGTATACGGACCCCGTGGAGGGAAACGCGATTCGCTGGACGCCGCACTCCTTCATCGCCACTGCGGGCAGCGAGCATCGCGATGACGAGAATGGGCCAGGAACCGAGTGCCGGACGCGAAAATGGATAGTCCACTATGGCATGCAAGAAGACCGCTACAACGCCAAGACCCCACACCGTGTGAAATGCGGGGCGAACGGACCAAACAAAGAGAGTCGCCATCAGAATGCCAAAAGGAAATCCACCTTCGGCTGTCCATTCAAGCCAGTCACAGTGAGCGCGATTAGTGAAAAGGCCTGCGTCGAAGCTGGCATATTTGGGGTAGACCGTCGGCCAGGTTCCAAGACCAAATCCCAACCAAGGGCGATCGGCGGCCATATGCAGCGAAGAGATTGCAAGCTCGCGGCGCCCGGAATAAGGGTCCGAAATCGAGAAGCGACTCCAGATCACTCCCCATCCGACCACCAGAGTGAAGACGACCGAAAGAGCCAATACCCTTAGCGCAGTGAAGCGAACAACTCGCCTGGCAGCTCGGGCGCCTGCACACATGATCCCCGCAACGGTGAGAACCTCGGCCGTGGCTAACACGGCGCCCGCCCGGGAACCCGAGACGATCACTGAGGTATACAATACGGCAACCATGCTCCCGTAGAGCAGTGTTCCTTGCTGACTGCGGAAACTCTGGTAGAGCGCGATGGGGAGGACAACTTCGACGAATGCCGCGTAGTGGTTGTGGTACGCGATCGGCCCGATCACACCGGAGTAGTCGGAGTGGAATACCCAGAACACTTTGCCGCCGGAAGTGAAAGTCTGAAGAACGGCCAGGATGGCTACGAGAAAGCCGAACCACAACATCGCGGAACGGAACCAGTGACTCATGAGCCTATCCCGGAACAAAAACTCGCCGATGATGAATACGGCCAGGAATGTAGCCCACTGTACGATGGCCTTCTTAGTCTCGAACTGATAGACGGTGGTTCCGGAGAACCTCTGCACGAGCCCCCAAGCGACTGCCAGCGTGAACACGGCCATCGGCCACGAAACGCTGGGGAAGTAATCGCGCCAACGGATGACGGCGACGACAGCGAGCGAAAAGACGCTGACCTGGAAGACGGCGACGGGCCAATACGCGGGCACCCATAGAGTCAGGATGGCAAAGAAAAACGTTGCAGCGAGAACAATGTGCATTAGCGTCGGCAGACTCTGGCCAGCAGCGTCATTGCGCCATCACTTGTCTTTCCAGGTGCGTAGTCATCTTCTCCAGGACAACGGTACGGTCGAACTTGCTTGCGGCGACGCGGCTGCCGTTCAGCCCGAATTGGCGCGCTTCTTCGGGATGGGACTTCAGCCAGCGGATAGCGTCCGCCATCAGCGCCGGGTCTTCCGGCGGCACTACCAGGCCCACCGCGTGTTCCCGAATGAATCGCCCGGTTTCGCTATCTTCGCTGACTGACGCGAGGATCGGCCGTCCGGCAGCCATGTAATAAAGCATCTTCCCAGGGAAGACCACGTCGCGGACCGTCGTTCTTTGCGTGATGACCAGCGCATCGGCGGCCGCGAGTTGCGAGGGCAGCGTTTCCCGCGGCTGCAGCGGCAGGAACTGGAAGCGTTTCAAGCCGAGCGCGCCGGCGGCCTTCTTGAGTTCGCCCAGATAGGGCCCTTCGCCGATCACGCAACAAGCGACATACGGATCGGCTTCAAACTCAGCGCCTGCCTTGACGAACGTTTCCAGGCCCTGCTTTCCCGCGATACTGCCCGAATACATCACTAGAAACTGCTCCCGGCCGATGCCAGTGCACCGGCGAAAACCGTTCTGCCCGGATACAGGCTGCATGAAGGTCATGTCGATATAATTGGGAAGCAGCGAAACCTTTTGCTCGGGTACGCTCTTGGATATCAGGTTAGAGCGCATTCCATCGCAAATGACGCCGATGCTTTCTGCTGTCCGGTATGCGAACCGTTCCAGCGCCTGAGCGATCCGGACCGCGCGGCTGCCTTCGCGTAAAGCCCCCACGGCGATCGCGGCGTCCGGCACAAGATCCTGGATTTCCAGAAAGACGCGCGCCCGTGTAAGCTTGCGAATCAGAAATGCGGTGATCGAGAGCTGCAGCGGAGGAGAGATCACGATCACCAATTCCGGAGACTTACCTAATAGCGATCCAATGAAGGCGGATACAGCGAACGAACAGTCGAATAAGATTCGTTGCAGAGTCTTCTTTGGGTGTTTGGGCACGTACAAATAAGTTCGAGTGATCGGCACGCCCCGAATGACTTCCCGCATGAAGAGCTTGCCCTCATATCCTTTCCAAACCTTCCACTGCGGCGCGATGGGAAAACCGGTGACTACACGAACGTCGTGACCGCGATCTCGCAAATGCTCGGCAAGGTCGGCCGTGTACGGGCCGATCGAAGTGGATTCGGGCAGGTAATTCAGACCTAGTATCAGAGCTCTCATGAGCCTGTCCCCGCGAGAACTGCCCATGCCGTGCGAGCGATAAGCTTACAATCCAACCATAGGGACCAGTTTTCGATGTATTCAAGATCCATCCGGACCCAGTCGTCGAAATTGCTGATACGGTTCCGCCCCCGCACTTGCCAAAGACACGTGATACCGGGCATCACGCTCAATTTCCGCTTATGCCATAGCTCGTACCGCTGCAGCTCCTGCGGTCCGGCGGGACGTGGCCCTACCAGGCTCATATCGCCCTTCAGCACGCTCCACAACTGCGGCAACTCGTTCAGGCTGTATTTTCGCAGCAAGCGGCCAAGCGGCGTTACGCGCGGGTCGTTAGCAATCTTGAACACAGGGCCGGTCATCTCGTTGCACGACATCAATTCGGTTTTTTGGTCGTCGGCATCGGCGACCATCGTAGTAAACTTGTACCCTGTAAATCGCTTGCCTTTGTATCCGACAACACGCCATGGGTAAAACAGAGGCAGCCGCGGCGTAGTCAGCTTGATAGCAATGGCGATCAGAAGCAATATAGGAGACAACAGCAGCAGCAGGGCGGCGCTCACGCAGAGATCCAGCATGCGCTTCAGGAAGACCAACTGCGGATCCACACTTACCGGATCCAGTTTTACGAGCGGGCACGCAAGGGGCGAGTCCACGCGAACAGGCTTCAGGTCACTGAGTTTAGCTTGAAGCAGGACCTCCGGAATGATATAGGTTGTCACCCGGAAGTAGTCGCATGCGCGCAAGACGCTTTCGAGCCATGGCGTGCCAAGCGGCGGCAGGCCGATCACAATATCCTGAATGGGCGTGTGGATCAGGGCATCGCCCACCTGGTCGACGCTACCCAGCAACGGTAGCTCGCTTCCGTTGTTCAGGCATGGGGGCGGCTGGTCCGAGGATAGGGCGAAGTAACCTACGATACTATATTCCTCCGGAGTCTTACCGCGAAACGCATCGATAATCCGCTGGAGCGCCCCAGGCGCGCCAATCAGGGCCACCTCCCTCGCCATGTACCCGTTCCGCAGTCTTTCACGGTAGGCCGCCGCCGCCGCGTAGCGTCCGGCCGCGAGCAACAGGCCGCTTAACAATGCGAATGAAAACACCAGCAGGCGGCTATAACCAGGGTGCTTCAGGACGAACAACAGGACTGTCAGGACTCCGACTCCCGCCATCGGAGCGTGCAGGCTCGCAAACGCGATCGACCGCGCGGTCTGTTCCCGAATCGGCCGATAGGCTCCAAAAAGTTGATAACCAATGATGATCGGGGGACTCATGGTTACAAACACCCACACGAAATCGGTGAGACTAAGTCGCGCGTTTACGGATTCACCGGCGGGCACCAGGACACTGTCCATCCAGCCTGCGTGGAGAATCCCTCCAGGCCCCAGCACAGAATGCAGCGGGAGCACCAGTTTGGCGGCGAGCCAGAACGCTAGGGCAAGCACGGCGGAGTCACAGGTCCGGAGCACCAGGCGGCGCGTCGTGGCCATGGAAATATTTATCATGCGACCTATTTGAGCGCGGTCCAGCTAGCAGCCCGTGGCAGAAGTGGCAAACACCGCTTACTGACGTGCGCGGCTCAGTAGATTCAGTGTGTTACGGAGCCACGACCGTCAGGGAGTGACTTCTGGCGCGGGCTGCTAGTTCTAGGCGGACGCGGCTTGGCGGCTAGCTTTGCTAGTGGACGACCGCGCTGCATCGATGAGCGGTTCAACGGCCGGCCAGAAGCGTTGTGGGAACGCGAAGAAATTGGTCGAGCTGGGATCGCAGCTCAGGCTGAGGCGATCCGCGTCGACGAGGCGGTATCCCAGCTGTTCCAGAGTGCCAAGGCAGGGATGGGCGGGACGGTGGCTGCATTCGACGAACAGGATGGGTTGATCCGCGGAGATGGTCTTCACGGCTCCCCGAAGTACGGCAGCCTCGTGGCCCTCGACATCGATCTTGACGAAATCGACCGCTCCCCGCTTAGAACGCATATCATCGACGGATACCAGCGCGGTGTCTTGCCATCCGGCTTTCACACCCCAGTGCTTTTCCTCAAACGTCTGCTCGGAAATCTCGAGAGAAGAGGTGGCGCCGGCGAGTGGGTTCGTGCGGAGGCTGCCCTGGCCGCAACGGTCGCTGACTCCCGCCGCTACGACGTCAACGCCCGTCAGCGCGGCTCGCCGTATCGTTGCCCGTATCAGTTCCAGGTTCGGAACGAACGGCTCGAACAGTATGGCTTCCACATCGGGTGCCGCTGATTTCACTAACCAGGTGTAATATCCGATATTCGCGCCTATGTCCCAAAACGAACGCAGCCTGAGTTGGGCGAAACAGGCGAGGGTAACAGCTTCGGGGTTGGGCTCCTGCCATCCCACCGCGGCGAATGCGAAGCTGTGAGTGACCAGGCGGCCGCGGACTTTGAAATTGATGGAGGGCATTGAGAGCCAGACGGGCGTATCGAGCATACGGACAACGCCGCGCCCAAATCGCGTCATGCGGAAATAAAAAGAGAGGGTGAAAGCGCTCTCGAATGACTCGGAGTGAGTCGTGCATGTCGCCTTGGAAAAGAAATAGTACAGCCTATGTGGCAGCTATCGGGCGCTGGTTCTAAACGAGTAACTTCGATCGTCCAGATAGCGCGGCTCGATTTCATCCTCAACCGGTTCGATCGGATGGCCCGGATGGTTGTAACCCACGGCCGCGAGACACTGCAGTAAGCCCGGCCTGGACACACCTTTATGGATCTCAATGACGAGTTTGGGGTGGAACTGCTCCAGAACGGCGCACATCCCCGTAAGCGTCTCAAGTTCCATCCCTTGTACATCGATCTTGATTCCGTCGATCTTAGGGTCTTCTCCGCAAATGCGCGGCCATAGCCAGTCCAGGCGGGCCACACTGATGGGTTCAAGCCACGAAGAGCTGCCGATGGTGCTATCCACCATGCCGCGTGTCGCAGGCAGCAGGTGGATGCCAAACGACTCCGGTTGACCGAGAGCGACAGGAATGACCGATAGCTGTGCGAGACCGTTGAATCGGCGGCTTTGGGCCAGACACCCAGCCGTCGATACCATGGGTTCGAACGCGAACACCCGCCCCTGAAGTCCCACCAGTTTCGAGAGTGCCAGGGACGTATAGCCAAAGTGGGCGCCTATGTCCAGCCATGTCTCGCAAGTGCCGACGTTTCGAGAAAACCACTCGAGCAGGGGACGCTCGGTTCGCCCCAGAATTGCAGCCGGGTAGTCATGCCAGGAAGTAACGAGCTTTTGGCCGCGCAACGGCCCGCCCAGAATCCGCTGCCGCCTGAGCGAGCGAGGCAGAACCCGCCGGATAACGTTCTTGACATGCCGGATCATAGGTGTGTTGTCCCTCATCGGGTTCCGCGTAAGAAGATATACTAGCTTCCGTTCTGCGTAGCGGACTGCCGGGCGTGCGCCCCGCTTACCGCCGAGACCGGCAGACCTACGCTGATAACGAGATCGTCAATAGTTATTTCGCCCCTGCGAAGCAGCGAACGATACTCCGACATTTTGAGATCCACCAGCAGCCGGAACCAGAGCGCTTGAAGAAAGTAGTAGATCAGCCCGTTCGAGCCGCCCAGAAAGCCCAAACAAAAAAAATAGCGATACAGAAAGAATGCGAAGGCCCGCCAGTGCGTGGGCATGCCGTACCACCGGTTTTTCAGCCAAATCATGCGTTGGTCGGGATCGCCGAGGAGGCTTGGCCGCAGGTCCTTCGACCAGCCCATCAGACCAGCCTTCCTCAGAATTTCCTCAATCGCCATTCTCCGCGCGAAATTCTGGTGCTTGTCAATCCAGAAGTCAATGTCCAGCTCTTTCTGGTTGCTTTCGACGATCACTCCGGAAAGCTTGCCCGTTGGTCCGTTGACAACTAATCGAAAGTCCACGAGTTCGCTCTGATCCACCACGACGTGACCCCGGCGGATAAGTCTGAGCCAGTACGCTTTCAAACCGTACACGCGACGATTGCGAAAGTAATGGTGGTGCGGATTGTAGTACCCATGCACTGTGTTGTCGTCGCGGCGCAATACGTCGTCGATTTGGGTCTTGAGCTCGGATGAAACGCGGTTGTCGGCGTCAAGCAGGAGGAGCCAATCGTGTTTCCACAGCGGCGATGTGATAGCCCAATCCATCTGACTTCGGTGATCCAGATAGTCGTGGTGTACCACCGTTACGCCGCGTGCGGCACACAATTCGATGGTCCGATCCCGGCTCCCGCTATCGACTACCAGAACCTGGTCGGCCCATCCGATTACGCTATCCAGACAGGCACCGATATTCCGCTCCTCGTCACACGTGAGTACCAGAACGGCTAGGGGCGATCCCAAGGAGCCCTCACTTCGGCCTGCCAGGTCGCACGCCGCCCCCAACGAATCTGCTTGCGGAGTCATTGCATCGAGGCCTTAGCGGACAACAGAATGGGTGTGTGCTTTAGGGAACCGACGATTCCGGCCACCATGGAGCTTTCACTTCTGACCCATTTGATGAGGCGCTGTACTCCTTCATCGGGAGTCACTCGGGGAACCCAGGCCAGGTCGCGCTTCGCTTTGGATATACCGGCGACGAAGATTTTCTGGTCGCCGGGCCGCCAATTCGCTTGCGCCGGATAGATCCGCGCGCCGGCTTCGCTTTCCAGCACCGCCACCAACTCGCGCAAGGACAGTGTGTTCCGCGGCCCGCCGCCAACATTGTAAATCTGCCCCGCGGCTACATCGATCCGCTCGATGGCGCGGCTATAGAGGTCGATCAGGTCCTCAACCCAGAGGACGTCTCTCACTTGTTTGCCGTCCCCGTAAATAGTGACTGGAAAGCCCGCCAGCGCGGCGATGGTGAACCACGCCACCCAGCCCTGGTCTTCGACGCCAAACTGGCGTGTTCCGTAAATACAGGATTGGCGAAACACGACTGATTTCAGCCCGTAGATGCGGTGATAGTCGTGAACGTATTGATCCGCGGCGCCTTTCGAACACCCATAGGGGGAGTGCAAATCCAGAGGGCATTCCTCGTCAATTCCTTCAGGGCGGGAGGCGTACGCGTAGCGGCCGTCTCTTTCGACGACCGCCGCTTGATCCAACTCGCCGTAAACCTTATTCGTCGAGGCGTAGAGAAACGCGGCGCCCGGGCAGAACTGGCGGGTCGCCTCGAGCAGATTAAACGTGCCCAGTGCGTTGACTTCGAAGTCATGGCGCGGGTCGGTAACCGAGCTCGTCACCGCAACTTGCGCGGCGAGGTGGAGCACCGCGTCCGCGTCTGGGTGCTGCGCGAATAAGCGCATGACGTTATCGCCATTGCGAATGTCAAGATGATGGAAATGAAGTTCGCCTCCTTGGGCCTTTATCCATGCCAGGTTCTCCACGCTTCCCGGCCGCGACAAGTTGTCGAGAGCGACTACGACCGCCCCGCGGCGCAGAAACGAAGCAGCCGCGTGAACTCCAATGAAGCCTGCTGCTCCTGAAATCAGTAGTTTCATATGTGTGTGCCGCCTGCGCCAACCAACTGGAAGGCAGCTCCCCCCAACACTTGTCCGACCTTTTCCGTGAAGGTCGAAAATGACAACTCACGCCTGGCGGCCGCCGTTATGTCATGGGACCGCGTGCGGCCGTTCGTAGCTATATCCGATACCGTTGAGGCGAGAGCGTCATCGAGGTCTGCCTCGGCTCGAATGGAGAAGACCTTTCCGCACTCATACTTCCGGATCAACTCGCCCATGCCCACATCTTCCGACACATAAGCCGGGCAGCCGGCGAGAAGCGCCTCCGCTACGGCGTGACTGAAGTTGTCTCCCTTGGAGAACAGAACAACGGCATTGGCGATCCTATACCAGTTACTCAAGTCGCTTCGATTCAGATTGCCCAGGTAACAGACGCTTTCTTCCCAGTCGTTGCCAGACGCCTGCCGAAGGTCGTCAACCGTTACTTCGGGCGATGGCAGCCCAGCCAGGCACAACCGCCAGCCGTCCAACCGCGCGCGCCGGAAGCTTCTTACTGTCTCGATGGTTCGTTTCATCGGGTGCAGCCTTCCCACCAACAATAAGGTCGGCCGTTGCGGCGGCTTCCGCGGACCGTCGTGGGGCGTTCCGCACAGCTCTGTCGCGGGCCAGTACATCACTGTGCTACGCGCCGGGCGAACGTAGTGAAGCGCCTGTTCACGCTCGTATTGTGACGAAAAGATCATCGTCGCATGCTGTTCCGTAAATCGATGAACGGAGGCCAGCCACGCCTTCTTGATTAGAGTGCGACGGGAGAGGCAGAAGTCCGTGAGCGCCCCGTGAGGGATTACAAAGCTCAGCTTTTGCCAGCGCATCGCGCGCCGCGCCGCCCACGTAAAATGATGACCATACAAAGCGTGGATGAAAACCGCGTCGGATGACTTAACCGGGCTGTCGTATTCGCCAAGAGCGGCTTGCGGGCTCAGCGCATATCGCCTCAGGACCGGGATCAGAGCGGGAACGCTCACAATACGGCTCTCCCGGCTCTCCTCCGCCGTGTAGTCCTGCCTGTCAAAAGACAAGATCTGCACGGAATGCCCAAGCGCCCTGAGCGCTTCGTTAAACCTCATCACTGTCACGAGAACGCCGGTCGAGTGCGGGCCGAGGTCCAGGACCACTTGTAGAACTTTCATCGCCTAGCAACTCCGACGCGCTCTGGCTATTACAATACTTCCGAATCTATCGGGCATCTCGACTGGAGTTTCCGGCTTGTCGGCCAGGAATCTGTCCACGGCCTTCTTGGCTCCTTGTTCCCACGACCCGGCATTGTTGTAGTCATGAACGATCATGACTCCTCCCGGACTGAGGAGCGGATAGAAGAACTCCAGCGCCGCGGTAATTGGCGCCTCCAGGTCCATGTCAACATGTACAAGGGCAAAGCGGGAGCCTGGCGTTATCGAATTCGCCGTGTCGGGAAAGTAGCCCGCATAAAGCTGTACGTTCTTCGGGAAACGACGCTTTACAGTATCGATGGAGACATCCTTGAACTCGTCCGTCTTAGCGTAGAGCGTTGAGTCCTGCTCGCTGAACCCCGCAAAGGTGTCGAACAAGTGCAGTGTCCGGTCCGGCCTGACGCGATTGATGAACAATGCCGTGTTGCCCTGATAGACGCCAAGTTCGGCAATATCTCCCGGTATCCTTTGCTCGTCTATCCGCTGCAGTTGGAGGTACAGAAAATAATATCGGATCAAATCTCCGCGATCGTTTATTTTCCAGTCCGCGCGGAGCAGGTCATACAGGGTTTGGTCCGCCGTCACCGGGGGATTCCCAGCACGGCAGAACGTCGGCCGAAATTGCAGAAAGACACGCCTGTTGAATAGACGCATCGGCCAGGAGTAAAAGAGTCTTACGGTTGCCGCCTCTAGTGGATTCACTTTGCCGCTCGGCGCCCCGACGTACCGGCTATTGCTTCCCGTATCTTGATAGTTCGCCGTTCCGAATCGTCAGGAACACGTCTTCGTCATCTTGCGAGACCGCACAAATATCCATGTAATGGGGAGGAAGGTCGTTGCGGTTCGCGAAGAAATAGAACAGGTCCTCGGCTACCGAAAGGCTGGATTTGTCGCACGACGCGAGATACTCGCCGGTGTTGGTGTAGAACAGGAAAAACCCATACCCGCAGCTTAGCAGCATATCGAACAGCCCGAATCCCGGACCTCCGCGGTTCCGATCGGAAACAGGTTGACACTCCCAAAATAACGCCGGACGCGACTCGCGTAGCCATGACGAGGCTCCCGAGAGGATCCTACCGTCGAAGCCCTCGGTGTCCACTTTGACCAATCGCACGCTGCGAACTTCGGAATGCGTCGAGAGAATGTCAGTGAGACCGGTTGACATAGCTGTCCCGGACGTTCCGGCGAGGATCCTACCCCCTCCCTTTTCCTCTACGAATGTTCCCAAGGGCCGGCCGGACCTATCGTCCACCAGCGCATTGACGACCACGGTTGCGCCCAGCCCCTCGGTGTTGCGCTTGCAGAGCGAGTAGTAGAACTCCGATCCCTCGATACAGAGTACGGGCATTTGCGAGTAATAGTAGATGACCACGGCGGTGTCACCCGTGTTTGCTCCCACGTCGATTGCCCAGGATCCGGAATACTTGGCCGCCACAGCTTGCGCGATCCGTCCGAGGTTGTGGCCATAGCTTGGGTACTTTGACCTCGTGGACGGGAGACCCGAGGCGGAAGGTATCAGCATTTCGTGGCCGAACAGATCGAAGCGAACCATGTCGTTAGCTCCGAGCAGGCCGGTTAGCGCGGCGCGGGCCCGCCAAACGATCGCCTTCCTGTACCGACCCCCATGGTTACCCAGGACTAGGGCGCGATTCAGCAGGTACTGGCTTAGCATGGGATTATATTAGCTCCGAAGACCGTGTCAGTCCGGGCTTCCGCTGGTATAACCGAGGCGCCGCGACCTAACTCCAGATAGACATTCCCCAGCCGCTCGACGTAGGCTTCCCATGAAAGATCTTCGGCTCTCTGTCTCGCTGCGCGAGACATGCGGATGCGCAGATCCGGCGATGCATAGAGCTCGGCGATCCGCTCCCCGAGCGCCCTCGTATTCGCAACCGGAACCACGTATCCCTCCACGCCGTCGCGCACGGCGGACGTCGCATTCGCCGACACCACGCAGGGCAAACCGCAGGCGAGCGCCTCATGGACAACGTTGCATCCCCCCTCCGCCAATGAGGCGTGGATGAGAACGTCGGCGTCATGATACTCTTCAAGCAGCCGCTCGAACGATACGTTTCCCACCGCCCTCACATTTTCCCCGGAGCCGTCCAGCAGCTCACGGGCCTCGGGAGTCTCTTTGTCGCCAACGATGACTAGTTCAGCGTCCCGCAGTTGTAATTGCCGCCACGCGCGGAGTAAGTGATGAACGCCCTTCCTTCGACCGATCGTGCCCACAAAGAGGGCGCGAAATGCCGGTTCGCTCTCGCTTCGCGCGGCTTGCGGCTTGAATACCCGCGTGTCGACCCCCAATGGGATACAGAGAATGCGGTCTCGGGCAAACCCGAGAGAGGCAATAGACCGCACCGAATATGCAGATTGAGCAACCGCCCACTCGGCGTGCTCGAGCTCACGGCGCAGCCGTTCCGCCGCACGGAGTTGAAGCTGTTTGAAGCGACTGGCGCCTTCCGCGATGGCCTCGCACTCGTGCTGAGGGACCGGCGGAAGGGTGACTTCCAGTATTCGCACCACACCATTTCGCCTCGTTGCTTGGAGGGTTCGCAGCGCGGAATCCTGGAAACAGTGGACAATCGAAGGCCCGGCACCCAGTTGGCGGCGACGAAGCCAGGCGCCGGCCATCCAATCGTGGATCGCGCCCCACTCTCTCAGGAGCCCCCGGGGCCTTAGGATCGTCTCGAGCATTGGTCCCAGCAGACTCACCACATTGTCCGGGCTTAATCCTTCCTGCCGTCTTTTTTCAAGCTCTTTCTGAATCTTCTCCCGGAATGGCGACCGGAGGTATTTCACAAAGGAATACGGGAAACGCTCTGGAAAGTAATACAAGCCGGTTAAGAACGTAACTGTGCATCCCGCCTGTTCCGCGGCGCGCGGCCTTTGGTACACGTTGCCTTGCTTTCCGGGATGCGAAACAAAGACTCGGATCGAACTACTCATCAGATGTTACCGTTTCGAGCAAGCCGCGGCTGGGCTGTTTGACCGACGAAACCCCCGCGAGACACCGCCTCACAACCACGTGTGTCGATGCGGGGCCGTTGCAAGCCCTTGGAAACCGCCATAAGGATGCCGGCGAATAGCCATCCGTATCCGTTGAGACTTCCGTGACCGGTGATCTGGCCATTGAACAGGAGCACACCTACAAAGGCAAACAGGAGCATTGGAAGCGGCTGGCGCGAGCGCCGCGTCGCACGTATCGCTTCTATGCCGAGCGCCATCACGAAGGCCACACGGAACAAGATAAACACGACACCCAAGGTAGGCCCCAACTCCAGAATTTGCCGGCCCCAGTCACTCTCGGCCCCTGCCACCTGGTCACGTCCGACTAACAAGATTCGATTCCGCAGACCTAAGATGTCCGCCGCATTGCCGCCAATTCCAAGCTGATAGCCTTCGAGCGGAGTATCGGGTATCAGAGAGGTGAAGCTGACAAGGTCGTAGGCCGCCCGGGCAAACACACCGCCAGCCCCGTACGTTACGGACTCGGCTTCACCGGCCCCTCGCCACCGCTCACCGAACGAGTCCACAGCGCGCGGGAAGGCGGTAGGAACCACCAGCGCTCCTGCTACTACGAGGACCACGGGCATGAGGAGGAGTCGCAGCGCCAATTCTTTTCCGGCGCACATCAAGGCCGCAACCAGAGCGACGCCGAACACCAGGCCGCACCACACGACTACGCCGCGTGACCCGCACAGAACCAGGCAGGTCGCCACCGCAGCGGTCGCGGCAAACAATAAAGAGCGTTTCGTCCGCCGTGGATTCGGCCTCATCCACGCGTTCAAAACCATCCCCACCGAAGTGACGATAAACGCCGCTTGACCGGGCGATGAGGTGAACGTCCCCCACGTCCGCACGATATTTCCGGCCACCCCCGCATTGACATACTGAAGGTCGGCGGTTTGTCCCATTCCTCTATTGATCGGCGCGGACGCTGGCGACAAGAATTGAAAGTACACAAGCACCGCAATTGGAAGTGAGAACCATAATGTCCAACGCATCAAACGACTCACGTCTTGGGCCTCGAAAGATCCTGCCACAACGAAGGCCAGCGGAATATACAGGAAATAGTTTCGAAAGCCGTAGAGCGCCAGAGGCCAATCGAAGACCGGAGCGAACTCATATTGCAGGAACAGGAGGGGTACCGAAATCAGGGCCAAGAGAATGCCCGCGGTCAAGAACGGGGTTCGCGAAGGTACCATCCTGTTGCGAAACGCCACCGCATATGCGAGGAGCACTAAGGGATCTCTGATAAAGAACAACACCCGGCCCGCCTGCGGGAACATCCATTTCCTCAAGACGCCTTCGAAGATCAGCAGATAATATATTGCGAATATCAGCCGGACAATCCACCGCCGCCGTTCTCGCGCAGCACTTGTAGCAGTACTTATAGGCCGGGTAAATGGGTTAACTGTTGATCGAAGCATAAGACGATTCCAGTACCTTCAAATATGAGCGGGCCACGGTAGCCCGTGTAAAGGACCGGAGATGGACCGCCGCGCGATCCTGGTATTTCCGCGGAGTGTCCCGCTCCCGTAACACGATGGCCAGGCAACTTGCCAAAGCCGATGAGTCTCCATTCGGAAAAGTGGCTCCGCACGGGCCGATCACGTCCTTGAGCCCTCCGCCTTCCGAGCCGACAACCACGCATCCACACGCGATGCCCTCCAAAGCCACAATCCCAAACGGCTCCCGATAAGCCGATGGCACCGCGAGAATCCGGTGCTGGTTCAGCAGAACGGCGATTTCCCGGGACTCTTTTGAACCTTCAAACGTCACCTGTCCTCCTATGCCGAGATCGTGCGTTTGCTGAGCCAACTTATCTCGCTCAGGTCCCTCGCCCACAACTGTCAGCCCGGGCTCGACGCCTTCCGCCTTCAGCAGCCGCAGCGCGTCCAGCAGTATGTGCGCCCCTTTCTCCCTCGAAAGACGGCCCACGAAAATAAGGTCTTTCTCGCGCCGTACTTCAGGCATCGGTTGGAATACCCGGTCGTCGTACGGGCTCCCAATGACAGTAGAAGGCGCCTTCACGCCGGCCGCGATATCATTGCTGCATGAGATCGATCGTGCAAAACGCAGCACAAAATGTTTGATGAAGCCCCGCATCCCAGAGCGCTCAATCCATGTGTGGTGTGTGACAACCCACGGACGGCGCAACAGGAGCAGCGGCCACGCCGCCGTCACACTGATGTGGTTCTGCAAATAGACGTCGCAAGCTCTCACTAACTGGAACATCTGCCGCCAATGCGGGCGCCGCACGACCTCGAAAGAACACTCATCTTTGTTTGTTGAAGGCGTTCTAGTGACCACGGTTACCTGGTGCCCGTTACGATCAAACTCCTCCGCGAGCATGTGAGAGGTGGCTTCCAAACCGCCAATGCTGGGATGAAAAGCAGAGGACCAGATAAGAATTCTCATCGGGACTTGTCCCTCGACGACCCAATCAGGAAAGGACCAACAGAGTAGACTCCCCAACCCCTGCCGGCAAGCCGCGCCTTTGAGCGGGACGGCTTGAGCGTCGCGAGATAGTTTGGCGCGTCCTTTATCTTGCGGACATAGGGCTTATCGATCGGCGCGGTCACGGGCCCGAGCAGCTTCCCGTCTAAGTGGAAGACGCTATAACCGTTCGCTTCGAGCAGATTGGTCACGGGAGTGGGGGGCGGCTTGTGCTCCTCAAAGACGACATCGCGAATCCGGCCGCTGGCGAATAAGTTGCCAGCGCCTTCAAGGACCTGTAACTCATGGCCTTCACAATCCATCTTGAGCAGCCCGATGTCGGGTTGTCCTGGCTCCAGCAATCGGTCAAGCGTGGTGGCTTCTACATCATAGAACGAAGCGCTGGACTCAGCGGCCGCGCCTTCCGAGACGAGGAAACAAAGTCCCCGGTTCTTTGAAAAGCCCTTTGGTACGCCGAGCCGGGCATTCCCCTCGCGGTTACTTAGAGCCAGCCTGCGCGCCACGATAGGCGCCGAACTCATCATCTGGCCCCACATAGTGACATTAAAGTTAAGTTCCTGAAAGAGTGCAGGATGGGGCTCCACGGCAACCACCTTCCCTTGAGGCCCGGCCCTGAACGCCATGACGCTGGTCATATGCCCGATGTTTGCCCCGACGTCGACGGCATTCTCTCCCGGGTCCAGCAAGCGCCAGATAACTTCGTTGGTCACAAGGTCATGAACACCGGTACGCCGAATGCAGGAGCCTTGCGATTCTCCCGGGTAGATTCTAATCGGAGCGCCCCAGGGAAGGCGTACCATTTCGTATTCGTCGCGCGGCGGGCGAAGCTCGCACAGAATTCGGCGAACGATCTGGCTCGGCTGAAAGAGGTACTCCGGTCTCGTCAGTGTCGATAGAATATTCATTCCAAACGTTGGGGGGGCCGATCTTGAAACCCTGGCCTTGACGCTACGGCCAGTAAGTTGTCACTATAACGTAGCCCCTTCAGCAACCCGGCCGAGATAGTTTGCCAACTCAGCCGCCCTAGTTTGGGTAGCCTGCCCTCGTTGGTGAAGATAAAATACGGCTTGCTAAAGCCCGCTTCAAGTAAACAGCGCGCAATATCGTCGCGCAAGAGCGGCGTGATATGGGCCGGATAGCTGGCCGGACCAAATAAAGCATACTGGCCTTGAAAGAGCAGCGACGAAAGACTGCGCCAGCTTTCGTTGTTTGGAGTGC
>Ga0302325_10009623_pt1 | contig 21068 bp, 20 predicted proteins | sample Palsa_T0_2_FD_201948 | JGI IMG/M metagenome (GOLD analysis project Ga0302325, IMG submission 201948) | Peat permafrost microbial communities from Stordalen Mire near Abisko, Sweden - Palsa_T0_2 | ecosystem: Environmental > Terrestrial > Soil > Palsa > Peat permafrost | place: Sweden: Abisko...
TGGCCTTGATCCAGCCGAGCATTCCCCAGACATTGATGTGGGACCCCAAGGAAAACGAGGCGCGCTTTCAACACGTTATCGACCTCTCCGAAAAGGCTCTGGACGCCAAGCCGGACATCCTGGTGTGGCCGGAATCGGCCGTGCCGGATTTTGGCCCGGAAAATGTGCAAGCCATTGCCAAATTGCTGGCCAGCCATCCGGTCTGGCTGATTTTTTCCGCCGACTCATTGGAGACGCTGCCATCGGGCGAGCACCGGGACCACAATAGCAGTTTTCTGGTAAGTCCGGCCGGGATGACCGAAGCCACCTACCACAAACGGAGGCTGGTCATTTTTGGGGAATACATCCCGCTGATCCGGTGGCTGCCGTTCCTGAAATGGCTGACGCCCATCGGCAGCGGATACACGCCCGGCGACCGCGTCGTGCCATTCGACATGCCCAACCTTTCGGCCAAAACCTCGGTGTTGATTTGTTTTGAGGATATGTTCCCGCACGAAGCGCGCGAACACGTCAATGAGGACACCGATTTCCTCATCAACCTGACCAACGACGGCTGGTTCGGCGATGGAGCGGAGCAAAAGCAGCAAGCGGCCTGCGCGCTTTTTCGAGCCATCGAAAACGGTGTGCCGCTCGCCCGTTGCTGCAACAACGGCCTGACTTGCTGGATCGACGCCCAAGGCCGTTTGCGGGAAATCGAAGACGCGGGCGGCAGCATTTACGGTTCCGGCTTCATCACGCCGGAAATCCCCCTGCGCGATCCCAGCCAGCGCACGCGGACGATCTACAACCGTTACGGCGACTGGTTTGGTTGGAGCTGCTGCGTCGTGAGCGGTGTATATTTGCTGTTCGCATGGAGGCGGGCCGGCGGAACAGGATCACTCGAAAACGAATGAAGCCGAATAAATTTAGGTATCTCCCACGATAAATGACAAGTCACCCAGCAGTGTTTCGCGCAATGTATGCTGGTTGACGGTGTTGGACGGAAGCTCTTTTTTTGTCGGAAAGTCCGATGGATCGGTCCTAGCCATGTCTTCAATTCCACCGGGACAGTGTCCAAAAAGTGGATCGCCCCGAAAAGCAAGTTCTTGCAAACGCTTGGGGATCAATTTCTTACGGGACTCAAAGAAACCAGTTTTTGGCTGGCATAAACATTGCTTTGATATTGCCAGGAAATTGTTATGAGACTTATTTTTTATATCAAACACTTTGTGCTGCCGCCGGCATCCTTTGGCGTTTTCGTGGTGGCGCAGGCAGCGGTTCTTTACGGCCTTTACCGGGCTTTTGTGGCGCCCTAAAGGGAAGCTACTAACTTGCACCGTTTTGGCATTGGAACCGGCAAGCGTTCCGCGCCAGAATGGGCGGCATGATTTCTGAGAATGAGCCGCCTGCGGGTGGCAAACCGTGGTACGCCGGCGTCACATCTTATCAATGGCTGGTGCTTATCATTGCTTCGGCGGGATGGGTCTTTGATACATACGAGGCGCAGATTTTCAATATCACGGCATGGGATCTCTTGCCCGGCATCCTGGCAGGAACGGGCGATTCTCATGGCGTCCAGTTTTGGAAGGACGTTTTTTTTGGGGTTTTTCTGCTGGGGGGCGCGACGGGTGGTTTGTTCTTCGGATTGATGGCCGATAAAATCGGACGCAAACCGACTTTGGTTGCCACCATTCTCATGTATTCCGTGTTCTCGGGCCTCATTTATTTTGCGCAGAACCTTTGGCAAGTGGGCGTGCTGCGCTTTCTGGTGGCAATGGGAACCGGCGGGGAATGGGCGGTGGCCGCGAGCCTGGTGGCGGAGGTCTTTTCCTCCGGCGCGCGCGCGCACGCATCTGGAATTTTTCATGCGACCAGCGTCAGCGGCACCTGGATAGCAACTTCCGCCGGCCTTCTGGTCGGGACGCAATGGCGTTATGCGTATTTGATGGGGATTCTTCCGGCGGTATTGGTGGCCGCCGTCATAGCCAGAGTTCACGAACCGCCGCGCCATCCGGCGCCGACGGCGCAAGATTCCGGCGGACTCAGGGAATTGCTTTTGGATCCTCGTTGGGCCAGACGGGCGATTCTTGGAATGCTTCTGGCGGCAGTAGGTTTGGGCAGTTACTGGGCGGTCCACGTGGCTGGTCAGGATTTGGCCCAATCCTTCCTGGCGCGCAATGGCGTGGACGCGGCGGTGGCCGGCGCGAAGGCGAAGGTGGCCTACGGTTACATTGAAACTTCCGGCGGCTTGCTGGGGTTGCTGTCCTTTGGCCCGCTGTGTGCGCGCATCGGTCGGAAGCCCGCGTTCGTGTGCATGCAATTGGCGGCTTTTCTGGTGACGCCGGTGGTGTGCTTTCTCCCGCGCACTTACGGGCAATTGTTGTGCCTTCTGCCGGTGTTTGGGTTTCTGACGCTGGCCATGCACGCCGGTTATGCGATTTATTTTCCAGAGCTGTTTCCGAGCCGGCTGCGGGCCACAGGTGCGGGATTTTGTTTCAATGTTGGCCGTGTGATGGCGGCCTCTATGGTGTTTTTCTCGGCCTGGCTGAAGAAACAGATGGAGTTGCGCCTTGCGTTGACATTGTTGGGGATGCTTTTTCTGCTGGGGATCGTCATCATCCAATTCCTGCCGGAAACCAAAGGGCAGCCGTTGCCAGAATAAACTCCGAGCGTAACACCTAAAAGTGGTCCTCTTTTTCCTTGAAGAGAATGTTGAATGTCGTGAGCGAGCCGTAGCAGCGGGTAATGTATTGCTGCATTTCCACCTTCTCCGCATCGCTCAATTTCTCATGTGCGTTTATTTTTTGTTCGAGGACGCGCAAGTTGTTACGCACCATGACAATCTTGTGGAAAAAAACCTCCAACGGCGTTTCTTTGCTTTGCAGGGTCGGGTCCGTCGGACGCAGCACCAGCGTTCCTTTTTGCCAGCGGGCCGCCAGCTTTTCCACGATGGATTCGTCGCGCTCCAATCCGAGTTCCTGCACCATGGCGGCCACGGTTTCGGAAATAATCGCGGTCAGCGGCATGGTCAATCCGTTCAACTCGGCCTGGGCTTCAGCCGGTTTCAAATCGCATTGTTCCGGCGCGAGCGTGCGCAGGCCGGAGTCGAACCGGATATCGGCAAAGTGTTCGGAGACGCTTTTGACCGTTCCGAGACCGTATTCGGGATGTTGGACTTTCATCCCCACGTGCATGGATTCGTGTCGCATGGCGGCAGTGTGGCGCAAATTGGGGGACGAGGCCAAGAAGAAATCCGGGTCAAAAATCGTTGTTGCCAATTTTTGGCGGCTTCTCCACAATTTTTTCCCGAAATGTCGTCGGATATCATGTTAAGCGCCGGAACGGCCAACCAGGGCCGGCCCGACCCCACCCTCATCGAGGGCATCAATTTGCGGCTGGCCCTGACCGGCTGCCCGACCTTCCACAACGGCACGTCCAGCGCCCTGCCGGGTCTGGCGGCGCCCATGTTCTCGCGACAAAAAGAAACCATGCGCCTACTGGCTGATTATCTTTGCCCGGCCGATTGGCGCATCGACCATTTCCTGCGCGAATACCTTTACGACACCGGCGTCACCGTTCCGTGGCCCAAACGCACTTTTGTGCTGGACAGTCCGGGGCTGGCCCGCGAATTGTCGTTGCCGCCGGATCGCGATGAATTCATGTCGGACATCATTTCCTCGTATCGGTTGCGCCAGGGCGTGCTGCATAATCCCGCCAGCGACCGGCGCACGACCCGGGGCGTGTTTCACGTGGCGGAGGGCGGCCTGCCGATTCCCGATGACAAAAAGGCCGTGCCCAAAGTTGTCTTTGGCCGATTACTCGCGCTGGCGTTGCAGCCGCCGGATGTCTTGCTGCGGCTGCCGTTCACCTCCACGCAGGAAGAACAGGCGGAATGTTTTGTTTCTTTGCTCATCCGGCCCGTCATCTGTCCTGGCGTGGAGGGATTCATTGAGGAGAAGTCCATGGAAATCCGCTTCTTCGCGCCCGGCAATCTGGTCAGCAACCTGGATTTCGTCGAATCGATCTTCGGCAACGCGGGCGACCCGTTCCTGCCGGAAAATGACGCGAGGCTGGACGTGCATCATTGGTCGGGGCACACGGGTTGCATTATTCTGGCTCCGCACCTGGTCAAGTTGAGCAAAAAGTCGCTCGGCCTGCCGCATTGGGAAGCCGCCACCGAACGGGAGAAACGCGACGGCATGTGCTGGAAGGACGAGAAGGAACTTTATAACGAAGGTTCCGCTTTTAAAATCACGGCGCGGGACGAACGCGGCGTGATCGTCACGATTATCGCTGATAACTACTACGGATATTGCAAGAAGGAGGTCAAAACGCAAATAAGCTACGCGGCCAATCTCTACGGGCTTTGCGAAGAGGAACACGCCGGCGGCGCGCGCGTCTATGCCAGCTACGATTTGGGGGAGGAGTTTCACGCAGACAAACACGTGCGCAACCGGGGGCATTCCTTTGTGGAGGTCCTGCAACTGTGCGGCGCGGCCATGGAATTGCAGCCGGAGGGCTATGCGATTGACAAGCTTTACCCGGATATTCTATACGTGCCGCGCGACGTGCAATTCGATTTGCGCAAGCAAACCGTCACCTGGCCGGCGGAGGGAGGAGAGAAAACCATTAAATTACTGGCCGGCAAAATTTACATCCGGCCCTCCGGCTACCGGGTGCAGTTGGAAAAGCCCTCGGCCATTCGTTCCTGGCGTCTAATCGGCACGGTGGCTGAGCCGACCCTTTGCCACAAACCCTCCACCGTCTCCGGCGGCGGAAAATCTGAAATATCCAAGCCCATCACCGACGCCATCATCACCGGCGCGGTCTTCACCTCGGATTTCAAAAAGGACTTCGATTTCCTGGCCGATTTGATCGGGCGCGATTATGCGGATCGTTTCCGCGACCCTTCCAAATTCGCCAGCGATAAGCGGCGCATCCTGAGTCCGGAACGTTCGCTCGGCTCGGTCATCAAATTGTTCACCCCCTCACCCAACGACTACACCGAAAAATTCAACCAATGGCTCAGTACGATTCCGCAGTATCTTTTGGAACTGCTTTTTGTAGTCAAGCGATTCTACAAAGTCGCCTGGGGCGACCAATGGCGCGAGCATTTCAGCGTCGATATCATCAACGGCACGGCGGGCAATGAATTGAAGTGCGACGGGCGCCGGCTGGTCTCCAATTTTCTTCGCGTGGGCTACGAAACCGATGGTTCCTGGCGCGTCTTTGGGCTGCGCAAGGACTTTCATCCCGCGGCCAAATTGCAAGCGGAAGACGACATCACGGCCTCGGTCGTGGTGCCCGCCTCGGCGCTCAAACATCTCAACCCGGAATATGCCAACACCTCGGTAAAATTCGTCCACAACACCGAGTACCGGCTCTTCCAACGTCCAGACGACGCCATTCATCGCGGCTACGACAAGCAGACGGAAAAGGACCTGTCCGAGGCGGGGAATTTTCTCTCCAATTTCGAGCCGCTCACAGCGCGGGAGGCGCGCGAACTGGTGGAGGAATCGATCGGTTTCGCGACCTTCACCGAGCCGATGCAGAATATCATCATGGACGTATCGAGGAATGGCGGGCCGCGTTACTTCGTTTCCTCGGCCCATCCGCGGCTGGTCGATGGCCTGCCGTCCAAGAATCCGCGTTACCTGCAGAAGCGCCCGGACCTGGAGCATCCGCGCGATGTCCACGCGGCCGAAATGGCGACGCGGCTGCAACGGCGCATTTCCCTGGATACGCCGCTCTATACGCCGGTCAACGTGGTGGTGCCGGGACGGCGAAACAATCCGCCCGATCCGGCCGCGCACATCCGTTCGCTGGCGGTGTTCAATCCGGTCCATTACATGGAATTGCCGGAGTTGTTCATGGAATTCATTTCGAGCATGACAGGCAAGTCGCCCTCCACGACCGGGGCCGGTTCCGAAGGCGCGCTGACCAAAGGCCCGTTCAACGCTCTGCCGCCGATCATCGACCTCAACGCCGCGCTGGTTTCCTTCGCCCTGACGGATTATGACGCGTTCATCTCGGCGGCGGGCCACATAGGCCCGAAGGTGCGGGTCGATCACGACATCAGCTTGCTCATTCCGGAGGTGTGGTGCCGCATGACCCCGGCGGAGCGGCAGCCTGCTTTTTTGATTGACCACGGCTATTTTGAGCGATGCGAGGATTTTGAATTCAAAGGCGCCAAAGTGCTGGCCAGCCGGCTGGGCTACCGCATGACGGCCAATTTCGTGCGCACTTTTTTTGGCCGGGTGTTCAATTACCCTTTCGCTGTCTTTACGGATGAGATGCTGCGACCGGAGCAGCAGGATATGGCCGTGTTTGCCGATGGGGTGGACAACATTGTCGGCACGCACAAGCGGGCGGCGGAAAGCTACTTTGCCGACGGGAGCATTGAGATGGCGTGCCCGCCCTTGAAGGCGCTGTTGCATATCATGGCGCATGGGAGTTACGAGGGGCGCGACCTCACTCATCCAGGTTTTCGGGTGCTTTTCAAACGGGACAGCGTCGTGCGCAGCGCCTGGTATGCGCGGCGTCTGGAAGCCAAGCAGCGGCACGATATCAAGCTCTGGCGGCATCACACAACGTATCTGGAAAATTTCCTCAAGAAGAAAAACTACGCCGAGGAAGCGCAGCGATTGGGCATCCCGGCGCGATTGGAATCGGCCTGGGCCATGTACCACAAGGTCAAGACCGGAGAGTATCTGGCCAGCCTTCAAGGCACCATTGGGCTGCAGCCGCTGCTGAAGGACGAAGGATGAAGGATGAAGGGGTCCACGATCGGACATTTTGCCAAAAGTGGCAAATCTTGCCGGTCGAGCGCGCCGCTTCAGAGTAATGGTGTCTGCGACTTCCGTTCACTCCTGTTCACATACTTCTTCAAAAAAGCGCAGCCGTGCCTGGGCGCGTTTAGGCGTCTTCGAAACAGGCCAAAAAGCAGACAGTCAGACGGCGAAAGCGCCATTTATAGGCCAATTGCCACACCCAATGGAGCGGGGCCGACATGGCTCGGAAATTGCTTTCCCAACTGATGGTTGAAGTTCGTTGCTAGTGAAAAAAATGGAAAATGGTTGAGTTATGCGAATGTGCAAGCCAAATCGAAGCGGAGCAGGGGTCCAGGCTTTCACGCTTATCGAAGTCTCGGTGGCGCTCGCCATCTCGGTTTTGGTGATGGCGGGGATGTTCAAAGGCTACACCTTGGCCGCGCGCCGTGCTCAGTACTCATCCTATCAATTGGCGGCCAACGCCATGGCCATGCAGCAAATGGAAAGCATCGTTGCCGCCACCTGGGTGGTGTCCGGCACTTCGGTGACCAATATTTTCAGCGCATCGCTGACCAACACCCAAGTCAGCGCGTTGTGCCTGCCCAATAGTGCGACAAACCTGGTGTACGCGACCAATTATGCGACAGTGACCCAAATTTCCGTCAATCCCCCCTATTTAATGGTGCAGGTAAGTTGTGTCTGGAGTTTCATGGGGATGGGAGTGTTCACCAACACGGTCGCCGTCCTGCGAGCGCCCGATTTATGAAAGTGACATTATCCCATACTATTGCCATCGGGCAGCGAAGCGGCTTCACACTGATCGAGGCGCTGGTGGTCATGGTGACACTGGTGCTCCTGTGCGGCTCCATCCTGATGTGCAATATGTTTGGGGCCTCCATGGCGGTGCGCCAGCAAATCTGGCTCAGTTCCAGCGATGATGCGGCGCAAGCCCTGGGAAAAATGTTCACCGACATCCGGTCAGGCGCGTCCAATTTCGTGGGCAACGGAAATCTGGGGGGCTTTACCAACGCCGCCACCAATGGCACTTGGCAGCAGGGCAACGCTTTGATGATTTATCAGTGCAACACCAACGGCGTCGCCAACGGCGCCTGGGTCATGTATTATTACGATCCGGCGACAAGCAACTTGTACCGCACCAACTGGACCGGCTCCAACTCCGGCGATTTTAGGCTGGTCACGGCCAACGAGATTCAGACCAATAACATGTACAACAGCAACATTTTCTCCGCCTACAACGTTTACAACGGCGTTTGGGTGCCGGAAACCAATGGAGTGGGAACGCCGCTGGTCCTCGTTTGCCTGGCTTTCACCGAATTGCAGAACCCGCAGGTGGTGATTGCCTCAGGCAGCACGGTGGATTTCTACCAGATCACCACTAAAATTGCCTCAAGAAACAGACCATGAAAACCATACCCGCCAAAAACCGCGCGCGCCAGGGAGGTTGGGCCATACTACTCGTCATGTCACTGGCGGCGACAGCCTTGTTGTTGATGGCCAGCGTTTTGACTTGGGCCAACGAGAACGCCGCCGTGACGGCGCGCAGCAGCGAGTTATTCACCACCACCTACGCCGCGGAAGCCGCCACGGAAAAGGTCCTGGGATCTATCGTGCAGGATGACCAGAATTATGGAGCGGGCTGGGTCGCCACCAGAAATGCCTCTTCCGCCTACTCCAGTTTGATTCCCACCACCAGCGATAACCCTTACTGGGGCAATTATCAATTCAGCGGCGGCGCCACCGCCAACTCGGTCATTGTCACATGCGTCAGCACCAATATGACCAACAACGCGGGGCCGCCTTATTCCGGCTTGCAATACGTCGGGGCCGATTACGAGATCATTGCCAACGCCCAGAACACCACGTCGCAATATGGCATCAAGGCCACGGTGGGGCAGGAAATCGTCCTGGGGCAAATCCCCATTTTTCAATTCGCCATTTTCTACAACGACACGATGGAAGTCGATCCCGGGGCGACCATGAACGTGACCGGCACGGTTCACGGCAACACCAACATTTTTATTGACCCAGGCTCGACTCTGACTTTTTACAATGATGTCTCGGCCACGGCCCTGGTTAATTTGACGGAAAACCCGTTGGACCCCAGCAGCCGCACGACGCCGACGCCGGCAAACCTGGTTAATTTTAATGGGAACCACCTGTCCGATGTCAATCCCTTGAATCTGCCGGTGGGCACCAACACCTCGGGCAGCACGACCAACGTGGCCGCCAGCGTGTACGGCATCCTGCAGGTTCCTCCAGCGGGCGAATCCGCCAATTCCACCATCGGCACCAATCGCCTCTACAACCAGGCCGACATGATCATCACCATTTCTAACGGCAACGTCATTACTGTCACCAGCGGCGTGTTCGCGAACAATGCGGCGACGATCATTTCCAACAACCAGTGGGCATCCTTCATCAACACCAACGGCAGCTTTTACAATATGCGTGACGGAGTGGAGGTGGATCCGGTGAACATTGACGTGGGGGCCTTGCGGGCCTGGAGCGCGACTAACACCGTCCTGCGTCCCGTTTTGGCGGCAGCTCCTTCGCGCTCGTCCTCCTCGGCGGATGTGGATTCGATCTTTGTGGCGGATGAGCGCTTCATGAGCAACACGGTCATCACCACGAATTACACCTACACCACCAACACGGCCACCACCACGACGAGTAACTACCCTGCCACCAACACCTACGTTCCGCCTGTCACCACCAATTCCATTGTAACCTCGTCCTCCAATTACCCAGCCACCGGGACGTATCTGCCTCCGATTTTGGCCACCAACGTCACCAGCACGACCACCACGAATCTGCCGACCGCCAATACCTATATTGGGGGCATCACGACCAACACCACGGTCACGACCACCACCAGCCTTCCTGGCGCCGGGACATATCAGGGGTCCATCACCACCAACACCACCACGACCACCAGCACGACTCGTCCCACCACTAATTACATGGGGGGCATAACGACGAACACCACGGTGTTCCCTCATACCTACACCTACGACGCCATCACCGGCTACACTTACACCATGATTAGCGGTTATACGTACCAATTGATTTCCGGCTATATCATTAACGGCATAACCGGCTACACTTACGCTGGCATCACCGGAGTCACTACCAATGCCATCTATACCACCAACTATGTCCAATACGCCGAGCCGGGCATCGTGCTGACCAATGGCCAGACGCTGCCATCTAATGGGCTTTCCGTCATCACGCCGGATCCGGCCTACGTGGTGGGGAACTGGAATGTCTCGACCAACGGGACCACCATCGTGACCCAGAGTTACAACGTCGCGGACACTCTTCCCAGCGCCATTTATTCAGACTCATTCACCGTCTTGTCCCCTGCCTGGAACCCGGCCAATTCGAGCAACAACATCTCCCTCCGCACCGCCACGCCGGACACGGTCAACGCGGCCATTTTGACCGGCATCGTGCCTTCCAACGGCACTTACTACAGCGGCGGGGTGGAAAACTACCCGCGTCTGCTGGAGAACTGGAACGGGGTCAATCTTTACTACAATGGTTCGATGGTGGAAATGTTTAGCAGCCAAATCTCCAATTATCCCTGGCCCGGAACGGGCGTTGTCTATCAACCCCCCAACCGCTACTGGGCTTTCGACACCAACTTCACCAATCCATCCAAACTGCCACCATTGACCCCAAAGGTCATTTACCTCAATCGTGCCAGATGGAGCTCGCTCCCACCAGGCTCAACGGTGTTCTAATGGAAAGGATGAAGGATGAAGGATGAAGGAACAATGAAGAACGGAGAACACAAGAAGGTGTTTTTGCTGCGTGCGATCAGGCTCTTGGTTGTATCCTGCCTCGTTCATTCTTCATCCTTTTCCCAAGCCTTCGGAGAGCCTGCGTTCCGGGTGTTTCCCACGATTGAGGCGACCCAGGAAGGGGGCAACGTCAATGTTCTGGTGATCCAAACGGATCATGAGCATTTTGAGTTGCGCGTGCCCAAGGAATATAGCGTGCAGATACGCCAGAGCGATCAGAGCGTCATGTTCGCCTCTCAAACCGGATCGAGCGTCATCACTCTCAAAATGACCACCAATTACGCGGGCGGGCTGCCTAAAATGGAAACGTTGCGCGACCTGGTGGCCCAAAAATTCTCCACGGCCTCGCTGGTGCAATCCTCGCCTTGCATTACCTCCTGCGGCGCGGGCCTTCTGTTCGATCTATTTCAGCCCGTGGGCGGGAATTTGACCATGAGGATTCGCGACGGTTATCTGGCTTTTCCCGAAGGCAGCTTCGAATTCACGTTGTCGTGCGACCTTCGGGAATATGACAAGAATCGTCTCAGCTTCGCCTGGCTGTTAAATTCCTTCCGCTTGCAGGCGCAACCTGTTATCAAGAAATTATGACATTACCTTTTTTAAAGAACGGCAGGAACCGAGACCAGGTCCTGGCAGTGGATTTGGGCACGCGCACCACCAAAGCTGTGCTCCTTGAGCGCAGAGAAAACACCTTCGGCCTGGCCCGTTTCACGGTGCAGGACGCCCCCATCTATGACAAAGCCATGCCCCATGGCTTGCTAACCGAGCACCTGCGCTCCATCCTGGAGGTCATGCAGCCCAAAACCCGCCAGGTCACCCTCTCCATCGGCGCCACCGACTCCATCCTGCGCAGCACCGAGATGCCGCTCATGCCGGTGGCCGAGATGCGCCAAATGCTCAAATTCAATTCCAAAACCCACCTCCAACAGGACCTGCGCGATTATGTCTTTGACTGTTACGTCGTCCCTCCCAACAGCCAAAAGCCCGCCGAACCGGCCAAGGCGGGCGTAGTCAAATACAAAGTGTGGGTTGGCGGCACTCGTCGGGAGATGCTGATGACCCTCGAGTCGTCGGTCAAAGCCGCCGGCCTGACTCCCACTAACGTCACCCTCGGTCTGCTCGGCCCGATCAACGCCCTGGAGTTTTCCCAGCCGGAAACATTCGCCAAAGATGTGGTGGCCCTGGTTGACTTGGGCTTCAAGTCCACCGCTATCAGCATCCTGGCCGATGGCGAATTATGCCTGAGCCGCTCCGTCGAACTGGGAGGCGACCGCTTGACGACGGGGCTGGCCGAAGCCATGAACATCACTTATGCCGAAGCCGAAGGCATCAAGGTTGGAATGCCGCAGGAAGTGGAAGCGCACCTGCAACCCCTGGTTGCTCCGCTCGGGCGGGAATTGCGCGCTTCCATTGACTTCTTTGAGCATCAACGCGAGAGGACGGTCACCAAGATCCTCATCTCCGGCGGGGCGGCGCGCTCCGAATTCCTGATCCAACTGCTGCAATCGGAACTGGGTGTGGTTTGTAAAGCCTGGTTCCCGACCGAAGGCATGAAACTCACGCTGGCACCGCAGCAGATGACCGAAATTGAACAAGTATCCAGCGTGCTCGCCGTGGCCATCGGTTCTGCCGTTATGTCTTTATCTTGAGGCTGGGTGGAGACGTGCCTCATTTTCAACCCCAGTGCAAAGGGGCAGAAGGCCGCGGCCTTTCGCTCCCGGCTGGGCGTCCTTTACCCGGAATGCGTCGTCCGCCTCACCCGCAAGGCAGGCGATGCCCGACAACTGGCGGCCCAAGCCGTACATGAGGGATTCGGAACCGTCATTGCCGCCGGCGGCGACGGCACCGCCAACGAAGTCGTCAACGGCCTGGCCGATGTTCCTCAAGGTCTGGCCACCGTCCGGTTGGGCATCTTCCCTTTAGGCACCATCAATGTGTTCGCCCGCGAATTGGGCCTGCCGCGAGATTTGGCCGGCGCAGCCCGGACATTGCAGGCTGGACGGGAACTGTCGATTGACCTGGGCCGGGCGGAGTTCACCGCCAATGGACATCCGCAGTGCCGCCACTTTCTGCAGTTGGCCGGCGCGGGGCTGGATGCGCGCGCCGTCGAATTGGTCAGTTGGGAATTGAAGAAAAAGGCCGGGCCGGTGGCTTACGCCGTCGCCGCCCTCAAAGCTCTTAGAGAAGCCCAGCCTCTCATCATCGTGGAAGGCGCAGGCACGGCATCCGGCCAATTGGTGCTGTTGGGAAACGGCCGATTTTACGGCGGCAGCTTCGAGGTGTTTCCGAAGGCCAGTTTGAGGGATGGGTTGCTGGACGTGTGCGTGATGCCAACCGTCAGTTTTTGGCGTCCGCTGCAACTCGCATTGGGTCTGGCGACCGGAGGAGTCCATCGTTTTTGGACGGCGCGACATTTCCGCTCTTCCACGGTCACTCTGCGAAGTTCCGGCCGAGTCGGTTTGCAATTGGACGGGGAGTATGCCGGGGACCTTCCAGTGACGTTCTCAGTGCTCTCACAAGCCTTGCGAGTCATAGTCCCTTAGGTTTTTATCCTTCATCCTTTAGCCTTTGGCCTTTAGCCTTTCATTCCCCCCCGCCACCCATTAGGCTGATTTTATGAAACATGCGGGAGAAGCCCGGCGCGCGGCGCTGAGATTCATTTTAGCGACGCTGGCCGTCGTCCTTGTGGTCGCCTTTGCAGGCCCTATCCTGGGCCTGGCTGGGGCGGTGGTCAAGTTCCTGGGCGGCGTGCTCTTCGCGCTGGCCATTGTCTTGGCTGCTGTTTGGATTTTGTTCGCCCTCTTCACTCTTTATTTCTTTCGTGATCCGGACGCCAAAACTCCCGATGGCCCCGGCCTGATCGTCTGCCCGGGCCACGGCAAAATCGATGCGGTTGATCAACTCCCCCAATCTCAATTCCCAGGCGGCCCATGCCACCGGATTTCCATGTTTTTGTCCGTCATCGATATTCACGTGCAGAACGCCCCGGTCAGCGGACGAATCATTTCGGTCACGCACACCGAGGGCAAATTCATCAACGCCATGGAAGCCGATTCGGCTCTTTACAACGAAAACGTCCTTATCGGATTCGACTCCTCCGAAACTCCAGGGGAAAAAATCGGCGTGCGCCTGATCGCCGGCCTTCTGGCCCGCCGCATTGTGCCCTTTGTCAAGGCGGGCGAGGCGGTCCAACGGGGCGAGCGCATCAGCCTTATTCAATTCGGCTCCCGCTGCGATCTTTATCTCCCGCTGGATTACAAGATCAAGATCAAGGTGGGCGATAGAGTCGTCGGCGGCGAAACCGTCATGGCAGCCAAATCCTAACCTATGGAGACACCGCCAAGTCACCCGGAAACAAGCAAGGAAGGACCGGAATTAAGAATCTATTTTCTGCCCAATCTGATGACGGCGGGCAACTTGTTCTTCGGGTTTGTGGCCTTGACCAAAATCGTCGAAGCCACGCCCGGCCCAACTTTCAATGAAAACATCCGAATCGCCCTGGGCTTCATCCTGCTGGCCTGCATTTGTGATTTGCTGGACGGCCGCCTGGCCCGCATGGGCGGAGTCGAAAGCCCTTTTGGCCGCGAATTCGATTCCCTGGCCGACTTGATTTCATTCGGAGCCGCGCCGGCCTTTCTGGTGCATCGGGTCGTGTTGCGCCAGGTGTTTACTTCACGGCCTGAATTGGGCTGGTTCATCGCCTCCATTTATCTGATCTGCGGCGCGTTGCGCCTGGCGCGCTTCAATTGCCTGGCCGCCATGTCCAGCGGCGGGGGCGGGAAGGAGTTCCTCGGTTTTCCCATTCCGGCGGCGGCGGGTCTGGTGGCATCGCTGACCTTGTTTCTCATGTGGGATGAGGAGCGCATCGATCTTGCCGCCACCCAATGGCGCTATTTGCTGCCGAGCATTTTGCTGTTTCTTTCGGTCATGATGGTCAGCGAAATCAAATATCCGTCCTTCAAAACCCTTGACCTGCGGGCGCGGCGAACCTTTCTCAAGACAGCCATTGCGATCATCTTCGTCGCCGCCCTGGTGATTATGCGCAGAATCATCCTGCCCGTCATCCTGCCCGTGATGTTCACCATTTATTTGCTTTACGGTTTCGTTCGGCCCCGCATCTCGCGCAAAGTCCGCCACGAAATCGAGGAAGAGGACGAAGAGGACGGCGGCGCCATCTCACGCTAGTATGTATGACCACCCTTTCTTACTGGCTGCGGTCGTAGGGTTCCTGAGCGGATTCATCCTTTCGGTTCCGGTAGGACCGGTCAACGTAACTATCATTAACGAAGGCGCGCGGCGGGGACTCCTGTGGGCCTTGCTGATCGGTTTCGGCGCCTCGGCCATGGAAGTGATTTATTGCGCGCTGGCCTTCACTGGATTCGCCTCATTTTTCAACGGGATTGTCGTCAAGGCGGCCATGGAATTGATAAGTTTTATTTTTATGCTTTACCTTGGCATCCGTTTTCTCAAGGCCTGCTCCATTCCCATGTCCGCGCGGGTGGAGGAGCGGCTTAATCAGAAATTCCATCCGCACTCGGCCTGCGCCATTGGGTTTGTGCGGGTCATGGGCAATCCGGGGGTGTTGCTTGGATGGATCATCCTGGCGGCCAACTTCAAGTCACGCGATTGGGTGGGCGAATCGGCGGGGGATGTATGCTGGTGCGTGGCGGGCGTTGGCGCGGGGACCAGTGTCTGGTTTTCGGGTCTGAGCTACGCCGTGTCACGCGGCCACGGAAAGTTCACCGAGAAGACGCTGCTGCGGATGCAGCACGGATCGGGCATCGCCATGTTGCTGCTGGCCCTGGCGCAAGGCGGGCACATCGTCTGGCAAATGGTGCGACATAAGATGCAGGCCGGGCCGCATCCGTAAAAAATATGGAATTACGGCTTCGAGGAGAAATGCAAGAGTTCCACAAAAGTTTACTTTCGATTTGACTCCCTGCCTGCTGTGTGTTAACTGTGCGGCCGATAATGATTCATCCGGCTACGGAGTTGCGCCACGTGAATGACACCATTGGCTATGGAGTCTTCGCAACCGCCTTCATCCCCGCCGGAACCATCACCTGGGTGCGGGATGCTCTGGATCAAACCCTCTCCCCGGAACAGGCGAAAAGGCTGCCCGCTTCTTACCACCCCATCCTCGACAAATACACTTTTACCGACGCCGCCGGCAGAATGGTGCTCTGCTGGGACCATGCCCGCTTCGTCAATCATTCCTGCGAGGCGACTTGCCTTAGCACCGGGTTTGAATTCGAGATCGCCATCCGCGACCTCAAGCCGGGCGAGGAATTGACTGATGATTACGGGTCTTTGAACCTGCACGAGGAGTTCGCCTGCGCTTGCGATTCTCCCCGCTGCCGCCAGATCATCCGGCCGGACGACATGGAGCGTCATGCCGATGCTTGGGATGCGGTGGTGGAACCTCTTTTCCGACGATTGCGCAAGTTGCCGCAGCCGCTCTGGCCGTTCCTGAAGGAACAGGAGGCGGTGGAGCAGGCGTTGGATAAGTTGGCCCCCTATCGCTCGATTCGTCTCAATTACTGCCGCCGGCCGTCTGAAGCCAGGATTTAAACAGGAGTTAACAGAGGTCGCAGAGATTCAAGGAGTGACGAATCCCCGGCGTCGTTGTCTAATGATGGCGCGCAGACATGAAATTGGACGAATTCGCTTTTCTGAATCAACAGTTGGCCGGGATGCTCAAATCGGGCCTTCCTCTCGAAGCGGCCTTGCGCCAGGTGTGCGCCGGAATGCGGCGGCAACGCTGGCGCACGGAGTTTGAGCGGCTCCGGGCCGACCTGAGCCAGGGCGTCCCGTTGGAAAAGGCGCTGGACAACAGCAAACTGCCCGACCTTTACAAACAAATGGTCAAAGTCGGCGCGAAATCCAACAACCTCCCCGGCCTGCTGACGTTGCTGGCCGATCATTACCAAAAAGCCAGCTTCCTCTCGACGCGCCTCAAAGGGCTGATGATTTATCCTGCGCTGGTGCTGCTGACGGCGCTGGGTTTGTCCCTCCTTTTACTTAGCCAGCGGGACCGTTTCTCGGAGCTTTTTTTCCCGAATGATTTGCATTATTACGAATTCACCATTTTTGACGCCGGTTCGGTCATGCCGGCGTTGGTGCTCGGCGCATCGGCCGCGCTGGCTTTCCTGGTTTTGATCGTTCCTCCGTTGCGGAATGCGGCCCGCTGGTGGCTGCCCGGATTTAAGGAAGCGCACCTTTCCCGGCTAGCCTCGTCCCTCGGTCTGTTGCTTAAAGGAGGCGTCGATCTGGGCGCGGCGCTGGGGCTGATGCGCCGGTTGGAATCCGGCGGGCGCATCGGGCGCGAATTGAGCTTGTGGGAACACGATCTTTCACAAGGCGCGGGCAAATTGTCCGATATGGGCAAAAAAACAAGGGCCATTCCGCCGCTGTTTTTCTGGCTGGTGGCCGGGGAAGGGGAGGATTTGGCTTCGGGCTTCACCCGGGCGGCGGAGATTTATTATGCGCGGGCCGCTTATAAGGCCGACCTGCTGCTCAACTCCGTCCTGCCGATTTCTGTGGTGTCGCTGGGACTCATTATCATCGTCCAGATTATCTCGACCGTTCGGCTGGTCACGGGAGGCGGGGAATCCAACTTTTTTAATTTATTCTGATGAACTTGTTTTGGTCATCCTTGTTTTGGTTATTGTTCTGGTTCGTGCCGTTGTTCCTATTTTGCTTCGGCCTCTACTGGCTTTTCACGTTGCCCTTGCGGCGGCAGGAACGGTCCCGCTTCATTCTCGATCTTCTGGAAACCGGCTTCCGCCAGGGGCACTCGCCCGAAGCCACCATCGCCGCCATCTCCGAGACGCGCGACCGTTCTGTTGGCGTGCGCTTCCATTTGCTGGCTGCTTATGTGCAAAACGGCCTTGCGTTCACGGACGCCCTGGCGCGCGTGCCGGGAATGGCCTCGCCCCAAGTGGCCGCCATGTTGCGCGTGGGCGAAAAGCTGGGCGACGTCCGCAAAGTGTTCCCAGTCTGCCGGGGAATGCTCAAGGACGGCAACTCGCAAACGCGCAACGCTGTCAATTACTTCCTGGTATTGGGCTTGGTGGGCACGCCCATTGTGCCATTGATGCTGGCGACCATGAGAGAAGTCATTCTACCCAAGTTCCAGGCTATTGTCGAGCCGTTTGGAGTGGACGTCCATGCGACGGGCATGATGGCCGTCATCCATGCGACCAACTGGATCGCGGCGGCCCAAGTTATCATGGCCCTGTTTGTCTGTGTTGGCGTGGCGGCTTACATTGGCGGGCCGAGGCTGCGGCTGTGGGTTGCGACCGTCTTTCCGACGCTCTGTGATCGCCTGATGTATCGCGTGCCCTGGCGTCGCAAACGTTTGCGCCGCGATTTCGCCGCCATGCTGGCGATGCTGCTGGACGCGGGCGTGCCGGAGGAAACTGCGATTCAACTTGCCGCCGCAGCCACGGCCAATCACGTTTTCTTGCAGCAGGCCGCGCGAGCCGTGCAGGATTTGCAATCTGGCCTGTCGCTGCCCGCCGCCTTGCGCCGATTTGACAGCGAGGCGGAGTTCGGTTGGCGTTTGGCCAACGCCGCGCACGAACCTCATGGCTTCACCGCCGCCCTGGCCGGCTGGATGGAATCGCTTGATGCCAGGGCCTTCCAGGAGGAGCAGACATTTTCGCAAATTGTTTCGACCGGCCTGGTGCTGGCTAACGGTCTGTTGGTCGCATTGGTCGTGGCGGGGGTTTTCAACATTCTTATCAACATAACGGATGAGGCGGCCTTATGGTAATTCGCGCCAAAACAAACAGCGGCCGCGCCGGCGGATGGATGATTCTCGAATGCGTCGTGGCGCTGGGGATTCTCATCACGGTCATGATCCCGATCAGTTTTTCGTTTATCTCCGAGCATCGGGCGTGCCGGACTTCGTATTACCGCGCCGTGGCCATGGAATTGGTCGATGGCGAAATGGAAATCCTGCGAGCCGGGGAATGGCGTCAATTCCCGAATGGCTCGCAGGCCTACCCAATCACCAGCGCCGCCACGAAGAACCTGCCGCCGGGGCAATTCTTGTTGACTGTGGAAGAACATCTCGTGCGTTTGGAATGGCTGCCCGGCGCCAAAGATCAAGGAGGCAAAGTCACTCGTGAAACCATTCTGCCATAGACGAATTTCTCTTGACACATCTGGCTACCTCATCCTCGAAGTGCTGGTTTTCATGGCGGTGATGCTGGTCATTCTAGGATTCGCCTACAGCGCCTATTGGCGTTGCGCCGATAATTCCAAACGTCTGCAACAAAACGCCGCCGACATCCTCGCCGCCGTCCAGGCCGGTGAACGCTGGCGCGATGACATCCGCCTGGCCCAGGACGCCGACACAAACGAGGACGGCCTCAAACTCATTCAATCCGGCGACATCATCGAATATCGCTTCGATCAGCAGACTGTCTGGCGGCATTCCACGCGAACCGGCCAAACGATCCGGTTGCTGTCCCAAGTCAAGACCTCCGCCATGCGCCCCGAGGCCCGCCGACAAGTCCGCGCCTGGCGTTGGGAAGTGGAACTGCAAGCGCGCAAAGCCCCGCCCTACCTTCGTCCACTGTTCACCTTCGAAGCCGTGCCCGCAAAATGAAAATCAAACTCACCCAATCCCGGTCAAAATCCCGCGGCTCGATCATACTTATCGTCCTGTTATTTCTGGGATTGATGGCCCTCATCGTGGTCAGCAACAATCTGACCTTAAGGCACCTCGACAAAAACTTGAGGCTGATTGAGCAAAAACAATTGCGCAAAGCCGGTGTTCCTTTCAAGAGCAAGAAATAGTCCGATAAGTATAAATGGAAATTTCCGCGCCAAAGATTCTCGAAGACCTCGTCGCGCAAGCCGAGCGGGCGGGCGCCAGCGACATCCATCTCCAAATGCGCGACGGCACAGCCCATGTTTCCTTCCGCCTCGATGGCTTGATGACCGACGCGGAAGGGTTGAGCGCCGAGGTGGCCGAACGCGTCTTCGGACGCATCAAGTTCCTGGCGCGCCTCAAGACTTACCAGGAGTCGCTGCCACAGGATGGCCGCATCGAGCGGGCCGAAATCCATTCCCAAAACGACATCCGCGTCGCCACTTATCCGACGGTCACGGGCGAGAAAATCGTGCTCCGGCTGTTCGCCCCCGCCGGGGCCAAAAAGCTGGACGAATTGGAATTTCCCGCCGCCGCCGTGGCCGAACTGAAAGGTTTTCTGCGCCAGAATACCGGCCTTTTGCTCCTGACTGGGCCGGCCGGCAGCGGAAAAACCACCACCATTTACGCCTGTCTGCGCCACCTTGCCGAGGCCGGCGGACGGCATATCATCACCGTCGAAGACCCTGTCGAACAAGTCATCCCGCGTGTGATGCAAACCGAGGTCAACGAGGCGCGCGGCCTTAATTTCGCCAAAGCGGCGCGGCATTTGTTACGACAGGACCCGCAAGTGCTGGTCCTTGGGGAAATCCGCGACGACGAAACGGCCAGCCTGGCGGTGCGGGCGGCTTTGACCGGGCATCAGGTTATTTCGACGCTGCACGCAGGCTCGTGCAAAGGCGTTTTTGAACGGTTGCTGGTGATGTGTCCGGATCATTACGCAGTCGTTTCGTCCGTCGCGCTGGTGTTGAATCAGCGTTTGATACGCCGAGTTTGCCGAACATGCGCCGGGGCCGGCTGCGCGAGTTGCCTGGCCACCGGCTACCAGGGACGCGCCCCTGTCGTGGAATGGTTTCGGCCGGATGACAAGGTTCGGCATGACTTGCGCGCGCGCGGCCCGGAAGCGATCCAAGTCACCCAATCGCTGGAATCCGCCGCCCGCGTGCTGGTGGATTCGGGCACCAGCAATGAAACGGAATTGCAAAGGCTGTTCGGCGCATGAACCACACCGAACTGGCCTTTGTCAATCAACAATTGGCTGACATGCTTCGTTGCGGCATTCCGCTGGAGGGCGGCTTGCGCCACTTGTGCGGGACCATGAGCAGGGGACCGTTGCGCGCGGAATTGCAATTGCTGGAAAACGATTTGGCCGCCGGACTGCCGCTGGCCAAGGCGGTCGCGCTCAGAAAATTGCCCGAGTTTTACGTCCGTCTGCTGGAATTGGGCGCGCACAGCCATGATTTGCCGAGCATCCTCACCATGCTAGCCGACTATTACGAAAACGCCGGCGCAGTCTGGACGCAACTTAAAGGCTTGATGGTTTATCCGGTGATTGTGCTTGTGTTGTCGCTGGCATTTTCGGTGTGGGCCGCCGTGCTGGGGCATCACTTCTCATTCCTCCTCAAGCAAGATCGGAATATTCTTTTTGGAAAACAAACACCTTCCCCGTTCCAGGACAGCGAAAGTTTTCTGTGGTTGCCGCCGCTGGTGTTGACCGCGCTGGCCATTCCGACACTGGCGGTAGTGACAGTGCCCGCGTTTCGGCGCAGAATGATGTGGCGCCTGCCCGCATTCCGCGAAGCCAGCCTTTGCCGGGTGGCCTCTGCGCTGGCC
>Ga0302325_10009624_pt1 | contig 21067 bp, 18 predicted proteins | sample Palsa_T0_2_FD_201948 | JGI IMG/M metagenome (GOLD analysis project Ga0302325, IMG submission 201948) | Peat permafrost microbial communities from Stordalen Mire near Abisko, Sweden - Palsa_T0_2 | ecosystem: Environmental > Terrestrial > Soil > Palsa > Peat permafrost | place: Sweden: Abisko...
GCTGCTCGGGGTCCATGCCTGCGGTGCCGACAAGATCGGGAGCGACGCCGCCGACCTGTGTGGCCTCGAAGAACCGACCGGCGTACTGGCCACGGACGACCTCGATGCTCTGGTGGCGCTCAACGCTGACTGCGTGATCTACATGAGCCAGGCCGAGACCCGTCCGCACGACGCCATCGGCGAGCTGACGGCATTCCTAGCCGCCGGGACCAATGTCGTGGCGACGTCGCTCGTATGGCTGATCTACCCGCCCCATGCCGATGCATGGCTGACCGAGCCCATCGTGGCCGCCTGCCTCGCCGGTAGGACCACCATGTACGTGAATGGGGTGGACCCGGGTTTTTCGGGGGACCTCTTGCCGCTCGCCGCGATGAGTCTCACCGGCCGGGTCGACACGGTCCTCGTGCAGGAGATCTGCGATTACGGCTCCTACGACGACGCCGAGTTCACTGGGGTGAGCTTCGGATTCGGGACCACGCCTGACACGGTCCCGATGCTTTTCCTCCCCGGAGTACTGTCCTCCATATGGGGTGGACCTGTCCGCCTGTTGGCCGATGAACTCGGGGTCGAGCTCGATGAACTCCGTGAGTACTACCAGCCCTGGGTGGCAACCGAACCCATTGACTGCACGATGATGCACGTCGCACCAGGGCAAGTTGCGGCGGTCCGTTTCGGGGTCGAAGGAATGGTTGACAGCGAGCCGAAAATCGTGATGGAGCACATCAACCGCTTGACCTCGGCCGCCGCTCCCGATTGGCCAGTCGCTCCCGAGGGGCGCCCCGGTGTGCACCGAGTCGTCGTCACGGGTAGCCCCGGCGTGGAAGTGAACGTCCACCTCGGTCTGGACGGCATCGACCACAACGTGGCGGGCGTCGTCGCCACTGCGGCAAAGGTCGTCAACGCCATTCCGGCGGTGTGCGCCGCTCCACCAGGTCTCGTGTCGCTGCGCGATCTGCCCGTGTCGCAGGTTCGCGGCCTCATGCGATGACACCCCCTCGGCGGACGGACACGGTACGGGCCCGTCCGACACGCCAAGTCGGGCGGGCCCAACTTCGCGGGGACCGGACCCGGGACGCCATCATCGCGGAGACTGTCCGCTGCATTAACGAGGAGGGATTTGCCGCGGCCAGCGCCAGCCACATCGCCGAACGGGCCGGCGTGACGTGGGGTGTCATCCAATACCACTTTGGCGACCGCAACGGGCTGCTCTCCGCCGTCATCGCCGACGGTTACCAGAGTTTCCGCCACTCCATCGAGTCTGTCTCGGTCCGTGCCGGACCCTCGCGCCAACGAGTTGAGGCAGTCGTCGAGGCCGCCTGGGCAGCCTTCTCGAGTCCGGAGTCTCGGGCCAGTTTCGAAATTCTCATCTCGGCTCGGGCCGGACGGGAACAGTTTCAGGTCGGCGAGTTGGAGAGTATGGCACGTGACATGCGGGCGCTCAGCGGTGTGCTCGTCGGAAACCGGGTCGACCTCGGTGGTCAGGACGCCGTCGTCGGTGAGGTTCTGTGGGCGACGCTCCGGGGGCTGGTGATGGCGCAGATGCTCACTTCGAGAACGATCAACTCGTCCCGCGAGCGGACCCTCCTCGTCGACCTGATCACGGGTCTTCTCGACGGACTCGCCGTCTGACACCCACCTGCGATCACTTGGGTCATGCGACGAGCCGAGTGCGGGCCGTCGATCACCAGCAATTCGTGCAAGCGAATGTCCACTTCGCCGCGGGTCAATCTCAATGAGTCGGCCTTATGCCGGCGTCTGGGTACGTCCGGGTGCCGTTGGACTCAAAGAGTTGGGATACCGTCACGCTTCGGCCGTAGCGCCCCGATTGCCGGCGTATTCGGAAGGTGCAGCGCGTCGACAATTCCTGGTTCAGCTGCGCACACCCAAGGGATGGCATTGACGGCACGCATTCCCGTTGCGAGGAGGCCATGGGGTGTCGAGTCCTCGTTGGCGTTGAATCCGACCTCGAATTCGGCATCGAAGCTCGGTTCACCTTCGATGATGACGCGCCACACGCCGTCGATGCCTCCCGTCCGGCTCTTCGGCCAGCTGGGTGCCACGTCGTCGCACATCCGGTCGATGTGTTCGATGGTAATGGCTTCCTCTCCGTCAACGACACCGATGCACCGAAACCAGATCGCACCCACCGTCCCCTGTTCGATCACGCCGGAGGCCGTCTCGAGTCGACGCGGGGCGGGGGCGAACTGACAGGACTCCCGGATCTCGTCCAGCTGCACCCCGAGCGCTTCGGCGACCATCGTGACCGCCGCGCCCCAACCAAACGTGATGACACCGGGCATCATCACGCCACCCTGGTAATCGAGCGGTTGACCGAAGCCGAAGAGTTCACGCATCTCGTAGACCAGGTTGTCGCGCGAATAGTCCGTGATCTCGAGCCCGCGAATCGAGTAGATCCGGCTAGACATCGATGAGAGTGCTACCGCAAAGAGATCACACCCGAACCCGGGCTCGATTCCAGTGGAGTAGATGGAGCTGCCGCCTCGTATCGCCGCCTCCGTGAGCCGCGACAGCGCTGATTCGCGCATCGATCCCCGGGGGTAGACGAGGCCCGGTAGCGACGTCGTGACGATGTTCTTGCCGGCCTCGAGTATGCGACAGAAATCCTCTATGGCTTCCCGTGGACGATTGGTGGCTGGTCCGGTGTAGACGACGCAGTCCGCATCACCGGCCAGAATTTCCTCCTGATTTCGGGTCGCCGTGACTCCAAGCGGATCGATGCCCGCCAGGACGCCGCAATCTTGACCATCTTTTGATTCAGAGTGCACCCAGACACCGACGAGGTCGAGGTTGGGCCGATCGGCCACGGTCCTGATGGCCAGCTTGCCTACCCGGCCCGTCGCCCAGACGACGACCTTGTAGTGCTGATCGGGAGTGTCAACCGGTTGCACCATCGTGACTCCTTGTTCTTGGGATCAGACCATGTGGATGTGGCGAGAGGTGGTATCAGCGGCCCGGAAGGCACGGTCTCGCAGACGGCACTCACGTGCATGGTCAGATTGACCAGCGCTCCGTTCTCATGGCTGAAGCGCAGTGGTCCATTGACGACCGTTGGGGGGAGAACAAGATCCTTGCCATCGAGTGAAACCATCCAGCCCCCCGAATGAGATGCCTCAATTCATTGAGCACTCTATGATTTTCTGGTCTGCGAATCAAGGGATTTTCGCAGCTGCCCGGAGGGGCGATTGTTCCGTCCCACCAGCGATATCCGCTTCCCGGCGATGCTGGGTCTCTGGTTCGCATCCGGAGGCACCACCTCCACCGGATGAGCTTGACCCCGTTGGGTGGACCGCTTTTTTGGACAAAGAGGTTGGTGGTTGAAAGTAAATCCTCGGGAAGCAGGCATTTGCCGAGAATTGTCGCTGCGGTCAGGCGGCGGCGTTCGCCAATACGACGGGGGAATTCGTGCGCGGTCCTGGTCGCACTCAACTCGGAATGGCAAATCCTGTTTCATAGGCAATGACTACCAACTGGGCCCGATCACGTGCGTTCAATTTCATCAATATGCGGCTCACGTGAGTCTTGGCCGTGGCCGCGCTCATGTGCAGCTCTTCGGCCAACTCCAGGTTTGACATGCCCTTGGCCACTAGGGCAAAGACTTCGCGTTCCCGACCGGTCAAGCTGTCGAGGATCTCCGTTGAACCAGAAGGTTTAGCCGCTCGGCTGGAGAAATCGGCGATCAGTCGCCGCGTGACACTCGGCGCCAAGAGAGCATCGCCCCCGGCGATCACTCGGATCGCCGCCAAAAGTTCGGCCGGCGGGGTGTCCTTCAACATGAATCCGCTCGCCCCGGCGCGCAGTGCTTCATAGACATACTCGTCGAGATCGAAGGTGGTCAGGATCAGCACACGGGTGAGCTTTTCGTGATCTGCACCGAGAATCCGTCGCGTCGCTTCGATCCCATCCATGATCGGCATCCGTACATCCATGAGCACCACGTCTGGATGGGTCGCTTCGACGAGTTCAACTGCCTCTGCCCCATTGGATGCCTCTCCCAGGACAGCGAGGTCGCTGGCCGAGTCCACCAGCACGCGGAAACCTCCTCGCACCAGGGCTTGGTCGTCCGCCACGACGACACCTATCGTCACTGTGCCGAAGGGTTGAGGGGTAGGCGGGCGCAGACCTCAAATCCGCCTTCATGCCGCGGGCCCGCTGTCAGGGAACCACCAAAGACCGCAGCCCGTTCGCGCATGCCGAGAATCCCGTGATGCGCTCGAGCTTCGTCTTCGACTTCCGTCATGGCGTGACCACTATTGGGATAGTAGAAACCCTCGTCAAATACGTTGACGGACACCGCATCATCCTCAAAGTCGATATGCACTGTGGCTGGGGCCCCTCTGGCGTGTTTGGTGACGTTCGTGAGCGCTTCCTGGACGATCCGGTATACCGAGAGGTCCATGCTTGGTGGAAGCTCCAATCTTTGACCACTCTGGCGGAAGTCGACCTCGACACCGGCCGATCGAAATTGAGTCAGCAGCTCATCAATGTCGTCAATGCCCGGGGCAGGAGTGAGGCTAGGGCCGTCGGAGTCATCGCGCCGCAGGACACCCAATACTCGCCGGAGTTCTTCGAGGGCCGAGCGGCTGGTCATCTCCACCGCCGCCAGGGCTTTACGAGCTTCTTCGGGTTGCAGGTCAAGCACGTGGCCACCGACGCCCGATTGGATCGCTATGACGCTGAGGCTATGGGCGACAATGTCGTGCAGCTCCCGGGCGATCTGAAGGCGCTCTTCGGCAATGGATTGCTCGGCTCGTTCGACCTCTCGGCGTTGGCGCTGATCGGATTGAACTGCGAGCCCGCCAACATAGGCCCGTCGGGCGCGCACGCTGTCGCCGACAAACCAGGCCGCCCCGGTCACGACGATATTGGATATGTCGTTTCCCTCTGTCGCATGCACAATGGCGGCGATCCCGAGCGCCGCCAGGAGCACACCTTCGACTGCGCACAGTGCGATGACGGAGGTCCGGCGTTCGTCGTGCGTGGCCACGATGTAGAGGGCAAGGGCTACGACGGGTACTCCGGCGAAATCTCCTCCAAGCACAAATGCTGTTGCAAAGGCACCGGTGACCACGACGAGCACGGGAATCGGGTATCTCCGACGCAGGGAGAGAGGAACGGTGGCGATACACAACGCTGCTGTGAGGAGGACGACGTGGTGCGGATAATCCTTGCCGTGGTTACCAATGAACAGGGAGCTGAAGCCCCCCGCGAGGAATAGCGCCGATAGTCCGACATCGGTCAAAAACCATTGCCGTGGTGTGATCCGTTGAAGCAATGGGGGGCGAGGATTAGAGATCCCCGGGTGAAACGACATACCTGGACGCTACCCAGGGAACCCCCCACTCGCATCACCCTACGGTCGTTCTCGGCGTACATCGAGCGATGTACGCGGTGGCTGGATCTGACCGCACCACTACCACTTGAGAAGGAGTTTTAAGTCCTCGCCAGACCGACGACAGGTCAAGGCGAGTTCGTCATGCTGGTTCCAGAGGTCTAAGCGACTCTGCAATCACCTATCAGGCACGAACTCAAACACCGAGGAGCAGCACATGATCGAAGTCACCGGTATCTCCAAGCGCTATGGCGACACCCTCGCGGTCGACGACTTGTCATTTGAGGTCAAGCCCGGGCAAATCACCGGATTTCTTGGACCCAATGGTTCCGGAAAGTCCACCACCATGCGAATGATCATGGGACTCGACAATCCCGACGCCGGAGAGGCCAAAATCAATGGTCGGGGGTATGGAGGTCTCGCATGGCCACTTCGAGAGGTCGGCGCACTCCTCGAGGCCAGGGCGATTCACCCCGGTCGAAGCGCGCTCAATCACTTGTGGGCGCTGGCGCAAACGAATGACATTCCGCGATCGCGTGTTGACGAGGTACTTGAGATTGTCGGCCTCGCCAACGTCGCCCGCAAGCGCGTCGGCACTTTCTCCCTCGGGATGGGCCAGCGTCTCGGAATAGCGGCGGCACTTCTGGGGGATCCGAGCGTGCTGTTGTTCGACGAACCCATCAACGGGCTCGATCCTGAAGGAATCCGCTGGGTCCGTAACCTGCTGAAGGGCTTGGGCAAGGAAGGCCGGACGGTGTTCGTATCGAGTCACCTCATGAGCGAAATGGCCCTGACCGCTGATCACCTGGTGGTCATCGGTCGCGGTCGATTGATCGCTGAGATGCCGGTTACCGAGTTCATTGCCCAGAGCTCGCAGCAGTTCGTGCGGGTTCGTACCCTTCAACCAGACGAGTTCCGAGAGGCCATGGCTCCCAGTGGAGCGACCGTCGTGCAAGAAGAGGACGGGGCTTTGTCGGTATCGGGCCTCAGTGCGCAGGAGATCGGCGACATCGCCTTCGATCGCCGGCTGAACCTTCACGAGCTCTCACCGCAGTTGGCATCGCTAGAAGAAGCATTCATGGAATTGACCCAAGACAGTGTCGAATATCGAGGAGAGGGTGGCTTCGCGGCCAACCAAGTCTCCGTATACAACGACGACCGGCTGACGCCGGTTGGAAAGTGAGCATCCAATGACCCTCATAACCTCAACCATCCCGGCGCCAACTGCGGCGCACTACCGCCCAATGGGCGTCATGCGATCCGAATGGACCAAAATCCGAAGCGTCCGCTCAACCACCTGGACCCTTGTCGCCACCATCGTCATCACAATCGGCATCGGCGTTCTGGCCACAGCGTCGCAGGCGGATCATTACTCCACCTTCGGGCCGGGCGACCGGTTGACCTGGGATCCCACCAGCCTGAGCCTGACCGGACTTCTGTTCGGGCAGCTGGTGCTGGGGATATTGGGCGTGCTGGTGATGAGCGCCGAGTACGGAACCGGCACCATCCGCTCCACCCTGGCAGCCGTCCCCAACCGACCCCTCTTTCTGGCGGCCAAGGCAGGCGTATTTGCTGCTTTCGCCTTCATTGTCGGTGAACTCCTTTCCTTCAGCGCCTTCTTCATCGGTCAGATGATTCTCAGCGGTTCAGCTCCTCACGCGACGCTCGGCCAAGCCGGTGTCTTGCGCGCCGTAGCCGGTGGCGGTCTCTACGTCGCTGTGTTGGGACTTCTCGCACTCGGTTTGGCCTCCATCATCCGGCACACTGCCGGCGCCATCGCAGCCTTCGTAGGCATCTTGCTCATCCTCCCGCTGATCACAGCGGCGTTTCCTTCGTCGATCCACAATGAGATTGGGAAATTCTTGCCTATAAACATCGGCAACGCCATGCTGCTCGTCAACACGCACCTCCCGTCGGGCTCCAACCCCACCTTCAGTCCCTGGGTTGGCATGGCGGTCATGTGCGGCTATGCCGCCGTGGCCCTCGGAATCGGCGGATGGCTGCTCGTGCGCCGCGACGCCTAGGGCACGGTCCGGCGAATGACGCCGAAAAGCGCCTCAACGACCGGCCTGGCTTCCGCAAAACACGGAAGCCAGGCCGGTCAAGTTATGAAGCGGAATGTTCGGACCTTTTCGCGTCGTACTGACGGATCACGGGATCGCAGCTCATACGTGCTCGTCCAGGCCCTTGGCGCCCCGTCCTGGTGAGCACTGTTAATCGCCCAATTTCGATCCGACCTCATTCGATGGCTCGAAAGCGCCTCCGAGAAGGCCTCATAGACACGGATGGGAGTCGCAGACTTGGACTCCAGTCTGGGCTGGGGATGTAGGTGACTACGTGGGCGTCTGCTTCCGGACGGCCAAGGTATCGGAGTCCAAAGAGGGGATGCCTGCGTTGGCGGCTGGCAGCGGATAGGCCGGAGCAAGGGAGTCAAAGCCCGTCACCGAATCCAAGAGTGCCTGTTCGGCGACTTCGGGGTACAACAACGAAGTCGCCGGGAGTGAGGGGACTTTCGAGTTGGGCGTCGCCAAGTTCGGCAACGCCGAGGTGAGGTCTCCCACGGTGCCGTAGCGCCACGGTGAAATATGGAGTCCGCCCGAACCCATCAGCGTGCCGCTCGGCAGGAAAAGCTTCTCTATGAATTTCAAGGTCGAAACGTGGTCGAAGGTATCGGGACACACCCAGCCACCTGTGCTGAACGGGGAGATCACCAGCGCCGGCACCCGGAAACCGAGTCCAACCGGTCCGAGTACGCCGTACCAGTCCGACGGGGCGCCGCCGGCTCCGTTTGTTGGTGATTTCGTCGTGACGTACTCGCCGTCGTACAGAGCGGACGACGGGATGTCGCCCAGCGAGGTGACGATGGGCCCAGGAGTGGGGGGAGACACGTGATCGAAGAAGCCACCGTTCTCGTCATACAGCACGATGAACACTGTCTGCTCCCACAACTCGGTGTTGAGCAGGAGAGTGCTGAGGATCTGGGAGACCAGGTATTCCCCGTATTCGGGCGGCGTGGCCGGGTGCTCACAGCATGGGAGCAGCGGGAGGATCCATGACACCTGGGGAAGGGTGCCGGCCACCACGTCCGCAGCAAACTCCCCGGGGTAGAGCGAAGCCAGTCCATTGCTGGCGTTCTCAATTTGGGTGGTCGTCGTGGGCTCAAAGAAACTCTTGAAGTACGGGAGGACATTGAAGAGTGCGGTTGAACTGGGGTCCTGATAGACCTTCCAGCTGACACCGTTCTCCGTCAGAAGTTCCGGCATGGTGGGCCAATCCAGAGTTCCGAACATTTTCTCTTTGTCGGTCACGTAGGTCTCGAGAACCGGTCCGCCGACATCAGCCGAATGCGCTCCGAGGCTCCCCGACATCCACATCAGCCGGTTGGGATCAGTGGGACCGAAAACTGAGCAGTGGTACCCATCGCAGATTGTGAAGGCGTCGGCCAGGGCGCGATAGAACGCAAAGCTGTCACGTTGGCGGTAGTAGCCCATTGTGAGCGGACCGATCGGTATTTTCGAAGTGCCAAGCGTGGGTACGCCGTCAGTCGAGTTCCATTGCAGAAGCGACGTACCGTCATTCGCCAGATGTTCAACGGCGAATTGGTCCATGGCCCCGTTATTCCAAGATCCATGCTGGGGTCCCCAGTTGTGCGTGATGTCATTGATGGTCTGGCCCGCAACAGTGGGGGGGTTACTGACGAGTTCAAAGGGTTCCAGGTCGGTGGCGCCCCCCGAGAGTGCATACGAGACCGACGCACCGCCCAATGACCTCCCTTCCATCGACTGGGTGAAGACGTCCGGACAACTCGAAACCGGACCTCCGGCAAACGACGAATAGCTCGCCGTATCGCCGAAGCCACGGACTCCCGGCATCGTCCCGTAGTAGTGATCGAACGATCGATTCTCCTGCATGAGTATCACGACATGCTTGATGTCACTCAAGGAGACCGGTGCCGAAGACGACTTGCTCAGCAAATCTTCAATGAGGTGTCCCTGGCCTGAGCTCAGTCCTGAACCGGCTACCCCGAAGGCCGCCCCGGCCTTCAGAAAATCCCGCCTGCTCACGGAGTGGACGTTCACCCCCTGACGCCGCGTCCGATCTGATCCGCCCTCACCCGCACCCGCCATGGTTCCTCCCCATTGCCCTCAGACCCCCGCCGAGGACTGCGCAATGAGCGTATCCATTATGTGACAGAAATGTGAACAAAACGTGATGAACAGGTGAATGCCCTGATCATTTAGGGTGCGCAAACACCCGCGGACCGGTTGATGTTGGGACTGCGGCTACCTAGAGAACTACAGGTTCACCGGTCGGTTGTCGTCCCGTACACCACTTCGATGGTGTACGTGCTTCTATCCAGTCCGGGAGTACTCGGTCAGACCGGAGAATGTTTCACTTCGTAACGCTCCCGACTGGCCGATGACTTCGGAAGGTACGTAGGTGCTCAGCCCCGGCCTCGGAAACCGAGACCAGTTGGCCCTGTCCCGGCGCAGAGTGGCGCTCAATGAAACCCCGAGCGTTGGCCTCTTCCCATACAGGCAGGCGAGGGCACGATGTTCGCCACGCGTCGAGTACCTCGGAATAGGGGCGCGGTTCGCAGCCCAACCATTGAAGAAGGTCAAGGATCAGGTCGCTGATGGTGTCGGTCATCGGATTCCTATCGACGAATCGAACGGAGCAACAACGATCTTGAGGAGTGAGGCCAGAGTGGACCTTTGCTCGTCGTCGAGGCCATTGAGAAGCGCGTCTTCTCTCACGACCAGATCCTTCAGAGCGCTTTCAACTCTTCTTCGCCCGTGAGCCGTGAGTCTGACGCGCACCGACCGGGCATCCTTCGGGTCGGGTTTGCGCCGGACCAGCCCTCGCTGCTCCAAATGGTTGAGGCGGTTGGTCATCGTTCCCGAAGTCACCAGCGTCTCGGCCAAGAGTTGTCCGGGTGATAGGTCGAATGGCGGGCCAGAGCGGCGCAGTGCCGAGAGCACATCGAATGTCCAGGTCTCAAGATCGTGCCTGGCAAAGACGATGGATCGCTGACGTTCCAAGTGGTGGGCCAGCCGGGTGACACGCGACAGGACCTCGAGCGGCGACACGTTGACGCCCGGAAGTGCCCTACGCCATCCGGCGACCAATTGCTCAACTTCGTCTTCCACTGGGCGACCTCAGATCTCGTTCCCACAATATACCTTGACGTCAAGAGATATGTGACTATACTCTCTTCATATCAAGAGAAAGAGTCGGACATATGCCTGAGGATGAGAAGACACGACGGTCGGGAAGCTTTGGCAACGTGGCTTCAATGTATGAGAGGTTTCGGCCGGGACCGCCTTCGACGGCGATTGCGTGGATGCTTCCAGATTCGGCGAAAACCGTCGTCGATCTCGGCGCTGGAACCGGTGCCATGACCAAAGACCTTGTCGGCACGGTTGCACGCGTAATCGCAGTTGAGCCAGATGATCGCATGCGCGGCATTTTGGCCAAGAACCTGCCCGAAGTCACGGCCCTCCGTGGTACCGGCGAATCGACGCCACTGGACACTTCATCGGTCGATGTGGTGTTGGCATCCTCGTGCTGGCACTGGATGGACGCGGAGCGAGCACTTCACGAGGTGGCGAGAATCCTCGTTCCGGAGGGGACCCTGGGCGTCGTGTGGGCAGGACCCGATCCTGACGGGCCGTTCGTGTCGCAGGCGCAAGCCATGCTCTCCGAGATGTCGTCGGGTGGGGCGGAGCCGACTCAGGGAACAGATGATGATCTCGATCTGGGCCGCACGGTGATGGACACCGAGAACCGGGTTGACACGGTCTTGAGGATCCCCGACGTCTCCCCTTTCGCGCAACCCGAACACAAGGTCTGGACATGGGATGTGGCTCTTACCGCCGATGAGCTCATTGGGCTGCTCTGTACCTTTAGTTGGATCATCACGTTGCCCGATGATCGACGGGCCCATGTCATTTCTCAAGCACGTCGAGTGCTCCAAGACGGTCTGGGAATTGTTGGCGACGTGACGGTGGATGTGCAGTATCGATCAGAGGCATGGCGGACTCAGTTGACATGAGACCCGGGTAGAAGTCGCACGCAGCGCAGGCGACGTAACGTGACGTCACCATGAGAGACATCGCGCTTGAGAACGGCCCCATCTCATTGGTAGGAGCCCTCCACTTGGACCGCACGGAATCCGGACTGGTGCCCCGCCGCCTCCCAGCATGGACACGCCCTCAGCTGCCCGACATCTTGATGGATGTGGTGGTGCAGATGCCGTCGGGTGTACGGATCCGGTTTGCCACTTCGTCAACCAGAATCGAAATCGATGTGAAGCTGACTCTGCTTCAGCAACTCCCTCGAGATCTGCGGCCGGCTGTCTTCGATCTGATTGTTGACGGCACTCTGGCCCGGCAGGCACTGACCACAGTCGGCAATGTCTTCGTTCTGGGACCTGGGGGCGCGGGTGATATCTCGTTTCGCCCAGGTGATGCGACGACCATCGTGTTCGAAGGGTTGGACTCAGAGCCCAAGGTGATCGACATTTGGTTGCCTCAAGCCACCGTGGTCGAGCTGCGTGGCATTCGGGTCGAGGACAACGCCGACGTTTCCCCGGCCCCTGCAAGTACCCTTCCCCGCTGGGTGCACTACGGAAGCTCCATCAGTCACTGCATGGAAGCGGAGTCCCCAACCGGTACATGGCCGGCAATCGCCGCTCGTGAGGCGGGAGTGGAGTTGTTGAGCCTCGGATTGGCTGGTCAATGCATGCTCGACCAGTTTGTGGCGAGGACCATACGCGATCTCCCGGCGGATGTCATCAGCTTGAAGGTCGGGATCAACGTGGTGAACGGCGACACGTTGCGGGACAGGACTTTCGGCCCGGCTCTTCACGGGTTCATCGACACGATTCGCGAGGGCCACCCCGAGACACCCATTCTCCTGGTGTCCCCGATCTACTGCCCTTCGGCCGAAGATCGGCCCGGCCCAACCATTGTGGGACCGAATGGCCGATTCATCACGGTCGCTGGGCTCAATGAGCTTCGTCTCACATGTCTCACACTGACTCGAATCAGAGAGATGATCCGTTCGATTGTCGAACTTCGGCAGGGTCTGGGCGACGTGCACCTCCAGTATCTCGATGGACTGGAGCTGTTCGGGGCCGACGACGCCGGTGACTTGCCCGACGACCTCCATCCAACGGCCAGCGGATACGCCCGCATGGGCCATCGCTTCGCAGAACTTGCGTTCGGCACAGGGGGCCATCTCGCTCGCCGCACATGAACTCCGGTGGACTGCAGGTTTTGGTGAGGAGGCATTGATCGCCGTTCCTCACGGCTGGGCAGCAATGCATCCCGCGGGTCCGGCTGCGCATTGCAGGCACAAAAGGGAATCGATTGACCTTCTGGGTTGTTGAAACAGTTGTGGCAAGCGTCGAGATTGAACGGTAGTGCCATGACGGCCCGGGTGATCATTCTGGCCCTCATCGCCAGTGGGTTTACCGCCACGGCATCGGTTGCCCAACGCCGCGCCGCGGCATCGGCCCCCGAGAAGTTGAGCCTGAACATTCACCTCGTCGGATATCTGATCCGACGCCCGGTCTGGTTCCTCGGAATTGTGAGCATGATCCTCGGTTTCGTCTTCCAGGTGGAGGCGTTGCGTGTGGGGAGTCTGAGCGTGGTGCAGCCGCTCATTGCCACAGAATTGGTGATCGTGTTCGGTGTGATCGCCATTCACGACCCTCATCGCGTGCATCTGCGTGACTGGGTCTCCGCCGTCGGCATGGTTGTCGGTCTAGGTGCTTTCTTGGCTCTCGCCCGGCCTGCAGGTGGGCATGGGCACGCGTCGACTTCACTCTGGGTGCTGGCCGGATTGTCGACCTTCGGATTTGCCGGTCTCCTGACGGTGGCTGCACACCTTCCCGGCCGCGGCGGTCACAGGCCAAGTGCAGGAAGAAAGGCAGCGTTGCTCGGGATTGCGGCCGCCGCTGGGTTCGGCTTCGTCGCAGCGGTCATCAAGGAACTGAGTTCCCATCTCTCACAGGGCCCGTCGGGAATCTTCTTGAACTGGTCCCCCTACGTGCTGCTGCTCTCGGGCGCTTGCGCGTTTTTCCTCGCCTCCAATGCGTTCCAGGCCGGCTCGTTGGCCGCCTCCCAGCCTGGTCTTACGGTGGTGGATCCCCTGGTGGCCAGCTTGCTCGGGGTGGTTCTTTTTGGTGAGCGCCTCAATCACCATCCCGCTGTCTTTGCCGGCGAGGTGCTCGCGGCGGGAGTGCTGCTCGCCAGCGTGATCATGCTGAGCCGGAGCCCGCTCGTTCAAGAAGAGGTGCCGCTTCCCGCCCCCCTTCCGCCATTGTCCGAGCAGGACACCTTCATTGTCGATGATTCGATCCCGGCTGAATGGGCTCAGCCCACTGCTATCTCAAATCAGGTGGAGGGCGTACCGATTGCACATCTGGACTCTGAAACAGCATCTCCGAGGCGACTCGACAGGACCAGATGACAGTGGCGAGGGTGACTATGGCAAAGAACACAATGAGCAGCACGACCGGTACGGGTGGTCGCCAACCACCCGGCACCGACTTGAGTGGGTTGAGCGATCCGCTGGCGCCAACTGTGTAGCGCCTCAAGACCCAACAAAAGGCAGAGAATTGGCCTACGGCCACCATTGCAGTGAGCACGCGAACGAGACGAACCACGTCCAATGAGCCGCGATCGACAATCGTCGCAGCCACAATGGTGATACCAACTGCGAGAGCGAGCGTGTACCGGCCACTGATCAGGTAGCCGACCGATCGAGCCGTGGCAACGCTGTAGACAACAGGCACCAGAGCGGTGAGCCCGATGGTCAGGCCCAGGGCAACCTGCTTCCTCCACGCCGTTCTGGAGGCGGCGGAGAAGGCCAGGACTGCGACGAATCCGACTCCGGCATACCACAGGAGAAAAGTAGCCAAGGGAGCCGAAGCGTTGTCCCAGCCCATGACGCCGATCATCTGCTGCAGCAGAACGCTCCATTGACCTGCTGTCGTTCTGGCAATGGTCAACCAAGGAGTTCCCAGCGGAGGTCGGGATATGGCGGGCAGAACCAATGTGGCGTTCATGATGAATATCCAAGCGGCTGCCACCACTGTCACCAGGCCAATGGCACCCATCCAATAGCGGACCACTCTTCCCTGCCACAACATCCGCAGGGTCCCCCGGTCGGCCATGAGGAGAAGGATGGCCAGAATCATCACCGTCCACAGGGGCGAAACCGGTCTGGATACGAGCAGGGTGATGGCGCTCACTCCGACAATGGCGAGCAGGCCGGATGGGATTGCGCTTCGCCGTTCACACAGAAGGACAGCGCCCGCTGTCCACAGGCACACAGCACTCGCCACTTCGAGGCCGTTGGGATTGATGACCGCGATCAGATAAAGCGAGGCGGGAGTCAGAGCGAGCGATGTGCCGGCAATCAGCAGAGGCTTACTGGACCAGCGTGCGACTGAGAAGAATCCCAAGGCAATCAAGAGGGTTCCGAGCAGGACGCCAAGCAATCTCATGAGGTAGAGGACAGTGGGCGAAGCCCCGAACAATGTCGGTATCCCCACCAGTAGAAAGTAGAAGGGTGGGTATCGACCGGTGTACGTCGTGGCGGTGGCAGCCGGCCCGCCGGACCGAACGGGCAATCCGCAAGACTGCGAGGTCTGTGTCAGCTCGCGGCACTGCTGTTGGGGAAGGGAACAATCGGCCGGGCCGAATGAAAGCTCAAGGCAGAGAGATTCCGACTGCAAGTGGGAGTACATGGCGGGCAGATGCACCTGTTGCATGGCCTCGGCCTGACCCGGCTCATGTGCTTTGGCAAAATGCCCGCGCACATCTGCTGCGGCGGTGATGATGTGCGAGGGTTCGTCTGGACCGGCGAGCAGCGGTGTCGCCAACGACCATGCCGCCGCCTGAGCACCGATGAGAATGAAGAAAATCCAAAACAACACTTTCGGTGAAGTGCGTTCAGAACGTCGCCGCGCTGTCGGGTGAGACCTGAGCGGGGCATCTACATCCGGTCCGATTTCCACATCATCCGATCATCATTAACTCATGGATGCACGGTCCGTCTCACGGCGTTCCAACCGGGCGGGAACCCTCACACTAACGTCTCAGCTCCCGGATTCCACGAATGGCTCACGAGCGGATCCGCCGCCGTGAGGCTCGGTGATAACTTCCCATCTACGCGGCTCTTGGAGCAGAATCGGGGAGAGATTGATGCGGTTGGTCTCATGGAATGTGAATGGCATCCGGGCAGTGGTGCGCAAGGAGCTGTTTGCGCCATTTCTGCAGCAACTGGATCCTGATGTGATCTGCCTCCAGGAGACAAAGGCCCAACAATCCCAAGTGGAACTCGATGTTCCCGGGTACGAGGAACATTGGAACTCTGCCGAGAAGAAGGGGTATTCAGGCACCGCTGTCTTTTCGAAGACAAGCCCGCTACAGGTGACGTATGGCCTGCCAGACGACGTCATTGCCCAACACAAGGTCATCGGTGATGCCTTTGGTGACCCGAACACCGAGGGACGGGTGCTCACGGCGGAGTACAAGGACTTCTACCTCGTCACCGTCTACACGCCGAACGCCAAAGAGGACCTCGGTCGCCTGGACCTTCGCCATACGCAGTGGGATCCGGCCTTTTTGACCTACACCAAGTCGCTTGAGGCCAAGAAGCCGGTCGTCTTCTGCGGTGACCTCAACGTGGCCCACACACCTGATGATCTGGCTAACCCCAAGTCGAACGTGGGGAAGAAGGGTTTCACCGATGAGGAACGACTCGGGTTCCAGAACTTTCTCAATGCCGGATTCGTCGACACCTTCCGCATGTTCCATGAGGGGAATGGTCACTATTCGTGGTGGTCGAACTTCGCCAAGGCGCGGGAGCGCAATATCGGGTGGCGCATTGACTACTTCTTGGTTTCGGAGAGTCTTCGTGCCCGTGTCACCGCGGCAGAAATCCATGCTGATGTCATGGGAAGCGATCACTGCCCGGTAAGCATCACCCTGGACGTCTGAACATCACGGCGCTCATTCCAAAAGGGCAAGTCCAGCAGCGTGAACAGAATCAGTGCCACCGCGGCAGCACTGAAGGTGTACCAGGGCCAGGGCCCGAGAAGCCGCAAAAGCGTCCATTCCCCCGGGGGTCGCCGTAAGAACATGTAGTTGGCCCCACTGACCCCGTCAATCAGACCGACAAATGCGGTATAGACAGCCGTGATGGCGAAGACTCGAGGTGTGGCACCCATTCGTGGGTGCAGTTCCATCCCGACGACCAGGAACAACGCGGCGAACACAATGCCCAGGTGGCCATCGAGGTATTCGAAGAACACCAGGTGCGGGAAGCCGACGTTGAGGTCAGGTGTGATGACGGCTTGCAGGGTGCCCGCCAATCCCCAGAAATACGTGAGCTCGACCAGTATCGGTAGACGCCACCAACAGGCGACGGCCGCCACCAATGCGCCGATGTCACAGAGGGCGAGGGGGAGTGATGAGGTGGCCGACCAGGTCCCGTGCACAATCTCGCCGACCGAATAGGCCACCACATCGACCCCCAGAGCACAGCCAATCAGACGGGCAGTGGTGACTCTCCAGGCGCCAGGATGGCGACGGGCGACGAGGCAGAGAACGATGCATGCGAAGGCAGCCAGGGCAACGGTCAACCAGTACGCCTGGGGCGTGACGGTTGCCGTCACCAACCCCGCAGATCAATAGGCCAACTCTCCAGCACGTCTTCTCCGTCGATGATGTGCAATGACTCGTGATAGGCCATCGTCGGGTCGACGTGGGCGGGAAACACTGAGATCCGATCGCCCACGTGTACCGGGTGCGTCGGCGTGAAGGTCACGTGTTCATCCGAACAAAACTGCACCACGGATTCTGCGATGGACGGATTGCCGTGGTCCATGCCCAATGCCTTGAGTCCGCAATCGGCCACGGCATAGGAATCGGAGACCGAGATGACGGTGGCCAGTATGGAGAGAGCCTGACAAAAGGGAAGGCTCAGTTTGCCGTAGGCGGTATCCATCAAGGCGTACGACCCAGCCTGTATTTCGGTGGCCCAATGGTTCATGTCAAAGGTGCCGGTGCCACCGGCTGAAATGATGTCGCCGCCGGCATCGCCATGTGCCTTGGTGAGCAGATCCATGGAGACCTCGAGCATCTCAACGCGGGTGGCGCGATCCTCCAGCCCGACGATATGCCCCTCGTAACCCATCACGCCTCGAACGGTGAGGCCCTTGGTCCGAGCAAGTTCCGCCAGGCGACCGGCGCTTTCGGGGCGACACCCGCAGCGAGGCAGACCGACGTTGACGTCAATAAGGACTTCGGGCACCCCGGCCGAAACTGCAGCGGCGATGGTCGCTTCGGAGTCCACCGCCATGGTCACCCTGGCCCCCGACCGGAGAACGGCGCTCAGCCTGGTGGCGTCCATCACCTCGTTGGCCAGAAGGAGGTCAGTACCCAGGCCGGCCTTTGCCATGCCTTCCACTTCTCGAATGGTGGCGCAGGTGAATGAGGTGTGCCCATGTGCGGCTTGGCGGGCGGCCAGTTTTGTGCACTTGTGGGCTTTGACGTGCGGACGGAGACGATCGCCGGGAAGGGCGCTGGACATGGTGGCGAGATTCGCCTCAAAGAGGTCATGGTGGGCCAGCAGGGCGGGTGTGGTGAGCTCACTGGTCTTCATGGACCGCAGCGTATCGATCACCAGTTGCGCCGGCACGGTTGGGAGAAATCTCACCGTGCGTTTCTGCAAGTCACGGACTACCGTCGGCTCCGATGATCACACCCTGGATGGACGACGCATGCAGCCTGGTGGACGCCTTTCGGGCCAAGGAGCTCTCGCCGCTTGAAGCGCTCGATGCCTGCATCGACGCGATTGAGAAGTCGCCGCTGAATGTCACCAGCCACACGGATTACGACAGGGCACGCCAGGCGGCCATGTCGGCCGATGTGGCGTTGCCGTTCGGGGGCGTTCCTTTCGGCATCAAGGAACTGGAGCGGGTCAAAGACTGGCCGTACACCGATGCCTCCATGATCTTCAAAGACCGGATCTCCGACTATGACGACACGTCGGTGACCCGTCTACGGGCTACCGGAGCGGTGTTGGCGGTGCAGACGACGGCGAGTGAGTTCGGCGGTCTCAACTGCACGTCAACTGAACTTCACGGGACAACCCGAAATCCATGGAATCAGGTCAAGACGCCTGGAGGGTCCTCTGGAGGCACCGCCGCTGCCGTGGCGGGCGGACTGCTGCCGATTGCCACCGGCAGCGACGGTGGCGGCTCCATTCGGATCCCGGCCGGCTTCGTGGGTCTTTTCGGCCTGAAGGCGACCTATGGCCGCATTCCCAAGGGACCGCATGCCAGCACCACGCCCAGAACAGCAGTCTTGGGGTGTCTGACCCGATCCGTGCGCGACACGGCGCGCTACTTCGATGCCTGCAACGGCTTCGATCAACGCGATCCGCTCAGCCTTCCGGCTGTTGGCGGCTGGGAGTCCGGCCTGGGCAGTCATGACCTTTCTGGCATGACGGTAGCGATCCTGCCCGACATCGGTACTGCTCGCGTGCGCTCCGAAGTGGCCGATCTGGTCATGGCGGTATCGGAACACCTGGCCGAAGCGGCCGGATTGAAGGTTGTGACCGTCGCTCCCACCCTGCCCCCGCTGCGCGGCCAGTGGGCCATGGCCAACCAGCCGGCATTTGTGGCTGACCTGGGGAGTGCGTATCCGGATCGGGCTGATGAGCTCTCCGCTCCCATGCGCCTGGGGCTGGAAGGCGCCATGCAGCGATACACCCTGGAGAAGGCCGCGTCGATTGAGTCCTACCGCCGCCAGCTCAACGAAGCCATGGCAGACCTCTTCGCCCAAGCCGACTTTGTCATGTGCTCAACCAACCCGGATGTGGCCTTTGTGGCCGAGGGCCCGCCGCCGACGACAATTCCCGGAGCCGATCTCATTGAGGAGATTGGCTTCACCCGAGCCATCATGAACCAGGCGGCGCTCACTGCACCCTCCAACCTGAACGGCAGTCCGGCCATGAGCATTCCTGCCGGCCTGGTGGATGACCTGCCCGTGGGACTCCAAGTCATGGCCGGGCACCATCGAGAACCGCTCCTGTTGGATCTGGCCCTGGTGGCGGAGCGTGCGCTGGGGTGGCCCAAGGTCGCCCCGGGCTCACCCCACACGACGTAGCGGTTAGGGAGCGAAGGCGGAGCGCCACGCCGACATGTCGAGTCCGGGGTAGCGGGCCTGCACCCCAGACAGAGTCTCCTCTGTCCAGTACGGGTGACCGGGCTCGGGAACACCGAGCACTGTCAGCTGGCGCACCGTGGCCTGTTGGGCGAACTTGCTCCACTCGGGCTTCAGTCCCTTGAAGGACCAGGCCTGGTAACCGCCCCATTCAGCCTCACGCGGCTTGAAAGACACGTGCAGCATCACCCGGCGATGTCCAGGGTCGGTCACATCGACAGAGCGGTGGTAGACGTCGGGCCGATAGGCCACAATCGAACCGGCCGGTGCGGCAGCGTGGCCCGGGTCGTCGTAGAGCTCGGCGTAGTCGACGTAACTCAACGTGTGTCGCTCCACCGGGATATCTGCTGTTTTCGTGCGGGACACGAGGCGGGTGGCCCCGTCTTCGACCGTGACATCAGTCAGGTAGATGAAAAACTCCACCTGCTGGTACCCGACTTCCCGCCGCGGCACCACGATCATGTGGTTGGGATAGTCGGTATGGAGGAGTTGGTTGTACCCCGACCCCTGACCCGAGTACTTGGCCGTCATGAGGCCCATGTAGAGCGCGATGTCGGGAGTGCCCAGCAGCTCCTCGGCCGCAGAGATCACTGCACTGTGGACGACGAGGTTGTTGAGTCGAGTGCTGACAAAGGGGAATTCGGGCCACTGCGCATCCCACGTCTTCCACCGGATGTTGTGGACGTCGTCCGCACCCTGCTCCATTTCCTCGGCCGTGGGGAACAGGCGCTCCATGGCGCTCTGGGCCCCGGCGAGGTCGGCCGGCGGGATGACACCCTCTATGACGCACCAACCGTCTTGGTCCCAGCGCTGCTTTTGCTGTGACGTCACGACGCTCACGGGCACGGTGTCAGATTAGTGCTGACTTCTGCTATCATAGAAAACGCCGCTGAGCTATCGCTCGGTGGGGCCCGTTCGAAATCTAGTTCGAGTAGGCCGTTCATCACTCGAATGGAGTTTCGTCATTTCTTCCTTTACTGATCTTGGTGTGTCCGCGGATATCAACGCGCGCCTGCAGAAGCTTGGCATCACCAACCCACTTCCAATTCAATCTGCCACCATCCCGGCTGCACTCGCCGGTAAGGACATTTGCGGCAAGGCCCCAACGGGATCCGGCAAGACGCTGGCCTTCGGCATGCCGATAGTGGCCAACATGCAGCAGTCACGTCCACGCCGGCCGCGAGCACTCATTCTGGTGCCGACGCGTGAGTTGGCCTCGCAGGTGCATGCCGTCCTTGGCTCCCTGATGGGCAAGGACAGCCAGCGGATCGTCTCCATTTTCGGTGGAACCGGCTACCGCGACCAGTGTCGAGCCTTGCATAAGGGCGTCAATGTGGTCGTGGCCTGCCCGGGGCGCCTTGAGGACCTCATCGAACGGGGCGACTGCATTCTTGACGACGTCACCACCGTCGTGCTGGACGAGGCCGACCGCATGTCCGACATGGGATTCCTCCCGACGGTCCGACGGATA
>Ga0302325_10009626_pt1 | contig 21066 bp, 23 predicted proteins | sample Palsa_T0_2_FD_201948 | JGI IMG/M metagenome (GOLD analysis project Ga0302325, IMG submission 201948) | Peat permafrost microbial communities from Stordalen Mire near Abisko, Sweden - Palsa_T0_2 | ecosystem: Environmental > Terrestrial > Soil > Palsa > Peat permafrost | place: Sweden: Abisko...
CGTTTGGGAGGGCGGGGCTGATTGCGCGCCAGAAGCCGGGCAGGAGGGGTGCTGGGTAGGCGCCGCCGGCGCTGGGGTTGCCGAGGACGACGAAGAGGATCAGTGTGAGCCCGACGCCGATCGTGCAGAGGAAGACCTGGAAGGCCATGGTGACGACGGCGGCGCAGTAGACGATGAGCGCTCCGAGTGCGGCCATCGCGATGAGGTGGCCCGTTATTGCGCCGAGAACCGGCCCGACGACGATCGCGCCGCCGAGTCCGGAGAGGATGGCGTAAGGGGCGAGGACGATGAGGCGGATGATCGCGCGGCGGGTGCTGGCCGGGCGTGGCCGTGTGGCGATGCCGAGCAGCGCGGCGACGAGGTAGCCGCCGACGAGCCAACCGATGACCAGGTAGAAGCCGGACAGGCTCCGGGCGTCACCGGGTTGGGCGGGTACGGCGTCGGTGACCGTGGCGCTGCGGTGTTGGGCGGCCTCCGCCTGCCCGATGACGTCCTCCACGGCGGTCGCTGTCGCCGCGCCGCCGCCACCGGCGACGAGCAGCGCGTCGGTCTTGCCGGTGGGGTTGATGATCAGCACGCCGCTGGTCGAGCCGTGTCGTAGGAGCGTCCGACCGGCCGTGTCTGTCGCTACGGCGGTGGCGCGGAGCGGGTGGCCGTGGATCGCGTTGAGTTCGCCGACGAGCTGACTGGAGATCTGCGCAGGAGCGACGACGGCGATCGGCACTCCGTGAGGGGTGGGGTGGTGGAACGCGCCGACGTAGGAGAACACGAAGGCCAACTGGATCAGGAGCACGGCGATTACCAGGATGAACGTTCGTCCTGGCGCGACCGCGTCCCACAGTTCGCCGAGAAAGCCCCGTCGCGGCGCTGGCGCCGCCTGGCCCGGGCTGTTGGGTGCCTCGTTCATCGCGACTCCTCTTGGTGTCGGCCGACGTTGTTGTCCGCTGACACCTGGTACGATACATCAATGCATCCGATACGTCGATGTATGCAAATGGCGGAGTGTCATGCCCCCTAAAAGCACACGGAAGCGAACACCAATCCGCCAGGCCCCTCAAGCCGTGGTTCGAGCCGCAGGAGCACCAGCGCGGGTGACGCGTCGTCGAGCCCAAACCCGCGCCCGGCTCCTCGACGCCGCGTTCGGTGTGTTCGCTGCGCGAGGGTTCGGACGGGCGAGTATCGAGGAGGTGTGCGAGGCGGCCGGCTACACGCGCGGCGCGTTCTACTCAAACTTCGACACGCTCGACGAGCTTTTCTTCGCCCTTTACGCGCAGCGCAGCGAACTGATCGCCGACCGCGTCGCCGCCGGTCTGACAAACTCACCCGGCGACCTGCACGAGCTCGTCGCCCAAGCGGTCGGGGCGCTCGCGGTCGATCGCGACTGGGTGCTCGTGAGCACAGACTTTCGGCTCTACGCCGCCCGCAGTCCCGACGTCGCCGCCGTGCTCGTCGCCCATCGCAACAAGCTTCGCCACGCGATCGCCGCCTCGCTAGCCCCGGTGATCGCTCGCGCCGACCTACCAGCGTCCCTACGAAGCGCCGAAGAACTCGCCGGAGCCGTGATGGCCGTCCACGACGGCGCCACTACCGAATTGCTCCTCGACAACGACCCAGCCCGCTTTCGCTCCTGGCTCGCCGATCTGCTCACCGCGCTACTCGACCACCGCGAGACCCCGCAACTCCCCGCCGCCAACCCCGCCACCGCTCATACCGTCACACCCTCGGAGGAACGCGCTTGAACTCATGGAGCACATTCGCCGAAATATGCGGGACGGCGTCCGCCTCACTGATCGGGCTGCTCTTCGTCGCCGTCTCGATCAGAATCGACCTCATCGCTCCCTCCCAGGAGCTCCGCAATCGCGCCGCACAGACGCTCAGCCTGTTCGGGACAGTGCTCATCGTCGCGATCCTGACCGCCGTTCCGGGTCAACCGACGCGAGCCCTCGGCGCCGAACTGACCGCACTCGCCATAATCACCGCGGGCGGCCTGATCGTTCTCGATCGACGAGCGAGAGCGCACGCGAGTAGCCAAGCGATCGCGAGGGCTCTCGAGCTACTCACGCCCACCACGATCGTGTCGATCACGCTATTCGCCTCCGGCGCGCTCCTCGCATTCGGCGTACACGACGGGCGTTACGCGCTGATCATCCCGGTACTGATCGCGCTCACCGGCGGCGTCACCAGCGCCTGGCTTTTCCTCACCAAGATCACCACGGAGCAGAACCCACGAAACCCGGAACACACCGAAACGTGAGGGGCTCGTCGCGATTAGCTCCACGCCCAGCGACTCCTTCGCACGACCAGCCGCCAATCTCCTCGTCCAAGTCGCCTCGGCCGCTTCTGGTGCGTAGCAGCGACCGTGTTGACGCCGACTGCGCTATCGCGGGCTGTCCCTCCCGGGGCAGACGGAGCCACGACAGCAGCAGTGGCTCCGGGTGGACGTGCCGACACGAAGGCAGGTCTCGGCACCGTACAGGGCATCCGTCTCGCCTCTCGCCATAAGCAGGCGCGCTCGCCGGCGCCTCGGACAGTCCCGCAATGGACGAATTGCATCACTCTGGGCCGCGCCAATCGAGACGCTCGCTTTGTAGCGGGAAGGAGGTGCGCGGGTGGCTATCGTTCCAGGCATGGCGTTCGAAGATCGTTTGCTGTCCGTAACCGACGTGGCCCAGGAGTTCCACGTCACCGATCAGACGGTGCGCAACTGGATCGATCGTGGTGTGATCCCGGCGATCCGAGCGGGCCACGCGTTTCGGATCCGGCGGAGCGCCGTCGAGGAGTTGTTTGAGCGTGCCGCTACTTCCGGTGGCTCGCTGAGCGGCGTTCGGCGCGATCTGTGGCAGCCCGACTACGCGCGACTCGGGAGGCGTGGCGCTGCAGAGGAGCGCGCGATCTGGGATGTCATCGACGATGCGGCGCGCCTCATACGGCGGCCTCCGTACCGACCGCCCGTTTAAGCGGTGCCGTCAGCGGGGGCTGGCGGCAGTAGTCCGCTGGCGCGGTCCTCGGCCTCGATCGCCTCGCCGAGCTTGTCTGCGGTAGCGGCGAGCGCTCGGAATGCGCTAGCGACCTCCTCCAGGTCGGTGTCTGCCGCAGCTCTTTTCAGCGTTGCCACCGCAGCATCGAAGTCGTGCCATAGGTTTTCGGGGCCGCGTCGGCCGACGTCGGAGCGCAGTTCCCACGGCTGTTCACCCTCGGCCTTGGCAGCCGGCCAGGTAAACCCCGCCTTGTGGGCAGCCATGCAGACGTGCGACTCGGCGTACGCAGCGCGAGAGAGTGCTTGCAGTCGTCCGCTGAAGCCGGCGTCCGGTGGCGCGTAGCGGTGGGCTTTGATCGCGGCGCGCCACATCTGTTGTGCGCCCGCAAACTCGCCTTGCAGGGCCTCCTCTTCGTCGTAGCTCATCGCTCAATCGCTCCCCGAGACGTTTTCAGGCGGGAAGCATACGCGATAGTGCGGTTTACGACGGTTTTTGCTAATTTGGGGGAATCATGGCGATTGCGCGTTCGCAGACGCTGGCCCAGGGCCTCGCCCGACGCGAGCGTAAGCGGGCGATCACGGTTGCGCCCGAGTTCGCAGACGCCGCGCTGGACGGTTCGCTGCTGTTCGCCGAAGATGTCGCCGCGATGGTCGGCATGACGCGCAAGTGGGTCTATGTCGAGACGCGCGCCGGACGCATCCCGCACGTCGCTCTCGGTCGTTACTACCGCTATCGGCCTGAATCGATCGACGCGTGGCTGCGACAGATCGAGCGGCGTAGGGCGTAGGTGCCCGCACGAGCGCCGGCCACCCGGGGGCCGGCTCGTCCGCCCGATCGCTGAGTGTTGTGAGTTCGCAACAGGTCTGCTAGCGTGCGATCCAAGCATCCAAAGAAACAGGTGGAGGCGGCGCTCAAGCGCGCCGAGCAAGCGGGCTTTCGCGTCGAGAGCGGCCGCGGCCACTGGGGAGTCATCTACTGCCCAGGCCGCGAAGTCGCCAAGTGCCCGCCGTTCTCGGTCAACGGAACGCCGTCGAGCCCTGACAACGAGGCCAAGCGCATCGACCGCTCCATCGCTCGCTGCCCCCACAAGACGCCATGAACGACTACAACTTCACACTCCGCTTCCTCAGCCCTGGCCGTGACCTCGACGCGCTCTCGCTGGAGCTCTACGAGCGCATCGATGACGCGTCGCTGATGGGCCCCGACGACGACGGCTCGTTCCTGCTCGAGTTCGATCGCCGCTCAAGCAGCCTGCCGCTCGCGCTCGGCGCAGCGTTCGAGGAGCTGCGAAGCGTGCTTCCCGAGGCACAGATCCTTCGCGTCGAGGACGACGACCTCGCGACAATGGCCGACATCGCCGCGCGCGCCGGCCGCTCCGCTGAGAGCGTTCGCCTGCTCGTCGCGGGCAAGCGCGGACCCGGCGGCTTCCCACCGGCGTCCGGGCGCGTCGACGCTCGCACCAAGGTCTGGCGCTGGTCAGACGTCGCCGAGTGGTTCGCTGACCAGCTCGGCCAGCCGCTCGCAGACACCGCCGACAGCGGCTTCCTCCAAGCGTTCAACGACGCGCTCGAGATCCGCCGCCTCGCCGGCAAGCTCGGCAAGCCAGAGCAGCAGGCCCTCGCCAAGGTCCTGCCCGCCGAGCTCGCCGCGGCCTGACCCGCGGGATCGGCTGCCACACACCGCCGCCCGCCTCCCGCGGCCCGGCGCGGTCGCGCCACGGCGTGAAATGTCTCGCCTTGCCCCGGGGACGGCCAACACCGATCCTGTGACAAAAACTCGTGACAAAGTTGCATTTTCGCCCGAGTCTAGAAAAACGAAAGGCCCGCGTTTGCAGGCCTTTCGTTCGAAGCGGATGAAGGGACTCGAACCCTCGACCTTCTGCATGGCAAGCAGACGCTCTAGCCAACTGAGCTACATCCGCGGGGGCCGGAATTATAGATCGGACATGGATATCGAGCGAACGGCTCCTTCCGGCTCGCCGCGTCGCCTGAAAGGTCGAGTGCTCGACGCTCCATTGCCAGGGTCACTCTTAGGAGATTCTCAGCATCGCCATATGTCACGGTGATTGAGGCTCACGAGGCTGTGCGGCGAGCTTCTCGCCCGGCAGCGAGCAAGAATCCGATGTCGATCTTCAAGCAGATCTTCGAACCGCGCCCTGCGGGGCCGAGCGACCGTGACGTCCCGGAGCGCACTCTCCGTACGGGCCTGCGCGGGCGGCGCATCCGGAGCTTGGGCGGTGCGACGACGGCACTCCGGCGGAGCCCCGAACTGGGCGGACTTATTGGCCTCGCCGGGATCCTCAACTTCTGGGCACTTGGAAAGAACGGCTGGGCGAACACCTACTACGCCGCCGCCGTGCGTTCGATGAGCACGAGCTGGCACAACTTCCTCTTCGCCTCACTCGATCCGAGCGGCGTGATGACGATCGACAAGCCGCCGCTCGCGCTCTGGATTCAAGCGCTGTCGGTTCGCGTCTTCGGCTACCACCCACTCAGCATCCTCGTTCCAGATGCGCTGATCGGCATCGCCACGGTTGTGCTGCTCTACGACCTCGTGCGGCGGCTGTTCGGACGCGTCGCCGGCTTCGTCGCCGGCTTTGCTCTCGCGACCACGCCGATCACCGTCGCGATGTCGCGCCACAACAACCCGGACGCGCTACTCGCCCTGTGTTGCGTTGCCGCGCTCTGGTTCCTCGTCAGGGCGCTGGGGGATGGCCGCACACGCTGGATCGTCGGGTCCGGCGTCATGGTCGGCCTCGGATTCGAAACGAAGATGGGCGTTGCTCTGGTCGTGGTACCCGGGATCGTCGCGGCTTGGCTGTGGGTTGCGCCGCGGGGGTGGCGCGTCGCCGTGCGCCAGCTGCTCGCGGGTGGCGCGGCGATGCTCGCCGTCGGCGGCGCCTGGCCGCTGCTGATGTGGCTGACGCCGGCCGCCGACCGCCCGTGGATCTCCGCGACGTCGGACAACAGCATTTTCTCCTTGATCTTCGGCTACAACGGCCTCGGCCGGATCGACGGGCAAGAGGGCGGACCCGGCGGTTTCGGCGGCGGAGGGGGTGGGGTCTTCGCCGGCAGCAGCGGTCCGCTGCGCCTGCTCAACGCGTCGCTCGGCGGGCAGGACGGTTGGCTGCTCGGTGTGGCGCTGCTCGGCGGCGTGGCGATCCTTGTTGCTACGCGGCTGCGCCGCAGGGACGCGCGGACCGGCTGGATGGTCGCGATCGGTGGCTCTTTCCTCGTTACGGCTGTGATCTTCAGCCTCGCCCATGGCATTTTCCATCCCTACTACGTCTCGCTCCTGGCGCCGTTTACGGCGGCGCTGGTCGGCGCCAGCGTCGGTCAGCTTTTCGCCAGCAAGCTCGGTCCGCAGGTTGTCGCGGTGCTCGTGATCGCGGGCGGCGTGGTGTGCGAGCTTGTCGTACGCGCCGACTATCCGGGCCAGCTGCAGTGGCTCCCAACGATGCTCGTGGTCGTCGGCGTGGTCGCGAGTCTCGCGTTACTGGCCACAAAGCAAGCGCGTATCGGCGCAGTCGCCCTCAGCGCTGCGATCGCCGCGTTGCTTCTCGCTCCGACGATCTGGGCCTTCGACACGCTCGGCTACGCCACCCAAAGCACCTTCCCCTCCGGCGGGCCGGCCGCTGACGACATCGCCCTGGGCGGTTTCGGTGCTGGCTCCAGTGGCCTGTTCGGGGCCGGTGCACGGCATCGCTTCGGCGGTGGTGGACCGCGAGGTGGCTTCAGCCCGCCGGCAGCCGGCGGCGGAGCGCCAGCTGGCGGCGGCGTGTCTTCGCTCTTTGGCAATCAGCCCGCGACGGGGTCCGTTCCTAGCGGAAGCCGCGGCGCGGGCGGCGGATTCGGTGGCGGCGGCGTTGGGGCTGGGGGCTTCGGCGGCGGTGGATCGCTGAACGAGGTCGTCTCCTATGTCGATGCGCACGGCGGCGGGACAATCGCGGTGTCGAGCCAGTCGAGTGCGGCTACGGCGATCATTGACGAGCACGCGAACGTGGCGGGACTCGGCGGGTTCTCCGGCCGCGAGAGTGACCCGAGCGTGAGCTGGTTTGCGCAGGAGGTCCGCTCCGGACACATCCGTTGGGTACTCGCGGACGGTTCCTTCGGCTTCAGCGCGCCGGCCGACGGTCGTGCCGGCGCGACGGCGGTGCTGAACGCGGCGGCAAAGGCCTGCACGCCAGCGGACACGAGCTCTGCAGCATCACTGCAACTGGGCGGAACGCTCTACGACTGCGCGGGAAAGGCGTCGGCGCTCGCAGCGCTCGCCTGATCGCTCCCGCGCTCAACCCGCCTTCGCGTCCTTGGAGTCCTTCGCTTCTTTCGCGTCCTTGGCCTTCGCGGGCGTCGCCGGCACGACGAGAACAGGACGACTCGAGTGGTGCACGACCGCCGTCGAGACGCTGCCGATCAGGACCGACTCCACGGTCGAAAGGCCGCGTTCGCCGACGACGATCACCTGCGCGTCCAACTCCTCGGCGACGTTGAGGATCGCGCGCCAGGTGGCGGTTGCGGTGCGCTCGAGGCGCCCCTCGACGGTGAAGCCCGCGCTGCGCGCCAGCTCTGCGCCGTATTCGACCGTACGGTTGGCACGCTCGAGTGCGATTGCCTCCAGCTCGACTATCTGTGGCCCGCTCCACGTCTCGATACCGCCGAAGGGGTCAGGGCCGAGGAAGTTGATCGGCGGGTCCCATACATGCAAGAGGGTCGCCGGTGAGTCGCCGACGATCGAGTGGGCGCTGGCGATCGCGTGCTCGGCTGACGCCGAGCCGTCGTAGCAGAGAAGGATCATCGTGGTGACGTACGCTAGCGGGCCGCGCGGTCGATTACAGCTCGGCCAGGTCCCGTCGGGCGAGGGTTTGCGGGCCGGAGCGCATCGAGCAGCGATCTGAATTATGCTCGTCGCGGTGTCTGAACGCCACACGCCGGCCGGGAATTGGCTCTACCCGCTGATCAGTGGGGTTGCGCTTTTCGTTCTCATGGCGGCTGCGGTGTACGTCCTGACGAGCGTGTGGCGTGATCGCACCGCGGGCCTCGTAGACGACGAGACTTCGCCGCCCGTGCCGCCCGCCACCGCTGCGGCGTCAGTCTTGTCCACGCTCTCAGCTGCGGAAATCCTCGATCGCCGACTCGCCTCAGGTGAGATCACGATCGAGGAGTATCAAAAGGTCGCCGAGGTGCTCGAACGCCGTCACGCGACACCGGCTGCGGGCGCCGCGGCCACCAACGGCGCCGCCACTACTACCGTCTAGAGCGATCCGCCGGTCTTAGCCCGGCAGGTGGAACGGGACTGTCGTGACGACAATGCGCGGCACATGTAGGAGCGCACGGCGCACGCGTCCACTGATTCCGGCGTGCAGAAAGCGCTGCCAGGCATGGGCGGGTACCAGCTCCGGGATGACGACGGTGATCGTCACGTCGTCGCGCTGGTTGTGCAGCGACTCGATGTAGCGCGCGAGCGGCACGACGATGGCGCGGTAGGGCGACACCAGGACCTCGAGCGGCACGTGATCGCCCCACGCCTCCCAATACTCCTTGAAGCGATCCGCCTCCTCTTCGCTCGGGCTAATGTGCAGCGCGACCAGCGGCACGCTGAGCGAGGCTGCATAGGCGAGCGCGCGCATGCTCGAGCGGTCGAGCGCTGCGATCGGAACAACGGCGAAATGATGCAGCTCGTCCGGGCTTTCTTCCTTCTCACCGGCGGATCGCTTGGTCTTGCTCGGGCCGGCGGCTGACTTGGCTTCGGCAGGCGGGTCGCTGCTCCGGCGCGGGACGAGCAACGCCGGCTCGTGCCCCGGAGGGCCGAGTGCGATCGCCACGCGCACCCTTGCGTAGTAGTTGCGAACGGCGAGGCAGCCGAGAACTAGGGCGGGGACGGCGATGACTACGACCCAGGCACCTTCGACGAACTTCGTCGCGCCGCTGATCACGAGGACGATCCCCGAGAGCACGGCCCCGACCGCGTTGAAGCCGATGCTCTGGCGCCATCCCGCCTTGCGCGTCCGCAACCAGAGCACGACCATCCCGGTCTGTGAGAGCGTGAAGGCCAGGAACACGCCGACCGCGTACAGGGGGATCAGCGACTCGGTGTTGCCGTTGAACGCGGCGAACATCACGCCTGCGAGGACGGCAAGCACGAGCATCCCGTTGCTGAAGGCGAGCCGGTCGCCCATCCGCAAAAAGAGCGCCGGCGCGTGACGGTTGCGCGCCATGAAATAGAGCAGCCGCGGAAAGCCGTTGAACGCAGTGTTCGCGGCCAGTAGGAGGATCAGCGCCGTCGACGCCTGCACGTACCAGTAGAGCACCCCCGAGCCGACGCTGCGGTGCGCGAGCTGGGAGAGGATCGTCTGCGTGCTCTCCGGTGCCAGCCCGTCGATGCGCACGAGCGCGATGATCCCCGCGAACATCGATATCAGCAGGAAGATCATCCAGCTGAGCGTCGTGCGCGCGTTGCGCCACGATGGCGGCTGAAACGCCGGCACGGCGTTGGAGATCGCCTCGATACCGGTCATTGCCGTGGCGCCGGAGGAGAAGGCACGAAGGACGAGTACGAAGCCCAGCGCCTCGGTGCCGTGGATGATGCGTGTCGGCGGGGTGTGGAAGTTGTGCTGCGCGGCGTCGACGAGCCCGACGGCCACAATCAGGTACATCGCGAGCACGAAGAGGTAGGTCGGCGCGGCGAAGGCGATCCCCGCCTCGCGGATTCCGCGCATGTTCACGGCGAAGATAAGCACGAGCACGACCAGACCCAGCGCGACTGTCGCCGAGGCGACGCTCGGGACCGCGGAGGTCACGGCGGCGATGCCCGAGGCGATCGAAACGGCGACCGTCAGCACGTAGTCGATCATCAGCCCGGCGGCGGCAAAGAGGCCCGCGATCTCGCCCAGGTTCTCGCGGGCGACCGTGTAGGAGCCGCCGCCGTGGGGGTAGGCGCGGACGGTCTGGCGGTAGGAGAGACCCACGGCAAGCATCAGCACGCCGATCGCGAAGGCGATCGGGATCGACCGCGACAGCGCGCCCGTACCGGCGACGACGAGCACGGTGAGCATCGCCTCCGGCCCGTACGCCACCGAGGAGAGTGCGTCGGCCGAGAGGATCGGCAGCGCGACCAGCTTGCGCAGCCGTTCGTGCGCTACCGCGGCGCTGCGCAGCGGTGGACCGACTATCGCGCGATGCAGCTGGTAGGCGACGCGCCCCCAAAAGTCCTGGGGCTCGAGCGACTCGCGCGTGGCGAGCAGCTCGTCGGGAGCGTCCCCCGTTGCGAACTGGACGTCGGTGTAGCGCCCGCGGCTTTGGGGCACGGCGACCAGATCGGAGTTGACCGGCAGCGGCTGGCGCCACTCCTTGTGCTCGCCGACTACGCGCTGCCAGTGCTCGCCAACTTTGCAAAGCTGCGCAAACTCCTGCTCGTCGAGCCCGGGGACCGTCGCCGCGGGGTCGAACCCCTGGTTGGACCCCTCGTGCTCAGGCGCCACCGCGGACGACGCGGAGGCGTTGTCGGAGGCGTGCTGGGACGTGGATTGGCGGTTAGCCGCGCTGCGATGGCGGGGTTGTCGGGGCTGGCGAGGTGTGGGCAAGAGCTGACGCGCTCGGTCGGGTCTGGGATTGGCGGCGAGCCTAATGAAGCCTACGGCGCGATACATACAGCGTCATCCGCTCTAGGCTTCCTGGATGGCGACAACGCGCAGCGCCCGCTCCTCCGATCAGGCCCTCGCTTCGGACCTGCGGACACTGCTCGGCGACGACGCGGTCCTCGCGGGCACGGCGCCGTACCTCACCGATGCGAGCGAAAATAGCGGCGTCAGCGGCGATGCCTGCGCGGTCGCGTTGCCCGCCAGCACGGACGAGGTCTCGCGGCTGCTCGCATGGTCAGACGCGCACGAGGTGGTGATCGTCCCGCGCGGCGGCGGGACCGGCCTGGCCGGCGGCGCCGTGCCTTTCGATGGTGCAGTCGTGCTGAGTCTCGAGCGGATGCGCGCGATTCGCTCCTTCACGCCGGAGCTGTGGCGGATCAACGTCGAGGCTGGTCTGCGCACCGCCGAGCTGCATCGCCTGGCGCGCGAGAACGGCCTGCTTTTCGGCCCCGATCCCGGGGCAGCCGAGCAATCGCAGATCGGCGGCAACATCGCGACCAATGCTGGCGGCCCGCACGCGTTCAAGTACGGCGTCACCGGGTCGGCGGTAACCGGGCTCGAGGCAGTGCTGCCCTCGGGCGAGGTCATCAGCGTTGGCGGGCCGATTCGCAAGGACGTGGCGGGCTACGACCTGCGCAGCCTGCTTGTCGGCTCAGAGGGAACACTCGCGGTGATCACCGCGGCCTGGCTGAAGCTCGTCCCGGCTCCCGAGATCGTGCTGCCCGTCGTCGCTCTCTATGACGATCCGCGGAGCGGCTGCGCCGCGGTCGAGCGTGTGATCGGCAGCGGGTTGGCGGTCGCGGCGCTCGACTATCTCGACAACCGATCGATCGAGCTGGGTGGGCGCAGTTTTCCGGGCGGGCTCCCCGCCGCGGGCGGCTTCATGGTGCTCGCCGAGGCCGATGGCTCAGACGCCGAGGCGCGGCGGCTTGCGGAGGAGCTGGTCGCGGTGCTCACCGAGGACTCGAGCTGGATCTGGACGCCGCACAAGCGTGGCGACGTGGGCGCGCTCTGGCGCTGGCGCGACGGCGTCTCGATGGTCATCGATGGCTACCTCGGCGGCAAGCTCAGCGAAGACATCGTCGTCCCGCTCGACCGACTTGCCGAGGCGATCGAGGAGACGATTGCAATCGGCGCGCGCCACTCGCTCGAGGCCTGCAGCTGGGGGCACGCCGGTGACGGCAACCTGCACTCGACGTTGCTGATCGCGGGCAACGATCCGAGACAGCGCGAACGCGCAAGTGAAGCCGCCGACGAGCTTTTTGCGCTCGCCGTCCGGCTGGGGGGCTCGGTCTCGGGCGAGCACGGCTTGGGCTGGGTCAAGCGGGGTCAGATCGAGCGCCAATGGTCGCCGCCCGCGCTCGCGCTCCATGACGCGATCAAACGCGCGTTCGACCCGAAGAACCTGCTCAACCCCGGCAAGAAGCTCGCCCGAATACCGCACTGATCTCGGCGCGCACGCGCTAGTGTGGGAGGACATCGCGCGGGCAGAGGAGCCACGATGAACCTGCCGGTCGAGGGCTACCAGCTAAAGCGGATCTCGTCGAAGGCCTACGAGCATCCGGCGGATCGCGCGGCGACCGCGGCGCTGCAGTCGGTTCCCTATCTCGACCGCGTGGTGCGCAAGCTGATCGACCTCGGCTACGAACGGGCACTGCGCCAGGCTTACCTCGGCTCGTCGGTACGTCTCGGCGAGAACCAGCTCGCCGACGTCTGGCATGCGCACGCGCGTGCCTACGCCACGCTCGACCTCGAGCCGGTGCCCGACCTCTACCTGACGCAGTTCCCGATCGCCAACGCAGCGACGCTCGGCGCCAGCCGACCGATCGTCGTCGTGCAGTCGGGCTTGGTCAAGCTCCTGGACGCTGAACAACTGCGCGCCGTCTTTGCCCACGAGGCCGGCCACATCCTCTCCGATCACGTGATGTACTCGACAGCGCTCCAGATCCTGGTCCGGCTCAGCTCGCTGCCGGGGATCCCGCTGCCGCTGCTGCCAATCCGCCACGCGCTGCTTGAATGGTCGCGCGCCGCGGAGCTCAGCTGCGATCGCGCTGCCGCACTCGTGACGCGCGAACCTGTGGCTGTCTGTCAGATGTTGATGGTGATCGCGGCCGGCGCCGAGGCCGAGCGTCTCGACCTGGATGTTTTCATGGCGCAGGGCGCCGAGTACCGCGAGAAGGGCTCCGGTTTCGAGCGCGTGAGCCGCTTGCTGCTCGATCTCAACCTGACGCACCCGATGCCGGTGCGCCGTATCCACGAGCTCATGGAGTGGGTCAAGTCCGGCGAATATGACCGGATCGTCGGCGGATCCTTCGTCTCACGCGACGAGCCGGTGCGGCCCCGCGCCGAGGCGAGCGATGCCGCCGCGCACTACGCCGAGCGCTTCCGCGGCGTCGTTCGCGACGCCACTTCCTCAATCGAGGACGTCGGCAAGCAGATCAACGACTGGCTGCGCGGCAGCGACGAGAACGGCGGCTAGGCGCAGGATTGAGAACTGTGGCCCGCGCACGCGGTTGCGGTTGCGTGGCGGGCGGCGCTACTTGTCTTCAGTCCAGTTGTCGCGGCTGGCGTGCCCTTCCATCTTGTGCACGAAGTGCTTCCAGCTGCTCGGCCCCTTAACGCCGGGCTCGCGGTCGTGAAAGATCGGCGCACCGCCGTGCGGCTCGGGGAGCGCAGCCGCCTCCGCCTGATCGATGCTCAGATCGACGCCGTGCTCGTGGAGCGAAGTGATTTGATCGGCTGCGACAAACCGACGGTCCTTGCCGATCTTGATCACGATCCCGTGAAAGATGTCCTTTTCGGGGGCCGCGACGACGTGGTCGACGGTTCCCACGAGCTCGGCACCGGAGGCATAGACAGGCACATCCTTCTCGAGTACTTGGTAGGCGATCGGGAAGCCTTCGTCCACGCCAGACACTTTAGCGGTGTCGCGCCGCCGCAACGCCCCTAGGCTAAGGGCACAAGAGGCGACGGCCGGAATCGAACCGGCGTAGACGGCTTTGCAGGCCGCTGCGTAGCCACTCCGCCACGTCGCCAGCGCTGCAACGAAGCCTATCGGCGCGCTTGGCGAAAGTCAGCGCGGTCGCTCTCGCTGAGCTTCGGTTGCACGCGGCGCGTTGCTAGGCTAGCCGGCTCCCAGGGCGATTAGCTCAGCTGGGAGAGCGCCGCCTCGACAAGGCGGAGGTCACTGGTTCGAGCCCAGTATCGCCCATATGGAAGGCCCCCTCGAAGCCGATCCGCATGGTGGGCGGCGCCCCGGCCGTAAGCATACGCCGCGCCCGTTTTCACCCCGGTAACGGTTCGTGTTATGCCGCTATCACCCGCACTGCAACATTGTCGGTCCCGCGTGTGAGGGACAGCGCGGGGCGCTACCGGACTCGCCCAGCCGGGGGCGGCCGAGTGTCCGTCCGCACAACGAGCCCAGCCGACAAGCGACGAGCTTCTTCAGTTGGGTTCGGGAAGCCCGGACAGCAATACGATTGCGTCGCCGATTGGGCGACCCACGCAGAGTTGCGATGCCGAAGTCGAGATACCCGCTTGCTCCCCGGCCGAAGGCGAGGTTCGCCGGGCTCGCCACGATTCTCTGGAGTCTGCTGGTTGGCTCGGGATACGCTGCCGCACCGTCGGCTAGTGCGTCCTTCGTAGCGACGTCCTCCTCCTCTGAGTCAGCCGTGGTTGCCCACGACGAAGCGGTGATCAGCGCATCGCACGACGACTGCAAGGCCTTCGAGCCGACCGGACGTTGCCCGTTCGGCGCGGTCGTGAGGACACCAAACGGTTCTGGAGAGTCGCTTTACGCATTTCTGCTCACCGCCGTGACCGGGGACGACTGCGACCGAGGGCTCGTGTATTTCTTTGACGAGGAGCGGTTGTTGGTGAGCACGAGCCATCTCGCCCCGCACAGCAGCGCTGGCGTCGTCAGACTGAGAGTGGACGGCCGGAAGCGGTTCGCTGTCGGATTCGCCGTGAGCCCGTCGAGCTTGACAAGGTGTGCCGAGAACGGCTCGGCGGGGACCACCACTTACGTCTACGGCTGGAACGGCTCGAAGATGTCCGTCGTGTCGGGCAGCCCGCCGTCGCGCCCGAAGGTGATCGTCGGCACCACTACCTAGCGTCTCTGGCGTCGAGGTCGACCTCGCGCGGAAGAGCGAGCTCGTCCGCTCGCTCTCGCCTTCGCGTGAAAGCAGTCGCGCTGCGGTTCGCGGGTTGGGTCACGATTCCCACGGTTCTTCCCACATTTTTCCCACCAACGACGTCGCACAACCCGCGATCGACACGCAAACGACGGCCTCAAGCGCCCGGAAACACGGGCTCTACGCCACATGACTGACATAGCTCAGCCGCCCGGCGGATCCGACACGGCGGAGGTCACTGGTTCGAGCCCAGTATCGCCGACTCACTGGAGTGCCACGAAACCCTGCTATCGCCGGGTTTCGTTGTTCCGGCAAACGAATCGGCCCCGCCGGCGAGCTGAGGAACCTAACCGGTCTACTAAGTCGGGCGAGAGATATTGTGACCTTCGTCATGATGGCTCTGAGGCGTGTTGCCGCCGACAAGCGAGCGAGCGGCGAGCCGTTTCGCCGGCTGCTTTTCCTAGCCGCCTTGCCTATGGTTGGGGCGGCTGTGCTCGCCGGGTTTGCGGCTGGACCGGCGCAGGCGAGCGGTTGCGTCATCGGGGAGGCCGCCAGCACGTTTAGCTATACGGGCGCGGAGCAGTGCTACATCGTGCCCGTCGACCAGGTCAATGTCGTTGCGATCGGCGGCGCGGGCAGCGCCGGGGAAGGCAACAAGGATCTGACGCCGGGTGCTACCGAGCCTCCGGCTGGCGGTGGTGGCTACGGCGCCGAAGTCGACGGCGATCTCTGGACTAGCCCGGGCGAAGAGCTTTACGTTGAGGTGGGCGGCGACGGCGGGCTTCCAGGGTTCAACGGCGTCGGGACATTCAACGGTGGCGGCGCAGGGGGTTTCGATTCCGCGTTGGGAGGAGGCTCGAGCGGTGGTGATGGTGGTGGCGCGTCGGACGTGCGCACCGTCTCCTGTGGCACCGAATGTCAGGCCGGAGGCGATGGCCCGTCGCTGGACTCGCGCCTTCTGGTCGCCGGTGGCGGTGGTGGTGGCGGCGGCGGCGGTACCACGAGCGTTAGCGATGTGGGCTACGGATCTGCCGGTGGCGCGGGCGGCGGCGCAAGCGAGGTCGGCGCGGACGGGCAAAGCGCCGCAAACGTCGCGGCGAATGGCAGCCCAGCGGGGGGCCCCGGTGGGGGCGGGGGCGGCGGCGGCACCCAAACCTACTGGGGCGCGGCCGGAAGCGAAACCGGCTGCGCTGACTCCGACACGCCTGGCGAAATCGGCGTTGGCGGCGCTGGCGGGATTGTCACGAGCATTGGTGGCGGAGGCGGCGGAGGCGGCTATTACGGAGGCGGAGGGGGCGGTAGCGGCGAATGCGACGACGCCGGCGCGGGCGGCGGAGGCGGCGGTGGCGGGTCCAGCTACGGTCCGTCGGGGGCTAGCTACGTGCTGGCCTCGACGGAGACGCCGTCGGTCGTGATCACGCCGCTGTATCCGCCGAGCGCTTCGATCACTGCGCCTGCGACGGGCGGCTCATACACGGTCGGTCAGACCGTCCCGACCGCGTTCGCCTGTAGTGAGGGACTCAACGGTCCCGGGATCACGTACTGCACCGACTCGACGGGCCACGCCGGCACCGCGGGCAGACTCGATACGTCCAGCCCGGGCTCGTACACCTACACCGTGACCGGCACGAGCGGTGACGGTCAGAGCGAGACGGCGAGCATCACCTATACGGTCGTCGCGGCACCGCAGCAAGCGTCTTCGCCGGGAGCGTCGCTGGCACCCGAGCTCAGCATCGGCAAGCCGAAAGCTAGTGGCACCACGGCAAGTGCGCTCCTGAGCTGCAGCAGCGGCGGAGGGTCGTGCGACATCACCCTCGTGCTGGACGTAACCGAGACGCTGAAGGGCGGCAAGCTGGGCGCCGTCGCCGCCAAGGCGAAGACGACCAAGCAGACGGTTGCGGTCGGCAAGACGACGGTCACGCTCGATGCCGGTCAAACCGAGACGGTGACCGTGGAGCTCAACGGCACCGGTCAAAGTCTGCTCAAAACACATCGCAAGCTCGCCGTCAAGTTCACCGCGCGCAACGGGACCTCGGTGCTCTCAAGCCACACCGTCACGTTCAAAGAGCCGACGAAGAACGCACACACATAGCCCACTTGGGACAGACGCAATCTGGCTAAGGGCCTTTGCTGTAGCCGGGAGAGTGCGTAGAGCTGGATCAGCCGGCGGACGGCTTTGCCGGCCTGGCTCCCTTGGGGTAGATGCCGGCCAGTCGACACTGCGGCAGGAGCTTCGGCGCGAGGAGATCGTGGGCGCCGAGCTCGCTTGCGCACCACGCGCGCGCCGCGGCGCCGCACTGGCCCAATAGGGTTCCGCCGGTCGGGCCGGCGACCATCACGTACACGCAGCCGTCGCGCGACACGTAAGGGCTCTTGTGTGTCGAGAGCCACACGGTGACGCCCACCGCGGCGATCACGAGCATCGCGCCGGCTGCGGCCAGCCCCCGACGCTGGCGGCGCGTCAGCGGCTCGGCCAGCCGTGCAGCATGCCCGACGAGGACCATTGGCGGCTTAGTATAGGCGGCGTTCGAGCACGCAAGAACCGTCTGCGGGCTGTCGGTTTCGGTGTGTAAATGGTGATGATCGCTGTCTTGGTCTAGTGGGGGTCGCGGCTTCGCGCAGCGCGAATAGGAGCCGTACCGTGATGCGTCCTGCCTCGGGTCCTCCCGTGGTCCCTGAGTGAGCACATCTCAGGGTCAGGCGCAAATCCCCACCCCCCGCAAAGCCCCGACGCTTGAGGTGGGCAGTGGGTGACGTTTTTCCCCCGGCGCCGGAGAAATCTGGAGGACCATCACGAGATATGAGCGCCAAGCAGCTAACCCCTGAGCAGCGCCTCGAGGCACTGGAGCGCCAGCTCCACGCACTCCACGCGAAAGTGATAGCCCAGTTCGGCGCCGCTGGCCGACGACTCGCCGCCATCGAAGTTCAGCTCAACGAGAAGCCTGAGGCCACGATCCGCGAGCTGATCGACAGATGAGCGCGCAACCCCGCGAGTCAGACGCCCCGAGCCGGTGGCCGGCTTTCCTTGTGCTTCGCAACGGAGAGCGCCGGCGATGGCCAGGAGCGACGCTCCGTGAGGCGCGTGACCTAGTAGCACGCGCCACAGCTACGCACGGATTGGTCGACCAGGGCACCAACCGTGCCGACGTAAAGGATCTCGGGGCACTCTGGTCTGCTGCCCCGCAGGATCGTTAGGCGGGGCTCTAGCTGGCCGACTAGGCTTGTCGGCCGGAGCATGGCTGCGGACGCCGAGCATGTCAGCGACCCGGAGTTGGCGTCACTCGCAGGCGCGCGCGCGTTCCATCTCGTCTGCCAGCTGCGGGTGCCGGTAGGTTCCTGGTGCGCGAAGCGCCGCGATCACTTGGCGCCGGCTTTCCGGGTCTTTGTCCTGACTCATCTTGACCTTGCACTGAAAGCGTGCGATCGGCAACCGGATGCCGACCGTTCCGTGGGCCAGCGGCGCGCCCCACTCGCGGTCGAGCAGCATCGGCGCAGCCACGTGGCGCTCGAAGTGCTCCACTAGCCGCTCCAGGCTGCGCAGGTTCGCCTGCTCGTCGAGGAGCTCGGGCACGCCGTAGCAGTGCGCAGCGGTGAAGTTCCAGGTCGGCGCCCGGATGGCGCCCGGCGCGTACCAGCTGGGCGAGATGTACCCGTGGTGCCCCTGGACGATGAGCATGATCTCTCGTTCCCCGAACCCATGGATCCGCTCATCCGGCCGGCCCACGTGGGTAAAGTCGGCCAATCCCTCGGCCTCCTCGTCAAGCAGTATCGGGTAGTGCGAGGCGACGAGGCCCGCAGCATTGCTGCTGACAAGGATGCCCCAGGGGTTATCGCGGATCAGCTGCCGAACGACCTCGGGGTCGTCCGTGAAGTGGTGGGGATTGTGGCGCACACGACGATTCTGCCAATGCGCGCAGTCTCACGTCCCGCAAAGTCGCACGTCGTGGCATGCTGCGCGGCACAGTGCGCGGAGGCACGCGCGCGCTGACGTAGCTGCACGCGGAGCGCGACCAGACGACGAGAGGTGAGGTGGGAGCATCGTGTTCGAGAACACCAAAGCGTTCAGCGGCTTTTCGGTCGACGACATCGCAAGTGCAAAGCAGTTCTACGGTGAGACGCTGGGAGTGCGCGTGTCTGAGGAGAACGGGCTGCTGACGTTGCACCTGGCCGGCGATCGGGAAACGCTGATCTACCCAAAGGCGCACCACACGCCGGCGACGTTCACGATCCTGAACTTCCCAGTAGATGACATCGAGCTCGCCGTCGAACAGTTGAACGCCCGTGGAATCGAGTTCGAGCGTTATGAGGGCATGGCGCAGGACGAGAACGGCATCTTTCGGGGCGAGGGCCCACTGATCGCCTGGTTCAAGGATCCCGCGGGCAACATCCTCTCGGTACTCCAAGAGTCCTAGACAGACCTCCAACGAAGCGGGTCAATGCGGCGCCACCGCTTTCTCGACTACCAAGACGAAGTTATCCTCGACCGCCACGACGAACGCACCCCTTAGGCCGCGCAGTCAAATGAAGAGGCTGATTGCTGAACCGATAGCTGCTCTTCGTGAACGGCTGCCCTCGATTGCACGTGGGGTCGGCAAGACGCGACAGCAGGGGGATGACGCTGCGAGGTCGGGGTCAGGGCAGATCGACGCGACACCGCATGACGGCGCTGCGGCGACGCCGCGGCCGGAGTGGGAATACGTGAGAGAGGGGTGGAGTCTCGCGAGAAACGAAGACGAGCCGTGTTCGCGTGGATGGGACGTCGAGGACGTCGCGCTGACCTACGCTAAGCATTGGTCTGCATTTCGATCCGCAATCGCCGCGCCGCAGCCGCTCGGAGTTGCGCATGAGCTGGCCTACGGCCGCGTGATGTCAAACACCTCGCTCGTGGCGCACAACACGGCGCTCACATTGGCCTATGTCCTTGCGCGGGCCACACGATCCGCCGATTCGATATCTGTGCTCGACTGGGGAGGCGGCCTGGGATACCAGCACGCGATCGCACAGAGTGTGCTGCCGGATGTGCAATTCGACTGGCACACGCGCGAACTGCCCGCGGTCTGCCGTGAAGGACGGCTGGCCTCCCCATCGATCTCGTTCCACGACAGCGATGACTGCCTCGAGCGCAGCTACGATCTCGTCCTGGCCAGCTCATCTTTCCAGTACGCGGAGGATTGGCGTGCCCACCTTGTTCGCTTGTCTCACGCAACCCGGGACAGTCTGCTACTTACTCGCGTCCCGCTCGTGGAATCCGAGCCGACTTTCGTCGTCATCCAGCGAGCCCAGCCTTACGGTTACGAGACCGAGTACCTCGGCTGGGTGTTCAATCGCGCTGAGCTTCTCGATGACGCGGAGGCCGCCGGGCTGCGGCTCGTTCGCGAGTTCTTCCTGCAAGAGCCGATGGAAATCGCAGGTGCACCCGAGCCGGCGAGCCACGGGGCGTTCCTATTCCGCCAAGCCGCACCTTGACTTGCGGGTCTGCTGCGGGCCCGCGGTCCAGCGTTAATGCGCGCGATGCGGTGCTCTCAGGAGGATGGCGCGGCCTGGGGGAGAGGCGTCTGCACTGAGGTGCAGAAAGAGCAGCGTTTGGCCGCCTTGGGTATCTCTGACAGACACTCCGTGCATGCGCGCGTGTCGGCGTCTGGATCTGGGACACCAGCCGCGCGGCGGGCCGCCAGTGCATTGAGCGGCCTGACGACGAAGAAGAAGATTGCCACCGCTACGGAGATAAAGGCGATCAGTGCGTTGATGAAATCGCCGTAGAAGAAGTGGCTGTGATTGATCGTGAACGTCAGCGATTCGAAATTCTGCTTGCCAAAGATCAGCGCGACTATCGGTGTCAACAGGTCGGCGACGAGTGCTTTGACCACGACTTCAAACGCAGTGCCGATCACGACGGCGACCGCCAGGTCGACGACATTCCCCTGGGAGAGGAAGGCCTTGAATTCCTTCAGCACACCGGTCACCGCGCGCAGGTTATATGTCGTCGCCGTGCACCGCTCTGAAGTTCTTGCCGGAGGGGAGCCGGTGTGAGAGCGATCTTGCCGTTCGGCGTCGGCCGGCTCGCTCACGCCGCGCGCTGATTACCATTTACCTCGCGGCCCTATGCCAACGATGCCAAGCGACAACGGCGATTTGACGCGTAATCAAACGGGCAAGGTGTCGCCGACCAGCCCGGGTGGTGAGGTGCCGGCGAGCCCGGGTGGTGAGGTGCCGGCGAGCCCGGGTGGTGAGGTGCCGGCGAGCCCGGGTGGTGAGGTGCCGGCGAGCCCGGGTGGTGAGGTGCCGGCGAGCCCGGGTGGTGAGGTGCCGGCGAGCCCGG
>Ga0302325_10009627_pt1 | contig 21065 bp, 15 predicted proteins | sample Palsa_T0_2_FD_201948 | JGI IMG/M metagenome (GOLD analysis project Ga0302325, IMG submission 201948) | Peat permafrost microbial communities from Stordalen Mire near Abisko, Sweden - Palsa_T0_2 | ecosystem: Environmental > Terrestrial > Soil > Palsa > Peat permafrost | place: Sweden: Abisko...
AGACGATCCGCGTTTTCTCGGGGTGGACCGTGAGCCCAACCTCCGCGTGCGGCTTGGGGATCTCAACCGCCCGTACCGGCGGCGGAAAGTAGGTCCCCGAACTCATCCGATTCCAGATCTTGTAGAGATTGTCCCTCAGATCCGCCTCGAAGGAGTCGAGGTCCTGCCCATCCACCCCCGGCGCGCCCTTGTTCGCCTTGACCTGCCGCCACGCCTCCCACACCAACAGCTTCGGGATCGCAAACGGCTTCACATCAGGCTTCGTCATGCCCTTCGTCTCCTCCCAACACCCCACAGGGGCGCCGGTTGAACGATCAACCGTTTCCCGCGGAACCGTAGTCGCCGAGGGCTACGCCGGCTCGGGAATCAGGATGCCCCGGCCCTGGAGCCGCCCGGCGTCGAGATCCGCCATCGCGTCGTTGATCGCGTCAAGCGGATAGGTGCTCGTGTGGAGGCTGACCTTGCCCTCCGCGGTCAGGATCATGAGCTCGGCGAGGTCGTTGTAGGTGCCGACGAGATTGCCGATGAACGAGATCTCGCGCGAGATCACGTCGATCGTCGGGATGTCGATGTTCTCGCCGTAGCCGATCACGTAGTAGAAGCCACCGTCGCGGATCATCGCGATGCCGTCCTCGATCGCTCCCCGCTCGCCGACGAAGTCGATGATCGCCTCGGCCCCGAGACCGTCGGTCATCTCCTTGACCGTGTCAACGTGGCTACCGTCGACCTTGACCGTGTGGTCGGCTCCCAGCTCGCCGGCGAGGGCGAGGGCCTTCTCTGACGGGTCGATCACGATGATCTCGGCCGGGGTCATCGCTTTCAGGCACTGGATCCCGATGTGGCCGAGTCCACCGGCGCCGATGACCACCGCGCGGGTGCCGGCGCTCAGCACGGGAATCGCCTTCTTGATCGCGTGGATCGCGGTCAGCCCGGCATCGGCCAGGGCCGCGATGTCCTTCGGCTCGAGTCCCGGGTCCAGCTTGACCACCGAGCGCGCCGATGTCTTCAGGAGCTGGGCGAAGCCCCCGTCGCGGTCGATGCCCGGAAACGAGCCGTTCAGGCAGTGCATGTCGTCCCCGCGCCGGCACGGGAGGCACAGACCGCAGGTCATGTACGGATGCACGATCACCGTGTCACCGACTTCCACGTTGGTGACCGCCGAGCCGATCTCGTGAACCCAGCCGGCATTCTCGTGGCCGGGGATGTAGGGGAGCTCCACCTGCGATTTCTCGGCCCACTGTCCCTCCTGGATGTGAAGATCGGTCCGGCACAGTCCGGCGGCGCCGATCCGCACGATCACGTCGAGGGGGCCGTCGGCCGTCGGCTCCGCCACGCTCTCGAGCCGCAACGGTTCCTGGTAGGCGTGGAGCCGGGCGGCTTTCATCTCGGGGTCTCCTGCTCTGGCTCTGCCGTCAGATTGTGTCTGGACTGCAATAGGTCGCGGCAGATGCCGCCGTTGGCCTCGAGACCCGTGCGCACCAGGCGAGCGGTGCGCAGCCAGCGCTCGAGCTGCTCGGCGAGCAGCGGCTCGCCGCCCGGCCGCACGAAGGCCGGAGCGTCGGCGCCGCAGTCGATCCCCAGCTGCGCCCGGAGCTCGAGGCAGCGCCGCGCCTCGGGCCCGTCGGGCAGGTCCGCCAGACGGCTGGCGGCGACCTGCTCGTGGCTGGCACCGGCGGTGATCAGCGACTCGCACACCACCGACTGGCGGGCGATCAGCGCCTTGCGCGTGAACACCTCGCGCAGCGCCTCGAGATCGTCGTCGTCGGTCTCGCCCGGGAACGCGCCCGTGAACCCCTCGCCGCGTGCGAGCGCAGCGTTGATCTCCTCGCCGGTGTAGTGGTCCTCCAGCCTCACGTTCACGCGACCGACGCCCGGCAGCCGGCGCACGGCGGTGCGCGCGTCGGCGGCCATCAGGAAGGCGAAGTTGGGCGCGCACTGCGGCGTAGGCAGCCGCAACGCGACCTCGACCGAGCCGTCGCGGCTGACCTCGCAGGAGCTGACGAAGCGAAGCGAGGTGATCGGCTCGTCGAGCTCCGGGTCGTAGACCGAGCCGAGCGCCTCGAGGACACGGGCCCGGGTGGTCATGGCGACTCGACCAATTGCGCGTCCTCCCTCGCCGCCGGGGTTTCGCTCTGGTCGGGCAGGTCCAGCTCGGGCGGGACATCGATTCCGTACAGCTTGGCCGCGTTCAGGCCGAGGATCTTGCGCTTGGCGGCATCGGTGACGCGCGGATAGTCCGAGTACTCCTCGCCCGACGGGTAATCCCAGTCGAGGAAGCCGTCGATCTGCCATTTCGGTTCCCAGATGCCGTAGTCGCTGCCGAACAGCATCTTGTCCTCGCCGACCCAGAACAGCAGCTCGCCCATCACCCGAGCGAAGAACCGCGGCCGCGCGTGCATGAGGCCGCCGATCACCACCGAAAGCCCGGCATAGACGTTCGGCTCCTGCGTCGCCATGTAACAGAAGTCGTCGATCCGAGGCAGCCCTACGTGCTCGACGATGAAGTTGAGCTCCGGGTTGCTGGTCGCCGCGATGTCGACGTCCTTGGGGTCGAACGCGTCCTTGTCGAGCGGCCAGATCGTCGGGCCCTTGTGGACATGGATGTTCTTGATCCCAAGCTCCTTGCACTTCTCGTAGAAGGGCTTGCATCCCTCGTCGGCCAGCGTCCACCCGCGCGAGCCCTGGTACCACTCGGCGGTGTAGAGCTTCGCGCCCTGCAGGTCATAGCGCTTGGCGTCCTCCTCGAGCTGCTTCAGCCCGGCCTCGCCCTCGCGCGGATCCCAGCGCCCGTTCACGATCAGCCGGCCGGGATACTTGGCGGCGAGCCTGGCGTTGCGCTCGGCCGTGTTGAAGCCCTCGACGTACCACTCCTTGAGGTAGGTCGACTGGAACACGGCGACATCGACTCCGCCCGCCTCGAACACGTCCTTGACGAAGTCCTCCTCGGAGTACTTCATGAACTTCTCCAGCGGCCAGTGCGTCTCCGGCGGGCCGAGGCCCATGTACGAGTGGAAGCACTCGATCCAGCCCTTCGCGTACTGCTCGCTGCCCTTCACCCAGTTCTCCGGGCTCGCGTCCCAGAAGTGGCAGTGTCCGTCGACGACGAAGTACTTCTCGCCGTTCTTTTCGTACATCCGTGGCCTCCTCTCTTATCCCTCAGGTGGCGGTGGAGGCACTTTACTCCGCGCCCAGGGCTGGCCGATCAGGTCTGCGGCTGCCAGCGAAACTGCGACCTTTCACGTTCTCGGCCGAGCCGTCAAGTGGGTTAGACTCGGACGAAATCGACACGAGCAGCACCGAACGGAGGCGCTGGACCCGGCCGTCTTGGAATCTCCGTCCGCCAATGGCGCCGCCACGTCGACCGACCGGGCCCGAGAGCAGGTAATTGTGAATGTCGCCGTTTGTCGTCCATCGGAATTGGGCGAGTCGGAGTTTGCCGCCTGGCACGGTTTCCAGCAGGCTGGCGGGATGGAGAGCCCGTTCCTCTCTCCCGAGTTCGCCTGTGATGTCGACATGGTCTCAAAGTGCGCGCGCGTGGCCGTGGTCCACGACGGCGGCGACCTCGTCGGCTTTCTCCCGTTCGAGCAAGGACTTATGCGAACCGCGCGCGGCATCGGTGGGGGGATGGCCAACTGCCAGGCTTTCGTCTGCTCGCCTCGCGCCGAGGTTTCGATCGGCGAGGTACTCCGGGGCGCCGGAGTAAATCTGCTCTCGTTTCACGCGCTGTTGCCGACCTCCAACGGAGCGCAATGGGCGTCGATCCGTCCCGTCGACGGGCTTACCATAGATCTCAGCCACGGTTTCGATGATTACCTCGCCGCCACACGCCGGCGAAGCGGCCATTTCATCAAGGAGATCGAGCGCAAGCGACGCCGTCTCGACCGCGAGCATCCTGGCATCGTCGGCTTCGAGTTCGGGACCGGCGCCGCCTCGGCGGTGGTCTCCCTCGTTCGCTGGAAGTCGGCGCAGTACCGTCGCACCGGTCGACCGGATCCCTTCGCCCGGCGCCCCGCGCGGGAGCTGCTCGAGCGCCTCGTGAGCAGACACGAGAGTGCACTGACCGGCTGCGTGTCGGTCCTGTCGGTGGCGGGTCAGCCCGTCGCCGTCGACCTGAGCCTGCGGTCGGCGACGGCGCTGGCTGGTTGGTTCACGGGCTACGACGTGGCCATGTCCTCGTGGTCCCCCGGAGGGGTGGCGACCCTGGACTTGATCGAAGGGGCTTCGCAGGCCGGGGTGAAGACGCTCGAGCTCGGCACGGGCGACGAGCGGTTCAAGCGACGCCTCGCCAATTCGTCGATCGAGCTGCAGAGTGGCTGGATCGGCCGCCCGAGCGTAGGGCTGGTGTTCAATCGGGCCGCCCACGCGCCCAGCGAATGGGCGCAACGCACCATCCTGGCCCGCCCGCGCCTACGGGAGTTCACGCGCCAGGCACTCGTGCACTACGGGACCCTGCGGACCGGCGTCGCGCGCGGCCGTGGCGCCGCGGGCGGCGAGGGCGCGCCGGCAAGCGGCTGAGGCGCGCTCGACCGAGCGACGCTATTCGGGTCCGATCGACCTGATCACCTCGCCTTCGTGCGCGCAGCCGTCGAGCCCCTTCCGGACCTGGGCGATCGACGGCGGATCGGAGGCCAGCAGCTGTGGGATGCTCACTGATCGCAAGTGGCGACGGTGGAGCTTGCGAAGCGTCGTCCTGACGATCGACGCCGGAGACGTAGGCTGCCCCGCGATGACGCCTTAGCAATCCCCGCGCGCCGGCCCGGGGCGGTGTTACAAGGTCGAAGGACGGGGGCGTGATGAAAAACCGTTGGCCTTCATCGATTATTCATCACGCGCCCGAGGCTTGAGGGGCTGAGTGAGTTTCGCGACACGCTCCCAGGCCTAGTTACATCCCACACTCCCGTTCACCGAGCGGGCGGGGGCCCCGATCCCACACTTCCGTTCACCGAACGGGCGGGGCCGGACCCCACGGCGTCGCGCGTCAGGCGCGACCAGGCGTGAGCGCCAGCCCGGAGCTGACCCGGGCGCCCCGCCCCGACCGCGCGCAGTACATCAGCAGCTCGCGGCCCGTCCAAATCGGTGGTTGCTCGGTGTCGCAGCCGGTGGGGGCCCTGCGTAGCCGGGTCCAGCGTTTCGTAGCCGGGTCGTAGGCGCTCGCGGCCCCGGGGCCGATCGACCCGTAGATGCCGGCTGCATTGAAGGAGAAGAGCGCGGCACCGGTCCAGGCCGAAAGCAGATCATCGCCGCCGAGAGGGTCAGCCGGGAGCCTGGTCCAGGTGTTATTACCGGGGTGGTAGAGATCGGTGGCTTCCGGGACGAAGGGGCCTGGGCAGTCACCGCAGTTGTAGGTGCTGCCTCGGACCACGACCGAGTCGCCTGTCCACACTGCCTCCTCGACGTCGGGCAGTCCAGGTGTCCCCGGAATGAGTCGCCATCGCTCCGTCGATTCGTCATAGCCGAAAAGGTCCACGCCGCCGGTGAAGCTGCCAGGCCCGAGCCGGCGAGAGGAGGCCCATTCGGACCACGCGAGGAGCTCTCCGTCGGCCTGCACCGCCGCGCGCCAGCTGAGCGGATGGCCGTGCGGCGGTGTAGGTGCAACCAAATGCCGCCAACGGTTATCGGCAGGGTCGTACACAGCGCCGTCGCGATAGCCCTTGACGTCGTTCGTGGTGACGGCGGGCTGGCCGCCAAGGATGAACAACCGGCTCCCGGTCCATACCGGGATCGCGTAGCTCCTGCCGGAGAGCGGCGCCTGCGGGAGGAGCGTCCAGCTGTTGGTGGAGGGGTTGTACGCGGCACCGTCGTCACTCACCTTGAACCGGTCACGGGAGACGGAGTCGTAGCCTCCCCACACGATCATCTCGGTGCCGGTCCAGACCGTGGCTTGTCCGAAACGAGCGGAGATCGGGGCGGGAGGGAGAATGCGCCAGCGCCTCGTGTCCGGGTCGTACGTAGCTCCGTCGTCGCGCAGATCCTGGTCCGATGCCGAAGCCCCACCCCACACCACGAGCTCGCGGCCGGTCCAGATAACCGACGCGCTTTCCCGCGGCGGTATCGGAGCGGCGGGCACCAGCGACCAGCGATCCCTGGCCAGCTGCTCGGCGGTTGCTGACCTGGTCGCGACCGCGGGCCGCGATCCCGCCGCTGCGCGGTCAGGCGCGGACCCGCTCGTCCCGCAGCCCCCGAGCCATAGCGACGCCACGAGCAGCAAGCAACCGCGGAGCTTCATTCCAACCAGCTCTACGTTCGGCGACGGCGATTCATCACGACGCCTCAGGCCGGGATCTGAATCGAAGCGGTCACTCGGCCAGGGCGACGAGTCCGCCATCGATCGCTTCCGCGATCAACCCGAAGTGCTGCTCGTCGATGGTGAGCGGGGGTGAGACCGCGACCCCCCGTCCGAGCGGGCGGACGAGCACGCCGCGCTCGCGCGCGTGGCGGGCCACTACCGCCACGGCATCCGGCCGGCGCTCGAGCACCTCGCCGGTCAGCTCGACCGCGGCCAGCAATCCGACTCCGCCGCGCACCTCGGCCACGGGCTCGTGGGCGCCAAGCGGCGTCAGCGCCTCGAGCAGCGCGCCCTCGAGCTCGCGTCCGCGCTCGAGCAACCCGTCGCGCTCGAGCAGCGCGAGGTTGGCCAGCGCCGCGGCGCAGCAGGTCGCGTGGGCCGAGTAGGTGGTGCCGTGGCGCAGCACCGGACCTCCGGGGGCACGCCAGAACGGCTCGGCCACCCGCTCCGACACGAGCAGGCCGCCGAGCGGCAGATAACCGCTTGTCACCCCTTTCGCGAACGCGATCATCGCCGGCTTCACGTCCCAGCGCTCGATCCCGAACCAGGTCCCCAGGCGGCCGAAGCCGCAGATCACCGAGTCGATCACCAGCAGCACGCCGGTCCGCTCGCACAGCGCGGCGACCCCCTCCATATAGCCCGACAGTGGCGGGTAGACGCCACCGGCGCCGATCACCGGCTCGACGAACACCGCCGCTACCCGCTGCACCCCGACGCGCTCGATCTCGGCCTCCATCGCCTCGAGCGAGTCGTGCGGAACCTGGAGCGTCTCGACCTGAGGTCCGAAGCCTTCGCGGTTGGCGGGAATGCCGGCCAGCGCGGTGCCGAATCCGTGCGTGCCGTGATAGCCGGCCGTGCGGCTGACCAGCAGCACCCGCTCGGGCTCGCCGAGCAGCGACCAGTATCGGCGCGCGAGCTTCGACGCCGTCTCGATCGCGTCACCCCCGCCGGCCCCGAAGAACACGCGCGAGGGCATCGGCGCGAGGTCCGAGAGCATCTCGGCGAGCTCGAGCGCCGGCTCGTTGGCGAAATCGCCGAACGCGGAATACGCCTCGAGGCGCGCCATCTGCGCCGCGACGGCGTCGGCGATCTCCTGGCGGCCGTGGCCGACGTTGGCGTACCACAGGCTCGCAGTCGCGTCGAGGTAGCGGCGGCCTTCACGGTCCCACACCCACACGTCCTCACCGCGCTCGATCACCAGCTCCGCGGCCCGGATGGAGCCCATGTCCGCAAACGGATGCCACAGCCGCGTGTCCACCGCCTGGTGACTGTACAGACGGACCCTGCGAGTCAGGAACTGCCGCTACCGCGCTTGGCCTGCTGTCGATCCGCCTCGGTGCAGAACGCACACCGGACGGCCGCCACCCGAGCGGGGATCTTGTCGGGAGCGACGCCCGCCTCCAAGAGCTGCAGCTCGACCCTGCGTTTCGCTACCGAGCAGGGGAAGCAATCCATCTCGGCGATGTTACCGGGAGGTGCCGGCGCTGTGCTCGCCGATCCACTTCAGAATGGCGCGCGAGTGGGTGAGGACCGTCCCGTCCGGGAACTTGAGTGCCGGCAGCTTCTCCGCGCCGGTCTCCGCGCGCAGCGACGCCCGCGATCCCTTGCGCAGGAACGGGATCGGGCTGCCGTGGGCGGCGATTACCTTCTCGTACTCGATCCCCGCGGCGTGGAGCGCTTCCTGCACGCGGCGACACGGGTGCATCCGCGGGCCGCCCTCGTCGCCGTGGCAAACGAACAAAGTTGGGGTCCCGTCCGTCATGCTGTCTCCTCGAGTTAGCGAGCCAATTTGCACGGGCAGTCTAACCGCGGCGACGCATCCCACCGGCGCCGGAAACGAGGAGCAAGTACGGTCTCGGCGTGCTCTTAGGGGTAGACGTTGGCGGCACCTTCACCGATGCCGTGGTCGCGTTTGAGGGCCGGATCGTCACCGCCAAGTCCCCGACCACGCCGGAGGACCAGTCCGAGGGCGTGATGGCCGCCGTCGCCGCCGCCCTCGAGCGCGCCGGGCGGTCCGCGGACCAGGTCGAGGTCTTCGCCCACGGGATGACCGTGGTCACGAATGCGCTGCTCGAGGGCGCCGGGGCACGCACCGCGCTAGTGGCGACCGACGGGTTCACCGACGTGGTGGCGCTCGGGCGACAGAACCGGGCCGATCTGTACCGGCTCTGTGCGGCCCGGCCGGCGCCCCTGGTGCCCGACGAGCTTCGCTTCGCCGCGCCCGAGCGGATGACCCCCGATGGACCCCTGCGCCCCCTCGACGCCGCCGGGGCCGACGACGTCGTGCAGAAGGTGGCCGAGTCCGGCGCGGAGGCGGTCGCGGTCGTGCTGCTGCACGCCTATCGCCATCCCGAGCACGAGCGCGCGATCGGCGAGGCGCTCGCGCGGGCGCTCCCGGATGCCCACGTCTCCCTCTCCCATGAGGTCGTCGGGACCTTTCGCGAGTACGAGCGGGCCGCCACGACCGAGGTCGACGCCGCGCTCACCCCGCTCCTGCGCCGGTACCTGCGCCGGCTCGTCGAGCGTGCCGGCGAGTCCGGCCTCCCGGAGCCCGCGATCATGCAGTCGGGCGGCGGCTTGATCGACGCCGCCGCCGCGGGCCGCCACGCCGCCTGGATGGTGCTCTCGGGGCCGGCTGCGGGCGCCGCCGGCGGCGCATACGCGGCCGCGGCCGCCGGCTCGCCCGACGCCCTCTGTCTCGACATGGGCGGCACCTCCGCCGATGTCTGCGTGGTCGACGGCGGCGTCGTGCGCGAGCGCAGCTCGGGCGTGCTCGCCGGCCGGCCGCTGGCCCTGCCCATGCTCGACGTGCACACGGTCGGCGCCGGTGGCGGCTCGATCGCCTGGCGCGACGGCGGCGGCGCCCTGCGGGTCGGTCCGCGCTCGGCGGGCGCGGAGCCGGGGCCGGCCTGCTACGGACGCGGAGGCACCGAGCCGACGGTCACCGACGCCAACCTGCTGCTCGGCTACCTGTCTGCGGAGAACGAGCTCGCGGGCGGCGTCGCGCTCGACCGAGACGCCGCCGAGCGCGCGGTCGCCACGCTGGCCCAAGACCTCGGGCTGGACACCATCGACTGCGCCGAGGGGATCATCCGCGTCGCCAACGCCGAGATGGTCCGAGCCCTCCGCGTCATCACCGTCGAGCGCGGCGTCGATCCGCGGCGGTACGCCCTGCTCGCCTTCGGCGGCGCCGGGCCGCTGCATGCCGCGGCGATCGCCGACGAGCTCGGGATCGACACCATCGTCTGCCCGCGGGCCTCCGGCGTGCTCGCCGCGCTCGGGTTGATCGTCGCGCCCCGCCGGCGCGACGCCCAGCGCACCGTCCTCCTCAGCGGCGACGCCCTCAGCGCAGACACGGTCCGCGAGACCGTCGAAGAGCTCGGCGAGGCCGCGCGCCGCGCGCTCGCGGAGCCCGACGCAGAGCTGAGCGCGGTCTACGAGCTGCGCTACCGCGGGCAGGCGTTCGAGCTCGCGATCGGAGCCGGTGTCGCTCCCAGCCCCGACGAGCTCCGCGACGCCTTCGAGGCCGAGCACGAGGACCGCTACGGCTACCGCGACCCGGCCCAGGAGCTCGAGCTGGTTACCGTCCGGGTGGCCGCGACCCTCGCCGGCGCCGAGCCCGACCTGACCGTCGAGGACCGAGAGCCGGCCCCGTCCACCGAAGCCACCCCCGGCGAAGCCACCGAAGCCCGCACGCGCGAAGCGACCTTCGGCGGCGAGCTCCTCGACCTCCGCGTCGAACGGGCCCCGGCGCCTGGCACCAAGATCTCGGGGCCCGCCGTGGTCGAGCTTCCGGAGGCAACCCTCCTCGTCCCCCCCGAATGGTCCGGCGAGGTCGACCAAACCGGCGCGATCAGGCTCGAGCGATGATCGATCCGGTTGACCTCCAGGTGCTGACCGGAGCGCTACGGGCGATCTGCGAGGAGATGGGCGCCGTGCTCGTCCGCTCCGCGCACTCGGCGAACATCAAGGAGCGCCGCGACGCCTCGACGGCGCTGTTCGATCCCTCGGGCGAGATGGTCATGCAGGCCGAGCACATTCCCGTCCACCTGGGCGCGATGCCGGCGGCCGTGGCCGCGGTCCTCGAGGAGGACCACGCACCCGACCGGGCGTGGATCCTCAACGACCCCTACGCCGGCGGCACCCACCTCCCCGACATCACGGTGATCCTGCCGGTGTTTGTCGAAGACGAGCTGATCGCCTTCGCCGCCAGCCGCGCCCACCACGCCGACGTCGGCGGGCCGACGCCCGGGTCGATGCCGGCGGACAGCCACACCCTCGACGACGAGGGGGTGGTGATCTCGCCTCGCGTCCTCGACGAAGCAGCGATCGACGAGCTCAGCGAGCTGATGCGCCAGCCCGCCCAGCGCCGCGCGGACCTCCGCGCCCAGCTCGCGGCGGGCCGCGCCGGCGCGCGCCGCCTGACCGAGCTGCGCGAGCGCGCCGGCGGCGAGACCCTCGAGGAGGCCTTCGCCGCCGTGCTCGATTACGCCGAGCGGCGCACGCGTGTCTGCATCCGCGAGCTCGGCGACGGGACCCGAAGCGCCCGCGACGTGCTCGAGGCCCAGGACGGAGATCTCGAGCTCGTCCTCGAGGCGACGATTCGCGGCGACGAGGTGACGCTCGATTTCCGCGGCAGCGCCGACCAGTACGACGGAAACCTCAATTGCCCCCTCGCGGTCACCAGATCTGCCTGCTATTTCGCCATCCGCGTGCTCACCGATCCCGACATCCCGCCCAGCGCCGGGGCGTACCGGCCGGTCCACGTCAGCGCCCCCGAGGGTTCGATCCTCAATGCCCGCTCTCCCGCCGCCGTCGCGGCCGGCAACGTCGAGACCTCCTCGCGGGTCGCCGACCTGGTCTTGCGTGCGTTCGGGCGTGCCCTGGGACAGGGGACGATGAACAACCTGACCCTCGGCTCCGAGGACATCGCCTATTACGAGACGATCGGCGGCGGCCAGGGTGCCTGTCCCGACGCCGACGGGCCGAGCGGCGTGCACGTCGCCATGAGCAACACCCTGAACACGCCGGTCGAGGCGCTCGAGCTCGAGTTTCCGCTCCGGGTCACCCGCTACGAGCTCCGGCGGGGATCGGGCGGCGACGGCGCCCATCGCGGCGGCGACGGGGTGATCCGCGAGCTCGAGGCCCTCGCGCCGCTGCGCTACTCGCTGATCACCGAGCGCCGCCGCCACGCCCCGGCCGGCGCCGCCGGCGGGTCGCCGGGGAAGCCGGGACGGAACCTGCTCGACGGCGAGGAGCTGCCGGCAAAGGTGGTGGGCGAGCTGGCGCCCGGCCGGCGACTGCGGATCGAGACCCCGGGCGGCGGCGGCCACGGCGCACCGGATCGGTGATCTTCACAGGTACCACCGGTCTCCGGCCTCGCCTACAAGCTGGTGCTCTACCAGCTCATGGAAGCCATGTGCTGGCAAACGCGATACTGCGAATCGGATTCCGGCTCGTTCTCACGCCCGACGCGGTCACCGCAAAGTAGTACACCCCGGCGCGCTTGGTGCTGACCAGGAACACCATCGGGTCGCCGTTGCCATCGAGGGTCAAGGTGCCGTTGAGAGAAAGCGAGCTCGTCGCGGTGTAGACCCCCGGCGCCAGCGTGCGGCGGGCGAGATCGGTGGAGATCGCCTCGCTCGAGCTCAGCTGCCGGCCAGCACCGCGAAGTTCGCAGCCGTCCCGAGCGGCACCGTGGCCGCCTGCGCGCTCGACGCGAGTGTGAGACTACGCAACACGCATACGGAACTCCCGAGAAAAGCCACAAGGATGGAATCGGCGGTCAAACTCGACCCTCGCAGGCGACCAACGCCATCCGAGTCGTTCCTATCCGATGCTGCGGGAGCGCGTGAAGCCGTCTCAGGCGCGCTCCTTGGCACCATACACCACCGGCCAAGCACCTTTTCGAGTCGAGCCCGAGTCCACACGGCGCGTGACGAACACGCCATGATGTCGTCCGTGCCCGACCGCGTCGCCTTCCTCGGACTGGGAATCATGGGCTCGCGCATGGCCGCGAACCTGCGCAAGGCGGGCTTCGAGCTGACCGTATGGAATCGCACGCGATCGAAGGCCGAGGCGTTCGTCGCCGAGCACGGCGGGACGGTTGCCGACACCCCGGCTCAGGCCGCCGCGGACAGCGACATCGTGATCACCATGGTCGTCGACGGCGACCAGGTCGAGCACCTGCTCCTCGGCCCCGACGGCGTCTCCACCCGAGCTCGGCCCGGCCTGCTGTGCATCGATTGCTCGACCATCGGCCCGACGGCGACCCGGGCGATCGCCAAGGTGCTCGAGCACCACGGCGTCCACCTCCTCGATGCGCCCGTGACCGGCTCCTCGCCGAAGGCGCAGGACGGGACCCTGACCATCATGGCCGGCGGCGAGAGCGACGACTTCGAACGTGCCCGCCCGTTGCTCGAAGCAATGGGGTCGTTGATCGTCCACGCCGGCCCCCTCGGCCACGGCCAGATGGTGAAGCTGATCAATAACGCCGTGGCGGCGATCAACGCCGCCGTCGTCGGCGAGGCCCTGCTCGTCGGAAAGCGCGCCGGCGTCGACCTCGACGCGCTCATCAAGGTGACCGGCTCCGGGTCGGGGTCCTCGGCCATGCTCGAGCTCAAGGCCGGGCCGATGCGCAACCACGACTACAGCACCCTGTTCAAGCTCGAGCACATGCTCAAGGACGTCCGGCTCTGCCTCGAGGAGGGTCAGGCGGTCGGAGCGCCCTTCCCCTCCGCCGCCTACGTCCGCGAGATCCTCTCCGCAGCGAACGGCCGCGGACACGGCGAGGACGACTTCGGCGCGCTGATCGAGGTGCTCGAGGGCTTGGCGGGGACCCGCCTGTAAAGGGAGCCACGGTCCCTCGAGGCCATTCCGATCTGACCGCTATCTCGAGAATGGAGCGCGGCGGCAATGGCCGACGGGCCGGAAGAAATCGGCTCGAGGAGGCCAGCTCCGAGCATTTCGAGGTGCACGTGTGGTCGGTGCAGGCGCCTTCCAAGGGGTTGCTGATCGACCGGGTCGCCATCGTTCTCTCCGGGCGGATCGAAACGACCGGTGATCACGCGCGTTGCGAGAGCGTGGGAGATGCCCTGTCCGAGCGCCGCCGTCGCTTCTCCTTTCGCGGTCGCCGGGGGCTTGCAGGCCGGTGGTCCCGGCTAGAGCGGGCCGGCGGCCGATTATGGCAACCCTTGCCTTGTACGCACATCTGGCGTACACTAGGGCTGTGTCCGAGACCAAGACACAGCGTGTTCATCTCCGCGTCGCGGCAAGCGATGACGAGCTCTTCCGCAGCGCCGCCGCGGAGACTCATCAATCGCTGTCGGAGTTCCTTGTGGCGAGCGGACGAGAGCGGGCCGAGCGCGTTCTGGCAGACCGCACCCGGTTTGTACTGCCGCCCGCGGAGTGGCGAGCATTCACGGCGGCGCTGGACCGGCCCACCCGCGAGATCCCCTCGCTGGTCGAGCTGTTTCGCCGTCCACGCCCTGAGTAGTGGCGCGCTTCGGCGACCCCGAGCCGCTGAGTTCCGAGCACGTCGTCCAGGGGTTCGACTGCGGACGCCCGTCGCTCGACGTCTGGCTTGAAAGGCACGCTCGCCAAGCAGCAGCCGCGGGGTCGGCGCGGACCTACGTCGTCGTCGACTCGGAGCCGACCCGCGTGGTCGGCTACCACGCGCTCGCAGCGGCCGGCATCGAACGCGAGAATGCCAACTCCCGCGTTGTGAAAGGCATGCCACGTTATCCAGTCCCGGTCGTCCTGCTCGCGCGCCTCGCGGTCGACGATTCAGTCGCTCGCCGAGGTCTCGGCGCGTGGCTGCTGCGCGATGCGATGATGCGAACGCTTGCCGCCTCAAAGACGATTGGCGTGCGTGCGATGCTGGTCCACGCTATCGACGACGAGGCGCGCGCCTTCTACCTCCGCCACGGGCTCGAGCCCTCACCGACCGATCCCCTTCACCTGATGATCCTCATCAAGGACATCGTCGTCGCGCTCGACGCGGTCGCGCGGAATGACTGACGCAGCCCTCTCGGTGTGGTGCTGAACGGGCGGCTGCTCGGTCCGGCTCAGCCGTGACCGCTCGTCGTGTAGTTGAACGGCGTGCCGGTGCCGTCGTTCGCGCGCAGCACGAGCTCGGTGCCGGCGCTCTTCCAGGTGGAGTAGACGCTTCCGGCCGCCGCCCCGGACCCGGCGAACGTCCACACGTCCGGCTGCCAGGTTTGCGCGAACAGCTCCTCCACCGCGGCGGGGGTCGCGTTGCGCTTGACGGCGTCGGGGTCGGCGTGCGTCCAGGCGGCGAACACGGCCTCGTTGGCCTCGCCCGCGCTCGCGGCGGTCAGGAAGCCGTCGACGAAGGCGTTCCACGGGTTCGGGCCGACGGCGCCGTTCGGTGGCAGGCCGACCGCCGTCTTGAACGCGTTCACGGCCGCCTCGGTCGCGGTGCCGTAGACGCCGTCCACGGCCAGGAGCCCTCGCGCGCGCGACGATCTGGCTCTGGGCCGCCTGGCTGACAGTGGTCCGAGTCATCGCGTTCGGGATCTGCGCTCACTGCCCCCGACAACGCCGTTTGCTTGCAGCTAGCAGCGGTTGCTTTGGCGCCGAGACGGGCCGCACAGGCGCGACGGCCCCGAGACGCGGCCGTTCAGCTTTTGCGGCGGGTCGCTGCCATGGTTTCTCGAGCGATCAGGGCACGCCGCCAGCGCCCGGGGAGACGCAACGAGAGCCGCTGGCAGACGGGCACCGGTCGATGCCAACGCGTCGGATCGAGGTCAGCGCCGCAAAGCGCGCAGCCTGCCGCAAATGGTGTGACTCGCTCGCCGCATTGGGGGCAGTAGCCAGGAGGCATAGGACGAGGATGCCGCTCGACCGTGTGCGGCCGCTAAGCGGAATGTGAGTTAGTCCGAAGATCCCTCCTCTGTCCCAGCCAAGCCAAGCGGTCAGCCGAGAAGTACCCGACGTCGCCCGAGGCTACCTTGCGGTTCCCAGCGGCGCCGGTCCTGCTGGCGCGATGAGGGTTCGGCGCGGCGCTGTCCGATTCGACGTGACTGTGATCGCTCCCCCGCATCGACGACGTCGCTGACCGCGGTGTGTGACGGCCACGCTGGAGAAGCCGAGATCCGCCGCAAAGCACCTCGCCCTATAGTGGGTTCATGGTCTTTCTACTTCGACATGTCCGCAACCCTAAGCTCCGTGTCTCCTTAGCGGTTCTTGTCATCCTCGCCGCTGTCGTGATTGACCTGGTGTTCTCCGCCCACCCGGCGCTGTCGATAGCCATTCTGTCGGTTGTAGCGATCGCCGGCATGGTGCGCCTCGTGACGCTCGGCCGCTGGCGGCCGCGCCGCTCCGACAAGCCGCGTTAAGGACCCGGCAACCTACTCGGCGCTGCGAGGCCCTCGAGGCGGCACCACCCGGCCTCGACCCGGCGCTACGATCTACCCGTGCTGAAGCTTGGGAGCACCATGGCGGTGTGCGCGGTAGCGGCCTTCCTGGTGGCGTTCTTCGCCGCCGGCGCCGGTAGCACCAGCGCGCCGCCGCGGACCACGACCCACCCCCGCCCGGTCAGCTTCAGCGACCCGGCCGCGAGCGCCGTAGCTGCCGCCTTCGTCGGGCATCCCGCCGCGCTGAAGCTCCCGTCCCGCCCCCATGTCAAGCATCACTCGAAGCCCGCCGCCACCGTGACGCCGGTCGCCCCCGCGGCGGCGCCGGCTGCGAGCGCCACCCCCAACTACACCGCGCCGGCCGTCGTCTTCCCTCCCACCCACGCGAGCACCGGCAAGAAGGGCTCGGGCGGCTCCGGCCACGGCACGACCACGATCCCGTAGGAAACGCGCAGATACCTGCGTAACAAGGGCTTCACTCTTCAATAACGTGTGCCGTGCGTATCAGGGTGACTGATACGGATTTGGTCGCAATTTATTAGGAGGATAGACCTGACTGGCACCTGAACGAGACGATCCCGATCGAGTTCCGCGATGCAACCTCGGCGTACGAGATTAACTGAGCTTAACGTCGGCCGATACGCTCCCGCCAAGCCGGACCGCAAGCACGGCGATTGCTAGAGAGAGGGGCAACAGGGCGTAATCGAAAAGAGGGGTCAATGACGCACAAAGTCACGACAGTTGACGCGCGTGTACGTTGTGATGCCGTTTACGGCGCGAGACCCAGATGGGCTTCGGGAGGTGTCTCGCGCCACGACGCTCGCTATTTGTTCGCTCGGACTGCGGCGCTCGCGGACGGGGCTCCTCCTCCAGCCCGACGTCCAGACCGACGGCGGCCTGCTCGGCGTGACCCTGCCGCGCCGCCCGTCCCCGCCGGCGCGCCCAGGCTGCGGCTACCTGGTCCAGGCGGGCGGGTTCGAGCTCGTGCAGGTGGCGCAGCCGGCGCCGGCGGACGATCGCCCTTAGTGGCCCGCGAAACGGGCCACTTTAGGGGGCCGGCGGGAGGTCGTTGTAGCTGACGCGAATCACCACTCGCCGGTTCAGCGCGCGGCCCGCCGCCGTCGAGTTCGATGCGACCGGGCGCTGATCGCCGTAGCTCATGGCCGTGAAGCGGGCCTTGACGCCGTGTGTCTGCAACATCGTGCAGACCGCCCGGGCGCGGCGCAGCCCGAGGGCGTGGTTGTAGGCGTCGCTTCCGACCCGGTCCGTGTTGCCTTCGCAGACGATGGTCTCGGCCCCTGAGAGCTGGCGAGCGAGTGCTTTGATGATCGCGTGCGCTGCCCGGGTCAATTTCGAGCTATCCGTCTTGAAGAGCACATCGGGCACCACGTAGCGAAGCGGCGCGAACAGCACGGTTCGGGTGCTCGCCGGCAGGGCCCGGAAGCCGAACGGCAGGGCCGTGCCGCGCAGGGTGACCGGCAGCCCACCGATGGCCTTGGCGAGCAGCGCGCGGCCGCGGGCGTTCAGCCGCACGGTCACAACCGCATGCGCGTTGCCACGCTTGGACAGCAGCGTGACGCCGGAGCCGACGGCGTGCCCGTGGTGGTAGAGCGTGACCGTGCAGCGACGGACCGAACCGGCGTTGAGGTTGCAACCGACCTCGAGCGAGGACCCACCCGCGGCTGTGGCGTTTGGCGCGACCAGCAGCCGGGCGGTCGTCGGCAGGCCCTGCGGCCCGGCCTTGCGCATGATGATCCAGCTGTAGACGTTCGGCATGCTGACGTTACCGGCCTCGTCGATCTGAACAACCTGGAGCGTGTGCTTGCCGAGGGCCAGCTGCCCTGGGTTGTAATTGGTCGGGCACGGCTCATACGCGCCGCCGTCGAGCGAGCATTGGAGCGTCGTGCCGGGCGCCTGGGAGAGCGTGAACGTGTTCCCACCGGGGGTGCCGACGGGCGGCGGACCGCCGAGGATCACCGGCGGCGGTGGCGGCGTGGTGTTCACCGTCCACGCGTACTGGGTGCTGACCGATGCGTTTCCGGCGGGGTCTACCGCGCGGACGAGCAGCGTGTGCGGGCCGTTGCTCAGTCCGGTGTACGTGTCCGGGGTCGGGCACGTGCTCCAGGTCGACCCGTCGAGCGAGCACTGGTACTGCACGCCCGGCTCATTGTCGGTGAAGGAGAACGTCGCCGCGGCGCTGTTGGTGACCGCGGCCGGCGCCTGGACGATCTGGACGGCGTCCGGGGCAGCCGTGTCGATCGTTACGACGATGCTGTCCGATGCCTGATTGCCGGCCACATCGGTGACCGTGATCGCGATCGTATGTGCTCCGTCGGAAAGTGGCGTGGGCAGCGTGACCGATCCGGCACCGCTCGCCGGAATCACGCCCGTCAGCACGCTCTGGCCGTCGACGGTGATCGTGTACTGGTCGCCGGCTTCGCCGACGTAGTTGACGGTCGGCGTGCTCGCAGTGGTCGGGCCGCCCGTCGGTCCGTTGAGTTGGACGCTGGTGCTGAGCTTGACCGTCCAGATCGAGACCGCGCTCCAGCTACTTACGTTGCCGGCGCCGTCGGTCAGTTGCGTGCTCACCGAGTGCTGGCCCGCTGACAGCGGGCCCGGGATCGCCACCTGGGCGTCGCCGGAGCTGTCCACCGTCACGGGCCCATAATCGCTGCCGTCGACGTCGACCACCGCGCTGGTCCCAGGTTCACCTGTCACCGTCACTGTCGGTGATGCGTTATTGGAGGTCGACCCGTTCGAGGGGGTGACCACGACCGGAGCGACCGGCGCAACCGTGTCGATGGTCAGCGACGTGCTCGCCGACGGCGGGCTGACGTTGCTCCAGCTGTCGGTCGCCGTCGCGGTTACCGCATAGGTGCCGTCCGCGATCGGATTCTGGGGCGTGAACGTCCAGTCTCCCGCGCCATCGGCGGATGTAGTCCCGATCGGGGAGCCTCCGAGCAACACGATGACAGTGGTGTTCGGATCCGCCGTTCCCGAGAACGTCGGCTCGTTGTTGTTCGTGTCGGTCTGATCGGCCGGAGCCTGAATCACGGGCGCCCCTGGGAACTCCACGACGGTCGTGCCGGCGGAGGCCCCGGAGGGGTCGGAGGTGCCGATGAGGTTGGTGGCGGTGACCGTGACGGTGTAGCTGGTGTTGTTGGTCAGCCCGGCGATGGTGCAGGTCAGGGCGCCGTTGGTGGTGCAGGTCGAGACGCCATCCGACGCCGTGGCGGTGTAGCCGGTGACGGCGGTGCCACCGTCGGTATTGGGTGCTGACCAGGACACGACGGCTTGGCCGCCGGCAGCGCTCCCGCCGAAGGCCAAGACGGCCGTGGGCGGGCTAGGGACGCCGAGGGAGGTGACGGCGCTGGAGGGGTCCGAGGGGCTTCCCGGGCCGTTTCCATTGATGGCGTCGACGGTGAAGGTATAGCTCGTGCCGTCGGTCAGGCCGGTGACCGCGCACTGGGTCGGGCCGGTGGTCCAGGTGCACGTATATCCACCCGGGCTGGAAGTCGCCGTGTAGGCCCAGATGCTCGAGCCCTCGCCCGAAGGAGCGGTCCAGGACACCGTCGCCTGCCCCGCCCCGGCAACTGCGGAAACACCGCTAGGCGGATCGGGCAACCCCGAGATCATCGTGCCAGTGGAGGCGGCGGAGGGGTCGGAGGTGCCGACGAGGTTGGTGGCGGTGACGGTGAAGGTGTAGCTGCTGACGTTGGTCAGCCCGGTGATCGTGCAGGCCAGGGCGCCGTTGGTGGTGCAGGTCGAGACGCCATCCGACGCCGTGACGGTGTAGCCGGTGACGGCGCTGGCGCCGTCGGTATTGGGTGCTGACCAGGACACGACGGCTTGGCCGCCGGCAGCGCTCCCGCCGAAGGCCAAGACGGCCGTGGGCGGGCTGGGGACGCCGAGGGGAATGGCGGCATTGGAGGGGGTCGACGGGACGCCGGTGCCGTTGCCATTGGTGGCGTTGACGGTAAAGGTATAGCTCGTGCCGTCGCTCAGGCCCACGACCGAGCATTGAGTCGGGCCGGAGGTCCAGGCGCACGTGAATCCACCCGGGCTGGAAGTCGCCGTGTAACCCGAGATGCTCGAGCCGTTGCCCGAAGGAGCGGTCCAGGACACCGTCGCCTGCCCGGCCCCGGCAACTGCGGAAACACCGCTAGGCGGATCGGGCAACCCCGAGATCATCGTGCCAGTGGAGGCGGCGGAGGGGTCGGAGGTGCCGACGAGGTTGGTGGCGGTGACGGTTACGGTGTAGCTGGTGTTATCGGTCAGGCCGGTGATGGTGCAGGCCAGGGCGCCGTTGGTGGTGCAGGTCGAGACGCCATCCGACGCCGTGGCGGTGTAGCCGGTGACGGCGGTGCCACCGTCGGTATTGGGTGCTGACCAGGACACGACGGCTTGGCCGCCGGCAGCGCTCCCGCCGAAGGCCAAGACGGCCGTGGGCGGGCTGGGGACGCCGAGGGGAATGGCGGCATTGGAGGGGGTCGACGGGACGCCGGTGCCGTTCGCATTCGTGGCGTTGACGGTAAAGGTATAGCTCGTACCGTTGGTCAGGCCGACGACCGTGCACTGAGTCGGGCCGGAGGTCCAGGCGCACGTAAATCCACCCGGGCTGGAAGTCGCCGTGTAACCCGAGATGCTCGAGCCGTTGCCCGAAGGAGCGGTCCAGGACACCGTCGCCTGCCCGGCAGCCGCGATCGCGGAGACGCCTGTGGGCGCGCTAGGCAGACCGGACACGATCGTGCTGCTCGAGGCGGTCGAGAGCGCCGAGTTCCCCGCGATGTTGGTCGCGGTTACCCTGAAGGTGTAGCTGCTGGCGTTGGTCAAGCCGATGATCGTGCAGCTCGTCGCGCCGGTGGTGCTGCAGCTCCCGGCGCCACCCGACGCCGTCACGGTGTAGCCCGTGATGGCGCTACCGCCGTTGCTCGCGGGAGCGGTCCACGACACCGAGGCCTGCCCGCCGGCAGCGCTCCCCCCGAAGGCCGAAACGGCAGTCGGCGCACCAGGTACAGCGATCGGGGTGACCGCGCTCGACGCGCTCGACGGGCCGCCGGTGCCGTTCGCATTCGTGGCGTTGACGGTAAAGGTATAGCTCGTACCGTTGGTCAGGCCGACGACCGTGCACTGAGTCGGGCCGGAGGTCCAGGCGCACGTAAATCCACCCGGGCTGGAAGTCGCCGTGTAACCCGAGATGCTCGAGCCGTTGCCCGAAGGAGCGGTCCAGGACACCGTCGCCTGCCCGGCAGCCGCGATCGCGGAGACGCCTGTGGGCGCGCTAGGCAGACCGGACACGATCGTGCTGCTCGAGGCGGTCGAGAGCGCCGAGTTCCCCGCGATGTTGGTCGCGGTTACCCTGAAGGTGTAGCTGCTGGCGTTGGTCAAGCCGATGATCGTGC
>Ga0302325_10009629_pt1 | contig 21065 bp, 19 predicted proteins | sample Palsa_T0_2_FD_201948 | JGI IMG/M metagenome (GOLD analysis project Ga0302325, IMG submission 201948) | Peat permafrost microbial communities from Stordalen Mire near Abisko, Sweden - Palsa_T0_2 | ecosystem: Environmental > Terrestrial > Soil > Palsa > Peat permafrost | place: Sweden: Abisko...
ACCTGAATCAATCCATCGCTTTGACTTCAGGCTTGCCCAATATTTTCGCTCAATCTTCGCCTTTCTGTTATACTCTTACGCATGGACTTTCAGCTGGTCACCACCTACAAGCCGCGCGGCGATCAGCCCCGCGCCATTGCCGAGTTGATGGAGGGCCTGGCCGCGGGCGAAAAGCACCAGGTGCTGCTCGGTGTCACCGGCTCGGGCAAGACCTTCACCATGGCCAAGGTCATTGAACAGTCGCAGCGGCCGGCCTTGATCATGGCGCACAACAAGACCCTCGCAGCCCAGCTTTATCACGAGTTCAAGCAGTTCTTCCCCGGCAATGCGGTCGAATACTTTGTCAGCTATTACGACTACTACCAGCCCGAAGCCTACATCCCGGCCGGCGACCTGTATATCGAGAAGGAAGCCACCATCAATGAGGAGCTCGACAAGCTGCGCCTCTCGGCCACGCGCAGCCTGTTTGAGCGTCGCGACTCCATCATCGTCAGCTCAGTAAGCTGCATCTATGGCCTGGGCTCGCCCGAGGCGTACTACGGCATGTTGCTGCTTCTGGAAAAAGGCCAGCGCATCAGCCGCAAAGACATTTTGCGCCGCCTTGTCGAAATCCTTTACGAGCGCAACGACACCGACTTCCGCCGCGGGACATTTCGCGTGCGCGGGGACATCATCGAAGTCTTCCCCACCTACGACGAGACAGCCTACAGAATTGAGCTATTCGGCGATGAGATCGAGAGCCTGTCGCAGATTGATCCCTTGTTTGGAACCGTCAAGCAGAAGTACGCGCGCCTGCCCATCTATCCCAAGAGCCACTATGTGGTGCAGCCTGAGCGCAAGGCCGAGGCCGTCGATTCAATTGTGAAAGAGTTGAACGAGTGGGTGCCTCAGCTTGAGGCCGAAGGCCGCATGGTGGAGGCGCAACGCGTTCACCAGCGCACGCGCTTCGATCTGGAAATGATCAAGTCCATGGGCTACTGCCACGGCATCGAGAACTACTCGCGTCATTTCTCGGGCCGCCTGCCCGGCGAACCTCCGCCCACGCTGCTGGACTATTTCCCTCGCGACTTTCTTCTCTTCGTCGACGAGAGCCACGCCACCATTCCGCAGGTCCACGGCATGTGGTACGGCGATCAGAGCCGCAAGCAGAATCTCGTCGATTACGGCTTCCGCCTGCCCTCGGCCCGCGACAACCGGCCTCTCAAGTTCGAGGAGTTCGAGAACCGCATTCACCAGACCATCTATGTCTCCGCCACGCCTGGCCCCTACGAGCTCACCCGCTCGGCCGGCGTTGTCGTCGAGCAGGTTATCCGGCCTACAGGGCTGGTTGACCCCGAAGTCGAAATCCGCCCCGTCAAAGGCCAGATCGACGACCTGCTGGCGGAAATCCGCGACCGCGCCAAGCGCAATGAGCGCGTTCTCGTAACCACACTGACCAAGCGCATGTCAGAAGATCTGGCCGGCTATTACACCGAAGTCGGCGTCCGCTGCCGTTACATGCATTCAGAAATCGAAACCCTGGAGCGCGTCAAGCTGCTCGCCGGCTTGCGCAAAGGCGAGTTCGATGTGCTGATCGGCATCAACCTGCTGCGCGAGGGTCTGGACCTGCCCGAAGTCTCGCTGGTAGCGATCCTCGACGCTGATAAGGAAGGCTTCCTGCGCTCGGCCGGGTCACTGATCCAGACCATGGGCCGTGCCGCGCGTCACCTGGAAGGCAAAGCCATTCTCTACGCCGACAAGATCACCGATTCCATGCGCCGTGCGATGGATGAAACCGATCGGCGCCGCACCATCCAGCGCGCCTACAACGAGGAGCATGGAATTATCCCTCAATCCATCATCAACACCATGGACATGGGGTTGGCACAGATTCTCAAAGCCGAATACGGCGAAGTGGAAATTGAAGAGGCGGCCGCCATGCCGGAGTTCACCACGCAAGCCGATCTGGACGCGTTCATCGCCAAAATGGAGACGGAGATGCGCGAGGCGGCCAAGAAGTTCGAGTTCGAGAAAGCGGCGCGCCTGCGCGACTCGATCAAGGAGCTTAAAGAGAAGGAGTTCCTGTTCGGCTAGCCGGGAGGCATTCTGGTCGGAATCCCCGTAGGCTCGGGGTGCCCCAAATGGGCGCCGGGGCACCCTTTGGGTCGGGGTAGCGCGTCCTTGCTTTTGCGCATAGGGTGGGCTACCACGAACCTAAACGGACCCCGTTCATCGGGAGAGCGCATATTGACCCCACGCATCTCCCGCAAAAGACCCGAAGAAAATCGCTACACTATCTCGTCCGCCGCGGGCAACCTGGGATGGAATCCCTCCATCTTACGTAATTAGTTGGTTAATAATGCCCGTCCGCCTATTCCCCGGTCGAGCAGGATTCTGGGTCCGATGCCGACAATCCTTCTGGTAGACAACGATTCGTTTCAGGCCTCTGTATGCAAGTCGATCCTGGAACAGCGGTTCAGCAATGTGCAGCGCGTGGGCGATGCCGCTGAGGCTCTTTGCCTGGTGGAGCAGCCGCGGTTTGCCGGCCGCCTGGGCCTGGTGATCACCGACCTGAATATGCCGGGAATCGGCAGTCCCGCCTTCGTGGCCGAATTGCATGTGCGGCTGCCCAGGGTGCCGGTCCTCGTGCTTGGGAGCGATGCAGAATTAGCGGCGGGCTACGATGCCAGATGGGTCCGGTTTCTGCCCCGTCCCTTTGCCAGCGAAGAAATCCTCTCCGCAGCCAGCGAGCTGATCGCGCTCCATGCATGGGAAATGGCCTGACCCCTTCACCCCTTCCGCAAAAACCAGCCTTCTCTCCTGTTCCAACCTCCACCCTTGGTGTGAGCCACATCACAAGCTGAAGGCCTATGATGGTCTGAGAATACCTCGAAGGGAGAGCAATCTGCTCCCTCGTGCGTGCAAAGATCATCGTGGAGTCCCAATTCATGGCAGCGTTTGGTAGTTTTGCACTTCTCATCGCACTGGCCTTGGCCGCTTACAACCTGCTGGCCGGTGCTCTGGCCCTGCGGCTCATTGCCACCGGGCAACCGGCTGCGATCTCTCCCGAACGGCTCGCCGATACGGCGCGCCGGGCTGGAATCGCCGGCTTTCTCGCAGTAATTGCCGCGGCATTTGCGTTGGTGTGGTCCGTCTTCGCCAACGATTTTTCCATCACCTACATCATGGAGCACTCCAACCGCGCTCTCCCCGCCCCGTACAAGTTTGCGGCACTATGGAGCGGCCAGGAGGGCTCGCTGCTGTTGTGGGCGTCGCTGCTGGGGATATACGGCTTCGTCTTGCGCCTGACCCACAAGACCGACGTAAAGCTCTACGCCTATGCCGGCACTATTCTGGCTGGAATTCAGGTCTTCTTCCTGTCTATTCTTTGCTTTGCCGCCCCACCATTCTCGCTTTACCAGGGAGCCATTCCCGACGACGGCAATGGCCTCAATCCGTTGCTGCAATATCCTGAGATGGTGATCCACCCGCCCATGCTTTACCTGGGCTATGTAGGCTTCTCGGTTCCCTTCTGCTTCGCGCTCGGCGCCCTCATGATGCGCTACCCCGGCGAAAAATGGATCAGAGTCACGCGCGTTTGGACCATGGTCACCTGGCTGTTCCTCACCGCAGGCATCTTCCTCGGCATGCATTGGGCCTATGCCGTGCTGGGCTGGGGAGGCTACTGGGGTTGGGACCCGGTCGAGAACGCCAGCTTCATGCCCTGGCTTACCGGAACCGCATTCCTCCACTCCGTAATGATGCAGGAAAAGAAAGGCATGATGAAGAGCTGGAACGTCTGGCTTATCTTCGCCACCTTCCTGCTTACGCTGCTTGGAACGCTGCTCACCCGCGCCGGCCTTGTCAGTTCCGTTCATGCATTCGCGCAATCCTCCATCGGCACCTGGTTTGTCGTGTTCATGGGAATCGTCCTGGCGGTTTGCATCTTCACCTACATACTGCAGCGCGACCACCTGAAGAGCGAGCACCACGTCGAGTCGCTGGTGAGCCGCGAATCGAGCTTCCTGTTCAACAATCTAGTTCTGCTGACGGCCTGCTTCGTGATTCTGTGGGGCACGCTCTTCCCGGTGATCAGCGAATACGTTGTGGGCAACAAGGTTACCGTCGGCGCTCCGTTCTATAACCGCGTAGCAATTCCTATCGGCATCTTCCTCTTGCTTCTTACCGGAGTCGGCCCGCTGCTGCCATGGAGAGCCACGTCCTTCAAGAGCATCCGCCGCAACTTTATTCTGCCGGTGATTGCATTCTGGGTAACTGCAATTGTCTGCCTCGCCGTCGGCGTCCGGCCGTGGAAAGACGGCGCATTCTCGACCGGTGACTTCTATGCACTGGTAGCCTTCGCTGTGTCGGTAGCCGTGCTCACCGCCATTCTGAGCGAATTCTTCCGCGGCGCCGGCGTAATCTCACGCCAGACCGGCAAGAACTTGTTCGCAGCCACATGGCTTCTAACCCGCCGCAACACGCGCCGCTATGGCGGATACATCATTCACATTGGCGTGGTCATCGTAGTGATTGGGTTGGCGGGCTCCGCCTTCAATCGCAATATCGAGAGCGAACTCGCGGTGCACGACAAAATGTCCATCGGCCCCTACACACTGGAGTGCGTCGGCTTCACCCAGGACTCCAACCTCAACTACAACTCGGAGTACGCCCTGCTCGATGTCTACAAGGGCGGCAAGAAGCAGTTCCAGATGGCCCCCGAGAAGCGCGTTTATCTGATCACCGGACAGCCGCAGACCATGGTGGCAATTCACTCCGTCCCCAGCTGGGATCTGTACGTGGTCTATGAAGGCTCAAACCCTGACACCGGCAGCCCCATCATCAAAGCCTTCCTCAACCCGCTCGTCGGATGGATCTGGGCAGGGCTGGTAGTCCTGGTTTTCGGCACTCTAATCGCTCTGGTTCCCAGCCTCAGCCCGTCCACGGCTTCCCTGCGCGTCCCCGCTCGATCGGCTCCCACCGAGCCCGCGCTGAAAGGTGGCCACCAGTGAAGGGGTTCAGAAAATTCTCATTCTGGATTAAGCCCGCGCAAGCGGCATTGCTGGCCGTAGCCGTGTGCTTCTCGCTGGGCGTCACGGATGCCGGCTCTCGCTTCAACAATCTCAACCACCACCTGATGTGCACCTGTGGATGCGCTGAGATTCTCGGCGAATGCAACCATGTGGGCTGCCCAAACTCCACCGGCGAGCTCAACGAGTTGCGCGACGGCATCGCCAACGGCCAAAGCGACGAGGAAATTCTGCATACCTTCATCGGCAAGTATGGGGCTATCGTGCTGGCAGCCCCCACCGCACACGGCTTCGACCTGGTTGCCTGGATTGCGCCCTTTGCCGTCTTTGCCGCCGCGCTGCTGGGCACCATTCTGCTGGTGCGGCGCTGGTCCGTTGGCAAGACCATGGCCACTGCCGCTGACCCTGTCAACATGGACCCCGCCGAGCGCGAGCGCCGTGAAAAGATTCGCCGCGAAACCGGCGACGGAGGATTTTAAGCCATGACTACCTTGCAAGGAGAACTGGCCGGTGCGTTTCTGGCACTGGCGCTGTTCGTCTACACCTTCTGGCCGGAGAACGTCTTCGCCAGCCAGCGCGAGAAAACCCGCCTCGACTTTCTGCTCGAGCGCAAGGAGCAGCTCTTTGAAAACCTCCGCGACCTGAACTTCGAGTTCCGTGCCGGCAAATACCCTGAAGAAGACTTTCAGTCGCAGCGCGCCCAGCTTGAAAACGAAGCAGCGCTGCTGCTGGCCGAAATCGAGCACCTGCAAAATGCCTGAGCGCCCAACACGATTCTCGTCCTGAGCTCCTCTTATGAACTGTCATCCTGAGCGAAGCGCACTTCAGCGGAGTCGAAGGACCTGCATTTGCTCTTCAGTTCTTCCCGCTCAACAAGCAAGCTGGGTGCCCCAGGTCTCGCATTTGAGACCTGGGATACCACGAACCCCAACCAATCCAACGTAAGCAGGATCGTCTAACCAAATGAAATCGACGCAGATTGTTTTTCGCACCGTTGCATTCAGCCTGCTGCTCACCGGCGCGCTGGCCCATGCCACCACAGTCACCGGCAAGGTGACCAACAAGACCACCGGCAAGCCCGCCGTGGGCGACAACGTAGTCCTGGTCGACGTGCAAGCCGGCATGGGCGAAGTGGCTCACGCGACCACCGATTCCAACGGCCGCTACTCGCTGGTCGAGCCCGGCAACAGCCCCTACCTGGTTCGCGTAACCCATCAGGGCGCTGGCTACTTTATCGCCGCTCCTCAGGGCGCAGCCCCGGCCGACATCACAGTCTATGACGTGGCTCCCAAGGTGCAGGGCGTCTTCATCGAGGCCGACGTTCTGGAACTGGAAACCGAGAACGGCCAGCTGAAAGTGACCGAGCGGTATTTCGTCCACAACACCAGTTCCCCACCCACAACGCAGTGGAGCTCGAAGTCCTTCGAAGTCGTCCTGCCCCCCGAAGCCGTGGTGGACGGCGTCGGCGGCCAGCGCCCCAACGGCCTGCCTACTTCCATCAAGATGGACCCCGACGGGCCAAAAGGTCATTATGCGTTCAACTTCCCAATCCAGCCTGACGACGGCGATAAAGACACGCTCTTCCAGCTCGCCTATCACCTGCCATATAGCGGCAGCCAATACACCTTCCATGCGCAAGTCTCGCTGCCGGCCGACAACCTGGCCGTTCTGCTGCCCAAGAGCATTACCTTCACGCCGGCATCGGGCGCGGACTTCAAGAGCGTTCCCCAGGATCAGAACGTGCAGACCTTTGTGCTCAAGAACGCCGCACCCGGCAAGCAGGTGGACTTCACCGTTGCCGGCAATGGATCCATGCCCCGCGAGCAGCAAGGCACGCCTGGCAGTCAACAACCTGCGGGCATGGGCGGGCAGGACGCAGCCGGTAGCGGCTCAGACTCAACCGCAGTCGGCAACCAGCCCGGCGGCGGCATTGGCAACCCCATCAACACCCCCGACCCGCTCTCGAAATACAAGTGGTGGATTCTCGGCGGCCTGGCAATACTCTTCGCTGCCGCCGCAGCCTTTCTGCTACGCAAGCCTGTTGGCGCTCCGGTCGGAGGTGGCAGCCTTCCCGATGCCGGAGCCGCATACCCTTCATTCGGTTCACCAGCCGGAAAGAACACTCAGCTGCTGAACGCGCTCAAGGAAGAACTCTTCGCCCTGGAGAGCGAAAAAATCAACGGCACAATCGCGCCCGAGGAATACGCCAAGGCAAAGGACGCCGTGGAAACAGTGCTCAAGCGCGCATTAAGCCGGAAGTAAAAAGTCAGCCAGACACTCTGGGTGCCCCACCCTCGGCGCGTCTCTGTTTTTGCGCCTAGGGTGGGCCGCCACGAACCTCAGCGCAGGTGTTCTCCCTAGTCCCTGGCCTTCAGTATTCTTTCCACATGAAGACATTACTCCGCTCTCTGCGCAATCTCGCGCAGATTGTCCGGCATCGGCGCGCGATTGAGGCGTCACTGCTTTTGGCGTGAATCCACCAGCGTGAGCGACGAGGTCAGGTACTTGCCCTCATCGCTGTCAACGGGAAACAAAGTTGCATCGTTCGTGTAAATCGTCGAGGCGTCTTTCATCGAGACGTTTTTCATCTCGAAGTAGTACACACCGCCCGGCTCAGCCGTGAAGTGCGCCAGCGCTGTCAGCACGTCGTCTGTGGCCATGCCGGTCTGCGTGGTTGCGCAGAGATGATGAACGCCAGGGTCGACGGAGAAGGAGAAGTAGGAGCTTCCGTGGGTGGCTCCCATCCACTTGCCGTCGATTCCAACTCTGCTTGTGTGCGTGGTCAATTGCGTGTTTAAATCCTCTTCGATGAAATACACAAGTGCCGTGCCTGGTTTCGGCTCAGCCGTTTGCGGGCCCTTCGACGGCCTCACTTCGAATTTGGCAGTTAAGTCGCCGCACGCCGGCGGAGACGGCGGTTCCCCAGAGCTGAGATTCTGCGCCCAGGCGGGCAGGGCAACCAAAACCGTGCAGAAGAAAAATAGGCTCACTATCTTTGTACGCATCGCACTTGATCCTCGTCGCTTCTACAATTTGATGGTTGGCGCGTTGGCTGGTTAGGCCGGTTTTGCGAAGAGCGCAAAAAAGATGCGGCGCAGGGTTCCCGCTGTTCCTTTTCGTGGGTCCTCTATTATCCTTGCCGAATGAAAACATTACTTCGCTCTCTGCTCTATCTCGCGCTCATCGTCTGGCTAGGTGCGGAGATTTTCTTCCCCGTCGTCGCGGCTGTCAGCTTCAGTTCCCTGCAGCCCAATACCCACGCGGCGGGCACCATCGTAGGCCAATTACTGCGTATTCTGCACGGCATGGGTCTGGTGTCCGGCATGGTGGCCTTGGCGCTGCTGGCGCTCGCACCCGCCTGGGGCATCTACAAACCGCGCAATGTTCTGTTTCCCATGGCGTTCGTCGTTCTAATGATCGTTCTCACTCTCTATGCACAGTTCGGCATCATTCCCGCCATGGAGCGCGACCGCATCGCCGCGGGCGGCGCAATCGACACATCCGCCACCGCCAACCCCATCACCATCGACTTCAACAAGCTCCACAACCGCAGCGAAGATGTGGAAATGGCCATTCTGCTGTTGGGACTTGCGACGGTCGTGCTGGTAGCGCGTGCCGAGACGGTGAAGGCATCCTGATCCCCATTGGCTATTCCCTATTCCCTAGTCCCTAGTCACCGCTCTTCAGTCCCTGCTCCTGTATCATCGAAGAGGCCTCGAAGCGCGCATTGCATCGCGCCGGGACCTCAATAGGACGTGCATGAAGACTGGCATTATCGGCCTGCCGCAGGTAGGCAAGACATCGTTATTCAAAATCCTGACCAAGGCCAAACTCGAAGACCGCGGCCACTCGCGCGAAGCCCACATTGGCGTTGCGCGCGTGCCCGACGAGCGGCTCGACAAACTCTCTGCGCTCTACTCGCCGAAAAAGACCACCTACGCCACGGTCGAGTATGTCGATGTAGCGGCCATCGGCCAGGAAGCGCTCAAGGAGACTGCATTCCTCACCAGCCTGCGCAACGTGGACGCGCTGATCCATGTCCTGCGCGCCTTCGAAGACGAGTCAATCGCCCACGTCGGCCCCATCGATCCCCTGCGCGACATAAAAAACGTCGAATTCGACCTGATGATCAGCGACCTCACCCAGGTTGAAAAGCGCCTCGAACGCCTCGAGAAAGACCTGAAAAAGGGCCGCACCAGTGAGCTGGAGCGCGAACAGGCACTCCTGCTTCGCTCAAAGGAAGCGCTCGAAAAAGAGCAACCCCTCCGCGAATTGGAGATGACCAACGAGGAAAAGAAGCTCATCAAAGGCTTCATGTTTCTATCGCAAAAGCCTATCCTCTATGCGGTTAACATCGGCGAAAGCACCACGCTGGGTGACGACCTCGAAGCCGCCGTGAGTGGATTCAAGCTTGACGAAGTGGCCAGCCGCCCCAACGCCGGAGCAACCGCCATCTGCGGCAAGGTCGAAGCCGAATTGGCGGAGATGGACGACGAAGAAGCCGCCGAGTTCCTGGGCAGCTATGGCCTGCGCGAAAGCGGCCTGGTCCGCCTGATCCGCAAGAGCTACCAGTTGCTGGGCCTGATCAGCTTCTTCACTGCCGGCGAAGACGAGTGCCGCGCCTGGACCATTCCGCTCGGCTCGAAAGCCCCGCAGGGCGCAGGAGCGATCCATTCCGACCTCGAGCATCATTTCATCCGCGCCGAGACTATTCGCTGGGACGCGCTGCTCGACGCAGGCTCAGAAGCAGCCGCGCGCAGCCGCGGCACGCTGCGTCTCGAAGGCAAAGAATACGTAGTCCAGGATGGCGACGTGATGCACATCCGGCACAGCGGATAACATGGTTCCAGCCGCTCAGCATCACAACGCTGTCATCCTGAGCGAAGTTTGTCGCGTTCTTTGCGACAAACGGAGTCGAAGGATCTGCGGTTGTTGTTGCTGTTGCCCCGTGCGAACTCGCCCAATTGGACAGATTCTCTCAGCGATCCAGCGATTTTGGTCTGGATCAATCGAATTGGGCAAGGGATGAATCATTGCTGAAACTGTCCCTGATTCTCGGCACGATTGCCGCGCTGGCTGACGTGGCCGGCGGCCTGGTGCTCGTGCGAGCCCGCGGCGTCGAGCGCTACCTGCGCTACTTTGTCGCCCTCGGCGCAGGCTTCTTAATGGCCACTGCGCTTATCGAGATGGCCCCCGAAAGCCTCAAGCTCAGCCCGCGCCTCGGGCCGGTCCTCATCATGGCCGGCTACTGCGTAGTCCACCTGCTTGAGCACACCATCAACGCCCACTTCCACTTTGGCGAAGAAACCCACCACGGCGAGTTTGTCTCGCGCCACACAGGCAACTCCGTCATGGCCGGCCTGAGCGTACACGCGCTGTTCGACGGCGTAGCCATTGGCTCGGGCTTCGTGGTCTCAACCGGGCTGGGCGTGCTGATCTTCCTTGCTATCCTGCTGCACAAGGCGCCCGAGGGATTCACCATGGCCAGCGTGATGCTTGCCAGCGGACGAAGCCGTGCAACAGCTTTCTATTCCGCCGTAGCTCTGGCAGCGGCCACTCTGGCCGGCGTCCTGGTAATCGAGCTTGTGCCCAGTTGGCTGCCGTTTGGGTTGCCCATATCGGCCGGCGTTGCGCTTTACGTGGCCGCCACCGACCTCGTTCCCGAGGTCAACCGCGAACCGGGCATCCGCATGGCGCTCGTATTCTTTGCCGGTGTAGGAGGATTTCTGCTGCTGCGTTTGCTTCTGCCAGCGCTCTAAGGGCTTTACGAAGAACCTTTGCTTTGTATCAGGGCATGACCGGGGTACCCTCTGGGTCGCGTGCCGCAAACGCCTAAAATATCGACGCGGGCTTTAGCCCCTGAGGGGCCTTTCAATAAGCCTCTAGCCTTGCTGCCCCAATCCTCAGGCCCGAGCCCCGAGGCGGAGCTTCCCCGCATAGAGCCTTGCCAGCAGGAATCCATAATCCCAGGCCACTTTGAAGTTGGCCTTGCTTGTCCCGCGGTAGCGCAGGCCAAAAGCGAACGGCACTTCTTTGACCGACTCGAATTGGCCGCGCACCAGAATTTCCAACAGCAGCTTGAACCCGGAGCGCTGAAAATCTATCTCCGGCAAGCAGCGGCGGCGCACCATGAAGAAACCGGACATGGGATCCATGATTCGAAGACGCGGCTTCTGCAGCGGAAGCGTGACCCAAACGGCAGCGGAAGACAAGACCTTTCTAATCGGATTCCACTGGCCCAGATCGCCGCCGGGCGAGTACCGGCTGCCGATCACTAGATCGCGGCCCTCCCTCATGGCAAAAACCAGTTGCGCCAGCAGTTCCGGCGGATGCTGCAGATCGGCATCCATCACTCCCAGAACCGTAGCATCCGTGTGTTGCCAGCCGTGCAGAATCGCCCCCGACAATCCCCGCTCGCCTTTGCGGACCAGCAGGCGCACTCGCGGGTCTTCGCAGGCGATGCGGGAAACAATTGCCCCGGTGCCATCGGAGCTGTCGTCGTCCACGACCAGGATCTCGTAGGGAACATGAAGAGGATCGAGCACAGAACGAACACGGTCAAGCATGCGGCCGATATTCTCCGCTTCGCAGAGCGTCGGAATCACGAGCGCCAGCTTTTCCAGAGTGCGGCTGGCCGGAATCGCCGTCGGCGGCTGAGAATCCGCCGCGGCGCCAATTGACATGGTTGGAGACGCAATCATTGTGGTTGACATGCACTCACAGTGTAAATGGCGGAAATGGCCCAAGTACCACGGTTCATGAGACAAAATGCCATCCGGGCCTCAAAAATGCCCTGAGGGTAAGTGGCGGCGCGGAGTCTTCGCACGCGGAAATCTCCTGCATTCGCGCATGCCTCGCCGCTGGAAAGTATCATGGATATCACAGTTCCTCTGGGAACACAAGAACCATCGGACTTCGGAGGAATTCGCATTTGTGGCGTAAACGGCTGCTTCAAGAAACCCTCCCCGTCCTTCTATTCACGATTCTCGCCTTTCTGGTCATGGGTTATCACCCGGGCTTTGAAGACGACGGCATCTATCTCACCGCCGTCAAAGCCCAACTTAATCCCTCCCTTTATCCTTACAATTCCGACTTCTTCCGGCTGCAAATGCAAGCCACAATGTTTGACGGCTGGATGGCCCATTTCGTCCGCTTCACCGGCGTTCCTCTTGCCTGGGCTGAGTTGCTGTGGCAGTCGGCAGCGCTCTTTTTCGTTCTTTGGTCCTGCCGCAGGATCGCTGCGCACATCTTTATAGAGGTTCGCTCCCAATGGGCAGCCGTGGCCATGGTGGCGGCAATGTTCACCCTGCCGGTTGCCGGGACGGCGTTGAACATTGCCGACCAACATCTGCATCCGCGCAACCTGACCACCGCGCTCATTCTCATCGCAGTCTGCCGCATTCTGGGAGGCAAGGCGCAGCGCTGGCAAGCGGTTCCTCTGCTTCTTTTAGCCTCGGTGCTGCATCCCATCATGGCTGCCCTCGGCATCGCTTTTTGCGTCTTCCTGACCCTGGCCCTGCTCGAGCCTGCTCCGTTCTGGTTGAGCCCCGCGCAGGGCTCCCTCGCCGCCGCCATTCCCCTGGGTTGGATCTTTGCGCCAGATAGCCCAGGTTGGCGCCAGGCGCTGGCCTCGCGCACCTATTACTCCATCTACCGCTGGGCCTGGTACGAATGGCTCGGCGCGCTGGCGCCGTTGTTTCTCTTCTGGCTCCTTTGGCGCCTGGCGAAAAGACGGGGCGAAACCCGCCTGGCTCGCTTCGCTCTGGCGGTATTTGCCTACGGCGTCTTCCAACAAATTGTCGCTATGGTCCTGCTGGCGCCGTCTTCGCTCGTCCGGCTCAGTCCCTTCCAGCCCATGCGCTATCTGCAACTGGTCTATCTCTTCATGGCCCTGGCCGCCGGCGGTTTGCTGGGCCGCTTCCTGCTTGCGACAAAGGCCTGGCGCTGGGCTGTATACCTGCTCCTTATCAATGGCGGCATGTTTCTGGTGCAGTGGGAGTTAATCGACGACGGCGCTCATCTCGAACTGCCCGGTAGCGCCACCTCCAACCCCTGGCTACAGGCATTTGGCTGGATTCGCCTGAACACCCCAACCAACGCATACTTCGCCCTTGACCCCCGATACCTCGCGGCGCAGGGTGAGGGTTATCACAACTTCCGCGCGCTCGCCGAGCGCAGCCAGTTATCCGATGGAATCAAAGACACTGCCGTCGTTGCTCAGGTGCCCAGCCTCGCGCTCGACTGGCAGCAGCAGCAGTTGGCGCAGGACGGCTGGCAACATTTCCAGCTTGCGGACTTCGAAAAAATAAAAAAACAATTCGGCGTGGATTGGGTGTTGGTTTCAACGCGGCAGGCACCAGGCCTGTCATGCCAGTGGCACAACAACACCCTCGCCGTCTGCAGGATTCCATAGAGCTTGTTGAAATATTTATGCTATCAAAAAGTTTATATTGTTGTATTTGCAGGTAAAACTGAAACTGCCTTCTCCGCTTCTGATTTCGTCGCTGTGCACGCGCCTCGTCGACGGACTAAACTTTGCGACGCATAGCCAACGCTTCATCACCTGCTGCCATCTAATCCCTTAGACGGTCGAGTACTGTCGTCTCGTTTTCAGCTTTGCACCGTATTCATTTTTCGACTTGATTATCGAGCGGCAATTGCTCCCTCACCTGCCATCAGAAGGACATAGATTATGAAGGTACGCGCGCGTCTGTCTCAACCATCGAGTTCCTCGCCCTTGGCGATTGTGTTGATGCTGCCGGTTCTGCTGGTGCTCGCGGGATGCACCGCTGGCCAAACAGGCAGTACTACGCCTCCAGCGCCGACGGTGACCGTCAGCGCCAGCCCCGCCTCCATCACCGCCGGCAGTTCCTCCAAATTGACCGTGACAGCGACCAACGCCACTGCAGTTACGGTGGCCGGTTCCGATAACAGCAGCTACACCCTGTCGGCCACCGGCGGCACGCAGTCCGTCAGTCCTACGGCAACCACAAAATATACGGCCACCGCAACCGGGAAAGGTGGGAGTGCGACCGCCTCAACTACCGTGACAGTAACTGCCGGAACGGCGACAGCAGTGACCATCGTGGCTAACCCCACATCGATTCCCTCGGGGAATTCGTCCACGTTAACCATTACGACAGCCAACGCCACGGCGCTATCAGTTACCGGCTCCGACGGCACAACCTATACGGTGCCGGTCGCCGGCGGCAAACAAACCGTGAGCCCGACTGTAACAACCACGTATACAGCCAAGGCGACAGGCGCTTCCGGAAGCGTATCAGCGACCGCTGCGGTGACAGTGACCGCTGGGACCGGCGCTTCAGCCGTCAACCACGTCATTTTCATGATGCAGGAGAACCACACCTTCGATAACTACTTCGGCATGTTGAACCCCTATCGGGCGACGAACAAATGGAACGTCGGCGATGACGGCAATACATACAACGTCGATGGCATCGACCCCCAGCTCAACACCGTTGCCAACATCAACAACGTCTCCAACGTGAACGACCAGGGGGTTACTTACAAGCTCTTCAAATTGGCAAGCACCTGCATTGACGACGCCACGTCGGGCTGGCTTGAAAGCTACGGCGACATGAATCGCTATGACTTCGCGGAGTCGCGCACAATCAAGCTGGATGGCTTCGTGCACGACGCCCAGGGATATGCGACCAGTTGCATCGCTTCCGGTCACTGTTCCGGGGACTTCACCGATGCAACAGGCCAGCGCGTGATGGGATATTACGATGAAGAATATCTGAATTACTACTACTACATGGCATCGCAGTTTGCATTGTCTGATCGGTGGTTCTCGCCCGTCTCCGCCAAGAGCACCCCCAATCGCCTCGCAACCCTCACCGGGGGCACCACGCAGGGCCTTGTATTCGATCCCGGCGCCGACGACCACATCGGCCAGCGCCCCATCAATTCGATCTTTCAGGCGCTCGACAAAGCCGGCGTCTCATGGAAGGTTTATTACACCGACACAGCCGGCCAGTGCCTCGATCCTGACGACTGCCCCCCGGAGGCGCAGGCAACCGGACTCTACCCTGCCACCACGCTGACCTATTTGACTTACTTCCAGAAATACTTGAAGCTGAACCCAAACCACCTCGCATGCGTCGCCCCAACCGTGGCTTCCAGCGCGGTCGGCGACACCTCCAACTCCTTCTGCATCGACCCGACGCACGTTGCCTGGCTGTCGCAGTACTACACCGATTTGACCAACGGCACGCTGCCCGCCTTTTCGTATATCGAAGCCGGTTACGGGCAGAACGACGAGCATCCCGGGTCTTTCCAGCCAGTCCTGGTGGGACAGGCGGCGATAGCGAAGGTCATCAACGCATTCATGGGCAGCACGTCATACAGCGATTCGGTCTTCTTCTTCGCCTATGACGAAGGCGGCGGCCCTTACGATCACGTTCCGCCAATGCCTGGTCACTCCAACGATAAGACCGATCCATCCATGTTGCCCATTCCGGATATCGCATCAATTTCAGTGAATCCAGATGTGGATCCGGCCTTCTGGCCTTGCCTGCCGCCCGTTGGAACATTGGCAACCGCGCATTGTGATCTGAAGTCCGACGATCCTGGCGCTCACTCCGGGGACGCCGCGGCGGAGAAGGGCTTCGCGGCCCAGATCGGCTTCCGCGTGCCCAACTTCGTCGTCTCGCCTTTTGCCAAGCGGCACTATGTTTCGCACATCCCCATGGATCACACAGCAGTATTGAAGTTTGTGGAAGACCGCTTCATCGGCAACAAAGTCTACCTGACCAAACGCGATGCCGCGCAGCCAGACCTGCTTGATTTCTTCGACTTCAATACCGCCCCCTGGGCAACACCACCTACACCACCCATTCCCGTTACTGATGCTTCGCTTTCGAAAAACACTTGCACCCCCTCCGAAATGGGGCCGTAGTACCCACGATCGGCTGAGCATTTGAACAGGCCCCAGTCCTGAGAGGGCCGGGCGCCCCAGGTACCTCGCTTTTGGGCACCTGGGACCCCACGACCCCAAACCAAAGTATTCATCCTGATCGGAATCGAAGCTCCCAAACCATTTCACGCCCCTCCAGTCCCTGCACACCTCCCCAGTTGCCGCTCGGAGATGATTCATCTAGGGTAATGAAAGCAGGACTGGCCGCTCGCACTTTTCGTTGACCGCTTCTTCCAGCTACACTGCAAAGACTCAGCACCTTCCAGTTCCGGCGCGGAGGCCGGACGATGCTCAACCTTGCTCAACGGCTGATTCTCGGATGTGTTCTGCTCGCCGCCCTCACGCTGGGACTGCTGGCCGCAACCCATCGCGCTCTGCAAGCGGCAGGGCAGCTGAGATTGGCTTGGGCATTCGCTGCGATCGCGATTCTGGTTGAAATCGCCACCGTCTATTTTGTGCTTCACCCCATTCACAAGCTGGCCAAAGATGCCCACAAAATTGCGCAGGGCAACCTCGATTACCGTACCGATTGGAATAGCCGCGACGACTTCGGTGTACTGGCCGCGGAACTCAACCGCCTGGCCGTGCGCCTGCGCGACTTACACGACTCCGAAGCCGGACGGCGCCAGATGGAATTTCAACTCTCCGACGCTGTTTTGCAATCCATCTTCGAGCCCATCATCGTCACCGACGGCAAGGGACACATCCTCAAAGTGAACCAGGCCGCGGCCGAATTGTTGGGCGATGCCGCCACTGATCGAATGGCCCTGGCCAACACGCCCGGCGGCGACAAGATCCTGAGCGCCATCCGCGACGCCGTATCCATGCAAAAGGCGGTTGCCACCGAAGGCGATGCGTCCATGCTGCCCATGCGCATCGGCAAGCAGGAGCGCAGCTTCCGGCTGCGTACCACCCCCATGCGCGACTCCGAGGGCCGTCTGCTGGGCACAGTCACAACGCTCGAAGATGTGACCAGTCTGCAAGACACCGACCGCTTCAAGACGCGGTTCCTCAACGTCGCCAGCCGCAAGCTGCGCGACCCGCTGCTGCAGTTGCGCCGCGGGCTCTACGCGCTCAGTCATGGCTTTGGCGGAGAGTTGCAGCCGCTGCAAGTCGAACTGGTGGCAGAGGCCGGTAAGGAATCGGAAAAACTTGACGACCTGATGGCCGACCTCATCGAAGTTGCGGAGCTCGATACCGGCAAGCGGGAATTCAACCTCGAGAGCCTGCGCCCTCTGCAGGCACTCAGCGAAGCTCGTGACCGCTATTGCGAAGAAGCCAACCGCAGGCACATCCGCGTCGACGTGCGCGCATACGCCGATCTGGCCGTGGTTCAGGCGGACCGCCGGGCGTTGCGCTCCATTCTCGATAACCTGCTGGCCAATGCGCTGCGCTACACGCCCGACGACGGCGAGATCCTGCTGGCCGCCGAGGAAGTGAAAAATGTGGTGCAGTTTACCGTCCGCGACACGGGACGCGGCATTGAAGCCGAGCGCCTCAGCACCATCTTCGACCGCTTCAATCCTATGTCGGAGAGCGGCTCCGGCCTGGGCCTGGCCCTGGTGCGCCGCCTCGTCGAATCGCTGGGCGGTCAGATCGCCGTTGAAAGCCGGCTGGGCCATGGAGCCACCTTTCGCTTCACACTTCCCCTGGCGACAGTGGATACCACGCGCCATCCCGTTGAGGTAGGTTGAGCCATGGCTGAGATCATCCTCGAAAAACAGCAGGAGCCCGCCAGGCTGCGTATCTATATCGGCGCCGCGCCTGGAGTGGGCAAGACCTACAGCATGCTCAACGACGCCCACCAGATGATGCACCAGCAGGCGGTGGACGTGGTGATCGGGCTCGTGGAGCCGCACGGGCGCAAGGAGACCGAGGCGCTGATTCGCGACCTCGAAATCATTCCGCAAAAAGTGATTCCCTACCGTGGCGTGGAACTGAAAGAGATGGACGTGGAGGCCATCCTCGCCCGCCATCCCAACACTGTCGTGGTTGACGAACTCGCTCACACCAATGTTCCTGGGAGCAAAAACCGCAAGCGCTATGAAGATGTGTTGGAGCTGCTCGACGCCGGCATCAACGTAATGACGGCCGTCAACATCCAGCACCTCGAAACCTTGAACGATGCCGTCAACCGTTCCGCAAATACGGTCATCCGCGAAACCGTCCCCGACAGCTTCTTGAAGCGCGCCGACGAAGTGGTCAACGTCGATGTGACCGTGGACGAGTTGCGCACGCGCCTGCGAGCAGGCAAAATCTACGCTCCAGAAAAAGTAGAACAGGCTCTGGCCAACTTTTTCCGCAAGGGCAACCTCAATATGTTGCGCGAACTTTCATTGCGCACCACAGCGGAACAGGTGGGCAATCGCGCCGCCGAGTACCGTCGCACCCAAGGCCTGGAGCAGGCGCCGATTCCTGAAAAAGTGATGGTGTGCCTCAGCACGCGCCCCGGCGCCGAGAGGCTGCTTCGAGTGGGCGCGCGCATCGCCGGACGGCTGGCCACCAACTGGTACGCTGTGCATGTCACCAAGCCCGACGACAAGGGCCACGGCGACCCCGAAGCCTATCACCGCCTCGAAGAATACCTGCGCATGGCCCGCGACCTGGGAGCGCAGGTGGTTTCGCTCGTCGACCGCAATGTTTCAGACGCGCTCATTCGGTTCGCTCAGCAGGAGAGCATTTCGCATGTGGTCTTTGGCCAGCCCGTGCGATCTCGCTGGGATATTCTGCTGCGCGGCTCGGTGCTCAACCGCTTCCTCGCCGAAGTCCGCGACGTCACCGTGCAGGTAGTCCCCATGCAGAAGCCGCAGCGCAAGGGCTGAGGCTGCCTATTCGCAGTACACCCTCACCTTGGTCTTCCCCTCGTCGCTCGTATCCACATCCACGGTCAAGTCCTCAAGGTGGTCGATCAGCTCCTCCAGATTTTCCGGCTTGATCTGCGAAAGAGTCAGCGGGACGCCATGCCTGCTCAACGCCTCGTCGAGTTGCTCATGCGCCTGAGCTGGAATCAGGCTAGCCAGGCGAACCCCGGCGCGCAACAGTTGCATGGGCACACGAACGTTTACCGTGGTTGGGCCTTTATTGCCGGTCATAGCTTCATCGGCCTCCACTAGCACGCGCAGGTACTTCGCACGCGTCTTCACAGTTGCCCCTGCGACGTTGCCGGAATGCTCTCCGACCGTAGCAGCGGGTGCGGATTCAAGGGCGGCGATGAGACGCTCGGCTTCGTCGGCATTAATCTTGCCGGCGGCCAGCATCTCCAGAATTTGACGGCGATTCTCGTTCATTGCGTTTCCCCTTTCAAGGTCTCAAAATCATTTGCATCTAAGCGCCTACAGGATGCGAACCAGAACCTGGTTCCCTTCCGCGCGAACGTGCACATCGGTTCCCCGCAAGCCCGACAGAATGCCCCAGAAGATGGCGATCACGCGCCAGATTGTCGTCTGTGTGGCAATCGCGATCGCCACCAGCACCAGGAAGATCAGCGGCGAAAGCAGGATCACCGGAATCCAAAACAGGAACAGCGGAATCCAGAGTCGCGGCATGTGAAACTCGGGAGTTTGCACGCCGATAACAGCGAAGTTGGGAATCATTTCATTGCCTCCAGTTCGCGGATGGCTTCTTCCGCGGTGAGCTCGCCATTCTTGAGCCGCTCCAGCACCTCCGCGCGTGACGGAGAGGGATTGGTTTCCACAAATTGCAGTTGCCCGGAGATGCGATTCAGCCGCGCCTTGATGGTGGGGTAGCTGACCCCAAAAGTCTGCTCCATATCCTTGATCGACCCGTGCGAGCGGAGAAATGCGACGATGAATACCTGGTCCTCCAGGCTGAGCCGCGCCAGCTCCGGAAGGGTGAACTCCCCTTCAACGGCAATCTGTTTCTCAGGAATCCGCACACGCTCGACAACCAGCGAGCTGCCCTGCGCAATCCGGAGCAATTCCTGCCAGTCGGAAGCGGGTTTGGGGGATGAATCCATGGCTTGTCGTTCTCGTTTCTCAACCACGAAAATAACGATAATCAATTTTATCAATTATTGCAAGATATTTTGTTAATTTATTTTATTATTATCTCGATAAAGCCAAGGAATTGTCATCCTGAGCAAAGCGCAGTGAAGTCGAAAGCCTGCCCCGAGCAAAGCCGAAGAGGATCTGCGGTTGCTTTTCTCAAGCCTCGGCTCCGGAGTGCAGATGGCTGCCTACCAATCCGACTCTGACTCGTCGCCTTCATCCGGCGCATGCACAATCCGCATCAGCTCTCCGCGGTCCAGCCAGATCAGGAAGCAATCCCCGCATGAGTCGATAACGACGTTGCCGGGGCCGGCGTAGGAGTGTGTGTCCATGCGGCGGTGGCATTTGGGACACTGGATGGAGCGCCTCAGCTCGCCGGGGTCGGGAGGCGTCTGCACGGCGGCCTTGTCCACCCCCGCCTTCAGCGCGTCAACCAGGCCAGGCAGCACGTTCATCGGCATCAAGAGGCCGTGGCACTGCGCGCAATAGAGAACAGCGATCTTGGCAATGGTTGCCTTGACAAGAGACTGGTTGCAGATCGGGCAGGCCACGCTCGTGTCAGGCTCGCCTGAAATCTGCACCCCATCGTCTTCCTCACCAGGAAAAAAGACCGCATGGCAATAGTCGCACTTGAAGCCCTGCGTGTCCGGCTTGAGCGCAATCGGCGCGCCGCACTTGGGACAGTTGGCCGGATAGGTCACTGCGAGTGTCCACACTCCGCGCAAAACTTGGCGCGCCCCGGAATCGCCTTTCCGCAATCGATGCAGAACTTGGTGTCCGCAGCAGCCGTCGGCACAGAAGGTGCCGAAGCAGCCGGCGCTTTGAGCGAAGCCGCCAGAACCTGCGCCACAGCAGCACCTGCGCCAAGGCCCATGCCCACGCCCGCGCCTCCGCCGGTGTTCGAGGCAGCCAGGTCAAGCGACTCAGCCGCAGCGTATTGCGTATAGCGGCCCACATCTCCGACCATGCTCATGCCAATGCGTTGGTCGAGAACCTTGGCCAGTTCTTCAGGCAGCGAGATATTTTCCACCACAAACTGATTCAGTTCCAGGCCAAGGGCCGCAAAGGCCGGCTTGACCAACTCCACTATCTTTTCAGCAAGTGCCGCCT
>Ga0302325_10009631_pt1 | contig 21060 bp, 24 predicted proteins | sample Palsa_T0_2_FD_201948 | JGI IMG/M metagenome (GOLD analysis project Ga0302325, IMG submission 201948) | Peat permafrost microbial communities from Stordalen Mire near Abisko, Sweden - Palsa_T0_2 | ecosystem: Environmental > Terrestrial > Soil > Palsa > Peat permafrost | place: Sweden: Abisko...
ATCGCGGGCGAGCTTCAGTGCTCAGAGGCAGTCGTGCGCCAACGCGTCAGTCGCGGGCTGCGTGCACTGCGAACACGACTCGCAGGTGACCGATGACGATCCTCCCCCGACTCAAACAGGACGTCCTGGACGCCGCGGCAGCGCATCTGCCGACGAGCCGACCCGAGCCCGGTCCGCTGTCTCGTGCGCAACGAGCGCTCGGTCGACGCGGAATGATTCTCACCGTGGCCGCAGCGGGCGTGGCGGCCGCCGCGGTGACGCTCGGCCTCATCGTGGGGGCAGCGGTCAATCCGCGACCGGCGTATGCCCTGACCCGCAATCCAGACGGCACCGTCACCGTGACAATGCACGAGCTGGCCGCGGCCTTGCAGCAGGTCAACGCCAAGTTCCGGCGACTCGGCGTCGACTACACGGTGATCCCGATCACCCGCAGCTGCAAGAGCCCGGCCGCGCCGATCGACGAGCCGGCGCGCGGCTTGGCACAGACGCTGACCCTGACCGCCGGCCATAAGTACCTCCTCCCGGGATGGCACGGCGTTCTCGCTGCCGAGCAGCTACCAGACGGCAAGGTCGGGCTGATCTTCGGCGCCGTGCTGGGCCACGTGCCGCGCTGCATCTCGAGCGTCGTGCAGCGGCCCACGCCCGGCGTGACGCCTCTACTGCACCACCATCGCCCGCCGACCAGCGCGGCAGCTCGCCTCGCCAACCTGCGCGAGACCAAGCTGCTGTCGCAGGCAACCCTCATCGCGTTCGGACAAACCCACAAGTGACAAGCCCGCCACGCCGCCCAGGACCGCCCCGTCGCAACCGGCCTGGGGCCCCCTGCGAGCCGTTGATGCGAGTTCAGCGAGAAATCCGGTAGGCGACGCCGCGGATGGTGTCGATCACGTTGGGGTCCCCGAGTTTGCTCCGGAGCCGGTGGACAGTGATCTGGACGGTCTTGGTAAAGGGATCGGCGTTCTCATCCCAGACCTGAGCGAGGAGGTCCTCGGCGCCGCCTTTAGCTGCGAAGCGTGTTCGAGGATCGTACGGGCGACCTCGCGCTACCCGAGCCCCGGATTCTGCTAGCCGGCCCCCGGGGGGCGGCGACGAATCACGAACAGCGGAGCGCCGCATTCGGGGCAATAGCCCGACCATCCGGGCCGGCCGTTGGGAAGGGTTATCGCTTCAGCGTCCGCGATGATGACCTTCTCACCGCACACGCAGCGACCCCGCGGTTCGTCATCCGGCGCGTTCGAGGTCGGAGCAGTCATATCGAGAAGCATAGGCAAAGGACCACCCTGCACTAACGTGCTGCGGGAGAGATGCGAGTACGAAGATCATGACGCCACCTGAAGGCTCCCGTGATTCGCCCAAGCTTCTCGAGTGATCAAGTACACGACGACAGCTTCGCCGAGAAGGGTGTCGCGGCGTGTCGGCGTCATCCCGAGTCGCTCCGCGACAGCGATCGACCGCGCATTGTCTGGTCGGATCATCGCGGTCAGGTACGGCACGGTCAGGTTCTCGAAGCCCCAGCGCATGCAGGCACATGCACCCTCCGTGGCTAAACCCCGTCCCCACGCATCCGGGTGCAGCACCCAGCCGACCTCGGTCTCCGCGAACTCAGGCAAGCGCTTGAGTCCGGTTCTGCCGAGCAAGCGGCGCGTCGCACGGTCGATCATCGCTACGCGTCCGTACCCGTACTCGGCCCAGTCCACTCCGACAAGCGCGATCCACTCGGCCAGCGTCGCCCGATCGAACGTACCCATGAAGCGCTCCACGCCAGGTTCGGCATGCAACGCGACCAGGTCATCGAGGTCATCCATGGTCACTGGCCGCAGGCACAGCCGGTCGGTCTCGATCAACACGCCGACCAGTTTGACGGCAACTGATGTCGGCAGTCCACGACCGACCGCGCCGGGCGAGCACTAGCATCGCAGGCCATGGCCCCTCGGTTCAGCCGTCGAGCACGCAAGCTTCCATCGCTACCAAAGCTCTACGTGGGCGAGCGGCGGTGCCCGGACTGCGGCGGAACCGGCAAGACCTACTGGGGTTTCCCAGCCTTGGGGCGCCAGTGTGTGCGGTGCGAGGGCGCCGGCAAAGTCAGACAGACTTAGTTAATAGCTCTCCGGCGGCGCGATCGATCCGGCGCTCACGGTCCGACGGCCACGCCGAGTCTCACGCGCCAAGGTGCCGCTGGTAGCGGTGTTCGTCTACGACGAGCTCCCAGAAACCATGCGCGGGCCTTGTCGCCCGGAAGTGCTCGAAGTCGAACGTGAGCACCGGCAACCGGTCGCGCTCGGCGATCGCCATGACGGCCGCGTCGGTGTAGCCGAGCCCGAGATCCGCGAACGACGCATCAATTTTGACCGCCCGCCGCAAAGCGCCGGCGACAGATTGACGACCAGGTGCTCGCCGTCGGCCACGGCCTCCCAGAAACGCGAGGGCGGCGTGAGCGCCGACCGTGGAGCGCAGCAGCTGGTCGACCTCGCCGATGGCAGGCGCTATGTCGCATCCTTTACGCCGAGTGACCTCCCGACTGACGCCCCGGCCGACCGTCCGGCGCTGAAGTTTGCTCGAGACCGTCCCGTCGTTTCCCCCGACGCGACGGCGGTCAAAGCGCGCGATCTCGTTTTCGGTACCGATGCGCGCCGCGTACCCGTCGTCGACGCCGACGGGCACCTGCACGGTGTGGTCGCCGTGACCACCGACCTCCAGTTCTTCGCGTGCCGACCTCGACCGGCGCCCGAATGAGCCGCCGACGATAGCGCCCCGTGGCGATCGGTCCGGCGGTTATCCTCTGCTCGGTGCCCGATGTTTACTCAAACTCGCCGGATCGGCACGATCTCTATGGTCCGGTCGGGCGCTCGGCGTGGATGGATGTCGACTGGTCCGAGCATCAGCGGTGGGTCTGCATCGAGGAGCGCTGGGTCAACGTCATCGACGTGGGCTCCGGGCCGCCGGTGCTGTTCATCCACGGTCTCGCCTGCTGGCAAAGCTGGCTCGAGAACATCTGTTTCTTCGCGCGTGACCACCGCGTGATCGCGATGGACCTTCCGGGGTTCGGCGCGTCGCCGCTACCGCTGGAGCCGGTCTCGATCCCCGGCTACGCGCGGATCATCAATACGCTCTGCGAGGAGTTGGGCGTCGAGCAGGCCACGGTCGTTGGTAACTCCATGGGCGGTTTCATCGGCGCCGAGGTGGCGATTCGCTTCCCGGGTCGGGTCGAGCGGCTCTGTCTGGCGCCCGCGATCGGCTTGAACATGGAGTGGGTACGCGCCGAGCGCAAGAAGAACCTCAGCAGCCTCGTTGAGAACTTCCTCTTCTTTGCCTTGTTGTGGCTCGCGGTACGGTCCGACGTTCCGGTTCTTCGCCCGGGTTTACGCAGCAAGCTGCTCGGCCTCATCGTCGCTCATCCCGAGCGTCTACCGGCTGCGCTGATCCTCGCTGTGGTTCGCGGCAGCGGCCGCCTGATTGCCGTCCCGGTGGCGCTCGAGGCGATGACTCGCTACCCGATCCGCGACCGGCTGGGTGAGATCACGTGCCCGACGTTGATCATTTGGGGCGCTGACGATCGTCTCGTCCCGGTCCAGGACGCCGACGAATTCGAGTGGCTGATTCCCGAGTCGCGCAAGCTGATCTACGAGGACACGGGTCACATGCCGATGCTGGAGCGCCCGCAGCGCTTCAACGCCGACCTGCATGCCTTCCTCTACGAGACGCTGCTTCCTCCGCCTGGCATTCGAGCCAGGCCCACGGGCGTAAGCAGACCACGATGAGCCAGGCCGCGCGTCGCATACTCAAGCCCGAGCTCGGCGGGATCGTGCCCGGCGGGCTCGAGGCATTGACCGACGAGGAGCTGACCGCGTTCGCCGCGATGCTCCGGGTCGCCAAGCGGCGCCAGTCGGAGCAGCTCGGGGCGGCAGTCGACGAGGCGCTCGAGATCGTCCCGAGGCTGCTGCGCGGCACGATTCGCAAGATCCTGTTCGGCTGATCGCGTGAAGGGGTACCTAAGCCCCGCGGTCGAGGTGCGCAAGCTCGCGCGGCTGATCGGAGTCGACGCGGAGGATCTCGCCTGCTTTGAGCGGCTCGAGGGGCAGGCGATCCGGGATCTGCGCGATCAGGTGACGGTGGTGTTGTTTGACGCCGACCGCCAGCTGCTTGCGCGCGTTGCCACGGCGACGAAGCTGATTCCGGCCAAGCTCGCCGCGGTGATCGGCGAGCGTGCGTTCGGACCGCTGCTCTGCGCCCGCATCACGGGGCTGCTCGACCCTAGCCGCGCCGTCGACATCGCCAACCATCTCCCAGTGACGTTCCTCGCCGACCTGTCCCTGCACCTTGACCCGCGCAGGGCGAGCCGGGTGATCGGCGCGATGCCACCAGCCAAGGTAGCCGGGATCGCCGCCGAGCTCGCCGCCAGCGAGGAATACATCACGATGGGCGGCTTCGTCGGTCACCTGTCAAAAGCGGCGCTGCTCGCGGCGCTCGACGCGGTCGACGACGAGAGCCTGCTCCGCACCGCGTACGTGATCGAGGCAAAGCAGAACATCGCCGCGCTCGTCGCCCTATTGCCCGACGCGCGTCTCGACGACATCATCGCCACGGCCAGCAGCGCCGATCTCTGGATCGAGGCCCTCGACGTGCTCGATCACGTCACCGAGCGCCAGCGCGGAACGCTCGGCGACCTCGCTGCCGCCCAGGACGACGAGGTACTCGACAGCATGGTGCGTGCCGCGCTGAGCCACGGTCTCTGGTCCGAAGTGCTGCCTGTCGTGCGCGCGATGAGCCCCGAAAGCCGCAAGCGGTTCGCGACGCTCAAGTCAATCCAAGCACGGCGAGTGCTCGCGACGATCATCGACGCCGCCGCCGAGGACTCGCTCTGGGCCGAGCTTCTCGTGCTGCTGCCGCTGCTCCCCACGACCGCGCGCCGCCAAGTCGCCGCCCTGGCAACCTCGTTCGATCTCGACCTATTCGAACAGATCGTGTCCACAGCGCACGAGGAGGAGCTGTGGCCCGCACTGATTGCCTTCGCTGCCGAGCTCGACAAGGGTCCCCGCCGCGAGATCGCCAAGCTGATCGACGAGAGCGACGCCGATGTCCTCGGATCGCTGCTCAGCGCCGTCCATGAGGCAGGCCTCCAAGCCGACCTCGTGACGGTACTACGCGAGCTCCCGGCCGCCGGCCAGCGCCGTCTGGGTACACGGATCGCCGCCGCGCCGACCGAGCTGGTCGAGGCGTTAACCGAGGCCGCCGACGCGGCCGTCCTCGAGCCCCTGAGCAAGGCGCTCAAGGCTTGAGCGAGCCGTCTGGTTGCCGCGACGCTCGAAGACAATCCTTCCGGCGCGCTCCCAGCGGCGCATCGTGTCCACGCTGACGCCCAGCGCATTGGCGGCGGCGCCGATCTTGATGAGATCGTCGATCGGGTGTTCGTGAGTGCTCATGGTCTCCGGTGGCATCGACGTGAGTAATCGGCGGCGGCCCGATAGGCGTCGCGGATCACTTGACGGACGACAGGTTGCCGATGAGCTGGCGCACGCCGTCGTTGCCCCCGGGCTCCCACGACTCGGCCTGGAGCGCGTCAATCATGCGCGTGGCGCGCGCGCCGTCTCCCCAACCGTCCGTCCCGCGACGATGTCTCGACCGTCTGCCATCACCATCCCCTCTTAGTGGCTAACGAACCGGCGCTGCGAGAATAGTCGGGCGCCCTGGCCGGGTCAATAGGGAGCCTCGCCACGACCCCGCCTGGCTCGCGCCACACAAAAATCATAGTTCACGTTCGTCGTGGCGGTGTAGGCTGCCTCGCGGAATCTATTGGTGGTAGTCACCGAAGGACGATGGTCGCGGTTGGTTCCGTCCAGCCAGACCGGGTAAGACCGACGGCAGATCTGAGGGGGAGTGACCATGGCACCACGCGCTGAGACCGATTCGGACTTCGTCTTCCGAGGCGTGCATGATCAAGCCGATGTTGCTGCGGCTCAGCCCGCCGATCCGCTGGGGCCGCTGGCGCAGCTTCCCGGCACGTGGACGGGGCACGGCTTCAACACGATCTGGCGCCCGCACCATCCCGATAGCCCGCAAGACCGGTTCCTCGAGCTGAATCTGACCACCGAGACGATCGTCTTCAGCGAGATCAACGGTCCGATCCCGAACCGGGGGCTGCTCATGGCGGACATGGACATGTTCGGCCTTACCTACATGCAGCAGATCTCCGAGACGAGTACCGGAGCCGGTTTGCACATCGAGCCCGGAATCTGGGCCAACGTTCCGCCAACCACGAATCCGAACGAACCGAGCACGGTAGTGCGGATGGCCTCCATCCCGCACGGCACCGTCATCCTCGCCCAGGGCACGACACAGTTCCTCAACGGTGGGCCGCAGGACATCCCGGACAACAACATCATTCCCTTCGCCGTCGGCAGCCCTCCACCCCCAAACTCAGACTTCGCCTCGGGCGAGCAGGCATTCCCCGAGCTCAACCTTTCGATAGCGACCGCCTTTCGGCAGGCCTCGCCCGGCGTCACGCAGGCCATGGTGCGCAACCCCAACAGCGTCTTGCAGGCCGTGATCCACGGAAAGCCGATGAAGAACCGGACGTTCATTCAAGTCTCGACCACAAGCAGCCCAGTCAAGGGCGGCGGAACGGCGAACACTGCCTTCCTCGCGGATGCGACCAGCCCGCCCGGTGGTAACGCGAAAGCCGTGGAGGTCGACGCCACCTTCTGGATCGAGACGCTGCCGGGAGCCAGCGGCCAGCCCGACATCTTGCAATTGCAATACACGCAGCTCGTGCAGCTCGACTTCAACGGCCTCCGCTGGCCGCACGTCACCGTCTCAACGCTGCAAAAGCAGTGAACTAGGCGCGCACGGCCCAGGCCGCGAGCTCGTCGCTCGTGACGTGGCGTTCCGCAACGTCGACTCGCAGCTCGCTCTCGGCGCAGGGAAGGAGGACGGCGAGGGACGCCTTGTACCGTGGCCCGGCATCGAGGTCACGCATCCAGACTCGATCGGGCGGCAGCGACGGGGGTCCGTCGAGGATCGCGGGCGCGGCGTCGGGAGACGTGACGCGCAACGAGTCCAGCGGAACTGTCAACCCCTCGCCCGTTGCCTTAAGCAGCGCCTCCTTGCGAGTCCAGTAGCGGAGGAACGCTGCCGCGCGTTCGGGCGGAGCGGTCGCTTCCAGTGCCGCAAGTTCCTCATCGTGCAGGACTCCGGTGTCGCGCTCGGCGAGCTCCTCGATCGGCCCGATCCGCTCGACATCGACACCGACCTCACAGTCGCGCGCGACCACGACAACGACGCGCTCGTGGGCATGGGCGATCGAGAGGGCGACGGCGTCCGCGCCTGCGACCCGCGGCTTGCCGTGGTCGCCCCCACACACCTCACAGCGCAAGGCGATATGAATGTCTCTCGGCGCGCAGCCCAGCTCGGCAGAGATTGCGCCGCGAGCGAGCAAGCGGCCGACGGCGAAGCGCGCCCGGTCAGCCGGCTGTCTGTAGCGTGAGCAGCGGACGCGCTCGGACTCGTCTAGCGCGAACCTCGGGTCGAACCTCGGGTCGAGGCTCGGCAGGCTCGATGCCCACCAGACGCTGACGCGCAACAGTCTCGACATCCCCATAGGATGGCTCAAGCGCTGGCATTGCGGCACCCCCGCCGGGTACCGCGCCCCGGGGACGGCACGGCGCGCTCGAGACGCATCTACCGAGCGGCTCGCCACTACGTTCAACTACGATGTAGTGATGGCAGCTAAGTCCTCTCCGGTGAGCGTGCGTCTCTCGAAGGGCTTGGAGGCGCTGCTCGACGCGGAGGCGCGGCGCACGGGCCGCAGCCGTAGCGTCGTGCTGGAAGCGCTTGCAGGCGAGGCGCTGCGGATGCGGCTGTTCCCTGGGATCGCTTTCCGCGGCGCGGATTGGGAGCGTCGCGCGTGGGTGATCGGGACCGCGCTGGACGTCTGGCAGATCGTCGAGGCGTACCGTGACATCGGCTCGGTGCAGCGAATAGCTGCGGAGGGGGCGGCAAGCGAGCGGCAGATCAGGCTCGCGGTCGCCTATTCCGAGCGGTTCGGAGAGGAGATCGACGCGGCGATTGCCGCTAACCGTCTTCCGTTGGCGCAGCTCCGCGATCAGTACCCGTTCATCGCGGTCAGCGGTGCGGGCGCGTAGAGCGCGTTGCGGCTGTTCCTTGACGCGCACATCTCGGGGCCCCGGATCGCCCGCGTGCTGCGTGGGCGAGGGCACGACGTCCGCGCGGCTGATGAGGAGCGCGAGCTCGACGGCCTCGAGGACGAACAGCTGCTCGAGTTCGCTGCGCAGGAGGGAAGGGTGATGGTCACCTTCGACGTCAAGGACTTCACGGTGATCGCCCGCCGCTGGGCGGAGGCGGGCAGGGCACACGCTGGTCTGGGGATCGTCGTCGGGCTCGACCACGGCGAGTTCGGCGCGATCCTCGACACTCTCTCCTCGGAGCTGGACGCGCGGCGCGCGCAGTCCGAGTGGAACGACCTGACGATGTTCATCGCCCGGTTGCCCTAGGCGGTCCTCACTGCCTTGCAGCCGCGCGCGGTGACCACGGTGACGCCATAGGACGGATACGCCGTGTAACTCGACTCCTTGACCACGGCACGAACGGTGATCGACTGGCCGACGGCCAGGGCTCCGAACGGTCCGAACGTGTTGTCGGTGAAGCCGCCGGAGAAGTGCCACAGGCGGTTGTGCGGGTTACGTGAAGTGCTGCTGAACGGATACGAGGTTCCGACGAGGTCGCCATCCACGAGGAACTGGTAGGAGGCGGTCGCGTGGGCCGGCTTGCCGTGGTAACGCGCGGTGACCGTAACCGGCCACTTCTGCTTGCAGTTCGGGTGGTGGGTGGGTCCGGCGAAGGTCGCGGTCAGTGGCCCGTCGCTGTAGGAGCCGGCCGACGCGCTCGAGGCGCCGACGGCGGCGAGCACCGCGGCGGTCAGGACGACGACAATTGTCTTGCGTGCTCGCATGTTCGATCGGTTCTCCTTGGATCGTGTGATCCCGGCACGCTACCTTGCTCAACCGCCCTTCGGCTGTCAACCGCCGAGAGGAGCTCTAGAGCTTCGCGATCTATGATCCGTGTTCGTGGTCACGAAGGATGCCGACTCTCTCCCGCCCGGGCTGCCATGGTGGAAGCGGCGCGGGGCGCCGCCTGCCCTTCCGGCGGCGATCAGCTACTACAGCCTGCTCCTGGGTCTCGGCGCCATCGCGGCCGTCGTGAGGATGTCGATCTGGCTCTTCCTCGCGGCGATCGGCTGCTGCGCGATTGTCTGGATCACGGCTTGGATGAGAGCCGGGATGGAACGGGGCATCCGTTCGCCTTCGGACGTCCCCCCGCGGTTGGATTAAGCTGGTCAGAGCCGTCTTGGCGATCACGCTCGGGGTGGAGGTGCACGCGGCAGGTCGAGCCGGCCCTCTCGTCTTTTCCGGGATATTGGTCTTGGGGGACATCGCCGAGAGGGTCGCTCGGGCTGCCGCTCTCGTCGGCTTCCTGGACGGTGACGGCGGGGTCGGCGACTACGATGGCGGACGATGCCCCGGGCCGCCCCGCCACTCGCAGCGCTCGAGAATCGACCGCTTGTCGACCAGGCCCGCGACTCGCTGCTGAAGGCGATTCGCGCAGACAAGTTCCCGGATGGGAGGCTGCCCCCCGAGTCGAGGCTGGCGGAGATGATGGGGGTGAGCCGGGGCACGATCCGGGCGGCCCTCCAGTCGCTGAGCGCGGAGGGCCTCGTCTCCCGGCGCCGCCGTCACGGGACGTTCGTGAACCAGCACGTGCTGCGCTCCTCGATGCAGCTCAACCGCCTCGTGCCCTTCGCCACCCTGGTCGAGCAGTCCGGTCACGAGGCCTCGACGGACCGGGAGCAGCGGCGGGTGGACGCGGCCAGTCCCTACCAGGCGGCCGAGCTCGAGATCGAGCCGGGGGAGAAGGTGCTGATCGTCTACCGGCTTCTGCGGGCGGGCGGGGAGCCTGTGATCACCGTCACCGACGTGGTACCGGTGACGCGATTGGTTGTGCCCGTGGGACGGGTGACGGCAGCGCAGACGACGTTCGACTTCCTCGAACGCAACGCCGGAACGGTGGTGGACTATGCGATCTCCGAGGTGATTCCCAGGGTGGCCACGGCGACCGAGCCCGAGGGCCTGGGCCTGGCCGGTGGCACCCCGTTCATCCAGCTCCACGAGGTCCACTTCAACCGCGACCACGAGCGGATCGCGCTCTCGGTGATCTGCGTCGTCGACCAGCTCGTGCGGCTCTCGATGCTGCGGCGCGGCCGCTGAGCGGGCGCCGCGCCGAGCCCGCCGCCGACCTCCAGGACTCAGACGCTTGGACAGAGGTCGGCGGGCCAAGTCTGTCCTCGGGGCCAAAGACAAGGGCGCCAGGCGAATGAAAGGTTGTACCTATGACCTTTCAACCGACGTCCGACTCCGCCGACGCCGCCGATCTGGCCCGCTTCGGCTATCCCCAGCAGTTGCATCGCAGGCTCGGGGCCTACGCCTCGTTCGCCGCCGGCTTTTCCTTCGTCTCGATCCTGACCACCGTCTTCGAGCTCTTCGCGCTCGGCTTCTCGTTTGGAGGTGCGGCCTTCTTCTGGACCTGGCCGATCGTCTTCTGCGGCCAGATGCTCGTCGCGCTCTGCTTCGCCGAGCTCGCCTCGCGCTATCCGATCTCCGGCTGCATCTACCAGTGGTCGCGCCGGCTCTCAAACCCGACCGTGGGATGGTTCGCAGGGTGGACCATGCTCATCGCCCAGATCGTGACCATCTCGGCCGCCGCGATCGCCCTCCAGGTGGTCATGCCGACGATCTGGAGCGGCTTCCAGCTCGTGGGCGGCAGCCCTGCCCTGACCACCTCGACGGGAGCGACCAACGCCTGCCTGCTGGGCGCGATCCTGATTGGATTGACGACCACGATCAACGCGGTCGGGATCAAGCTCATGGCGCGCATCAACTCGATCGGAGTGACCTGTGAGCTGATCGGAGTCGCCGCGCTGATCGCGCTGCTCTTCGTCCACGCCAAGCGCGGGCCCGGCGCCGTGCTCCACCAGACCGGAGCGCCCGCCCACACCGGCTACTTCGGGGTGTTCATCGTCTCCGCTCTGATGGCGGCCTACGTGATGGTCGGCTTCGACAGCGCCGGCGAGCTCTCCGAGGAGACCAAGGATCCCCGCCGGACCGCCCCAAGGGCGATCCTCAAGGCGCTCGCCGTCTCCGGGATCGGCGGCGGCCTGCTCCTCCTGGCCGCGATCATGGCCGCCCCCAGCCTGACCAACGGCCAGCTCGCGACCAACGGCCTGCCCTATGTGCTCACCTCCCGGCTCGGCACCACCGTCGGCAAAATCTTCCTGTGCGACGTGGTGGTGGCGATCTCGGTGTGCACGCTGGCCATCCAGACCGCCTCGACCCGGATGATGTTCTCCATGTCCCGCGACGGGGCACTCCCGGGCGCGCGGGTCCTTGGCCGCGTCAACAAGATGACCGGCACTCCGATCGCCCCGGCGCTCCTCACCGGCGTGCTCTCGCTCGCGCTCCTGTTCGTCAACCTGGGCAAGCCGGCCGCGTTCATCGACCTGACCAGCGCCTGCATCGTCACCCTCTACGTCGCCTACCTGTTCGTCACCATTCCCTTGCTCATCCGCCGGATGCGCGGGGGGATCGGGGGCGAGACCGACGGCGCCGGCACGTTCTCGCTCGGGCGCTTCGGCGTGGCCGTCAACGTCGCCGCCGTCATCTACGGCGTGGCCATGACGGTGAACATGGCATGGCCGCGGGAGAGCGTCTATGACCCGGGCGGCGGCACCTGGTACCTGCAGTGGTTCTCGGTCCTGCTCCTCGTGGGCACGGCGCTGACGGGCGCGATCGTCTACGCCCGCCTGCGGCCGCAGCACCGGCTCGCGCCGGCGCTCGGCGAGAGCCCCGGCGTCGTGGTTCAGGCATGACCGCCGGCGCCAACGGGCACGGCACGGAGACGACCCTGGGGGCGCGCGACCACGCGCGCGCCCAGGCGGGAGCGGTCGCCGAGGCGATGCCGACCATCCCCGCCAGCCGCTACTCGCACCCGCCCGACAACGTCGCGCCCGACCGGCTCACCTGGGCCGAGACGGTCGCCGGCGGTGGCTACACCGCGAAGGTCCTCGCGCGGGGGACGACGTTGCGGCTGACCGATCGTGACGGCGATGCCTGCGCCCACGTGCTCCTCTTCAACGCCGACCAGCCGTGGGAGCGGCTCAACACCGCCGACACGGTCAAGGTTCCCTGGCAGGCCTACCTGGGGCCATCCCACCCGCTCCTCTCCGACCAGGGGCGGGTGCTGGCGAGCATCCTCGCCAGCCGCGAGGGCACCCACGACGCGCTCTGCGGGTGCACCACCCGGGCCGGCAACGAGGCTCGCTACGGCGACGGCGCCGCGCACGGCCCGACCCCGGCCGCCCGCGAGCTCCTGCGCATGGCCGGGGCCAAGCATGGCCTCGAGGCCCGGGACCTCGGCGCCTGCGTCTCGTTCTTCAAACGCGTTTGGGTGGGGGGGGACGGCGCCCTGAACTACGCAGGCTCGCAGTACCCCTCGAGCTACGTCGAGCTCCGCGCCGAGCTACCCCTCGTCGTCCTCATCGCCAACGCCCCGCACCGCCTGGACCCGCGCGAGGCCTATACCTGCACACCCCTCGAGGTACTCGCCTGGCGCGGTGCCCCGACCCGACCGTCGGACGGGCTGTGGGCCTTCACCCCGGAGCTCGAGCGCGCCTTTCTCAACACCGCCGACTACGCCACAGCGAGGGGGCTCGATGACTGAGTCGGCGCTCACCCACGCGCATGCCCCGACGGGCACGCTCCCACCCGGGACGGTCGTGGCCGACGACCACGTCGCCGCCCGCGCGCCCTGGTCGGCGAGCCTCCGCGCCGGCCAGTTGCTCTCGATCGTCGACCTCGGGGGCAACCAGGCGGTCGACTTCCTTGCCTATTGCGTGCCCGACACCTCCGAGCGCTACAGCGCCGCGGAGACGGTCAGCGCCCAGGGCAACATCTTCCTCACTACCGGCAGCGTCCTGCGCTCCTGCGAGGGTCGCGCGATGATGACGGTGATCGCTGACGAGTGTGGCCGCCACGACACCCTGGGCGGGGCATGCAGTAAGGAGTCCAACACGCTGCGCTACGGCTACCACACGCGCCACCAGCACGCATGCGTCGAGAACTTCCTGGCCGAGGGCGCCAGGTGGGGACTGGGCAAGCGCGACCTGGTCCCCAACGTCAACTGGTACATGAACGTCCCCGTCGAGCCCGACGGGACGCTGGGGATCGTCGACGGCATCTCCCGCCCCGGCTTGACGGTGACGCTCCGCGCCGACTGCGACGTGCTCTGCCTCGTGTCCAACTGCCCGCAGATCAACAACCCCTGCAACGGCTTCGATCCGACGCCGGTGCGCATGGTGATCACCGCGCCGTGACGAGCATCGAGGTCGTCCGCCCGGGCACGCTCACGACGGCGCAGGACTGGCCCGGTCGCCGTGGCTACTGGCACGTCGGGGTGCCCCCATCCGGCCCCATGGACGACCGCTCGTTCCGTCTTGGCAACCGTGCGCTCGGGAACCCGGAGGGGGCCGCCGGACTGGAGTGTCTGCTTCAGGGGCCGCAGCTGCGCTTCGGCGAGGCCACCACTGTGTGCGTCTGCGGGGCGCCCGCTCCGGCCTCGCTCGACGGTGCCGAGATCGCGCTCTGGACCCCGGTGGAGATTCCCGCCGGCGGATTGCTGGCCATCGGCGCCATCACCGGCCCTGGCCTGCGCACCTACGTGCTCGTGAGCGGCGGCCTCGAGCTCCCCGACTACCTGGGGAGCGCCGCCACCTTCACGCTCGGGCGCTTCGGCGGGCACGAGGGGCGCGCGCTGGGGCGCGGCGACGTACTGCGCACGCGCCCGGCCGTTGCTGGCGCCCCCGGCGGCGGCCCGGTCCCCGAGAGCGAGCGTCCGGCACTCACGCACGCCTGGGAGCTCGACGTCCTCGAAGGCCCCCACGCGGCCCCTGAGTTCTTTACCCGCGCCGACATCGAGATGCTCTACGCCACCGATTGGGCGGTTCACTTCAACTCCGCCCGCACCGGGGTCCGGCTCGTCGGCCCGCGCCCGCAATGGGCGCGCCCGGACGGGGGCGAGGCCGGATTGCACCCCTCGAACATCCACGACACGCCCTACTCGGTCGGGGCCGTCGATTTCACCGGCGACATGCCGATCCTGCTCGGGCCCGATGGCCCGAGCCTGGGGGGATTTGTGTGTCCGGCGACGGTGGCCACCGACGAGCGCTGGAAGCTCGGCCAGCTCCGCCCCGGCGACCGCCTGCGCTTCCGCCCGCGCGGAGGCCTGCGCGACGACGGCATCCTCGCCGCGCGGGAAGCGACCGACGCGGGCCCGGCCGTCACCTACCGCCGCGCCGGGGACGACAACCTGCTCATCGAGTACGGCCCGATGGTGCTCGACCTGGCCCTGCGGATGCGGGTCCACGTGCTCGCCGAGCGGATCGCCGCCGAGAAGCCGGCCGGCGTGCTCGACCTCACCCCCGGCATCCGCTCGCTCCAGATCCACGCCGACCCGTCGGTCGCCTCGCTGGACCGCCTGCTCGGGCTCGCGCGCGCCGTGGAGGACGACCTCCCAGCGACCGACGAGCTCGTCGTGCCGAGCCGGACGGTGCGGCTGCCCCTGTCCTGGGATGACCCGGCCACCCGGCTGGCGATCGAGCGCTACATGAGCGGCGTGCGCGCGGACGCCCCGTGGTGTCCGTGGAACATCGAGTTCATCCGGCGTATTAACGGGCTCGACGACGTCGACGAGGTGCACCGGACCGTGTTCGACGCCTCCTATCTCGTCCTCGGCCTCGGCGACGTCTATCTCGGGGCGCCGGTCGCCACGCCGGTGGATCCGCGCCACCGGCTGATCACCACCAAATACAACCCGGCCCGGACCTGGACCCCCGAGAACGCGGTCGGAATCGGTGGCGCCTACCTGTGCATCTACGGGATGGAGGGACCCGGCGGCTACCAGTTCGTGGGGCGCACGGTCCAGGTCTGGAGCCGCCGGCCGTCGCCCACCCCGTGGCTGCTGCGCTTCTTCGACCGGATCCACTGGTACCCGGTCGACGCCGACACGCTGCTCGAGATGCGGGCCGAGGGCGATGCCGGGCGGCTCGAGGTCGAGATCGAGGAGGGTGAGTTCGCGCTCGCCGAGCACGAGGCCATGCTCGCCCGCGAGGCGGACTCGATCGCAGCCTTCCGGGCGCGCCAGCAGGCCGCCTTCGCGGTTGAGCGCCAGGCGTGGGCCCGCGCCGGCGAGTTCGACTCCCTCCCCGAGGCCAGCCTCGCGTGAGCATGGAAAGCCGGGTCGCCCGCGCCTTCGCGCGGATCGCCGCCTGCGATCGCGCCGAGGTGTGGATCCACCTCCGCGACGAGGGCTCGGTGAGGACCGATGCTCGCCGGGTCGAGCGCCGGGTGCAGGCCGGCGAAGCGCTCCCACTGGCCGGCCTGACCGTCGCGGTCAAGGACAACATCGACGTCGCGGGGCTGCCCACGACAGCGGGGTGCCCGGCCTTCGCCTACCGGCCGAGCGCGGACGCCCCCGTGGTGGCACGGTTGCGCGCCGCGGGCGCGCTTGTGCTCGGCAAGACGAACATGGACCAGTTCGCCACCGGCCTGGTGGGGACGCGCAGTCCCTACGGTGCGGTGCGCGACGCGCGCGACCCGGCGCGCGTCGCCGGCGGCTCGAGCTCGGGGTCGGCGGTCGCGGTCGCGCTCGGGCTCTGCGACCTCGCGCTGGGAACGGACACCGCGGGCTCGGGGCGTGTGCCGGCCGCCTTTCAGGGCATCGTGGGCGCCAAGCCCACGCGCGGACTGGTCCCCACCGTGGGCGTGGTCCCCGCGTGCCGGTCTTTTGACTGCGTGACCGTGTTCGCCGCCACGGTGCAGAGCGCGCAGGCCGCGCTCGAGGTGATGGCGGGCGGCGAACCGCGCGAGCTCGCCCCGGGGAGCGCACCGCGAGGCACGCGGGTGGCGATCGCCGCCCCCAGCGCCCTCACGGCGCTCTCCGAGGCGGCGCGGGACGCCTACGGCGCGGTCATCGCCCGCCTGCGGGCGACCGCCGTCGAGGTCGCGGCGATCGACCTCGGGCCCTTCTTCGCGGCCGGGGCGCTGCTCTACGAGGGAGCGTTTGTGGCCGAGCGCTACGCCGCGGTCGGCGCCTTCATCGCCGCCCATCGGGACGAGGTCGATCCGGTCGTGGCCGAGATCATCATGGCGGCGGCGGGGATCCCGGCGGCCGCCTACGTCGCCGACCTCGAGCGCCTCGACGGGCTGCGGGTGCAGGCGGCCGACGCGCTCGCCGGCTTCGACGCCCTGCTCCTGCCCACGGCGCCATTCCAGCCCACGCTCGCCGAAGTCGCCGCGGAGCCGATCGAGGTCGGCCGGCAGCTCGGGACCTACAGCGCCTTCGCCAACCTGCTCGACCTGTGCGCCTACGCCGTTCCCGCGGGCGAGGCCGACGGCGGCTGCTTCGGGGTCACGCTGTTCGCGCCCGCCTACCACGACCGGCCCCTCGCCGATCTCGCCCGGCGCGTGGAGTCACATCAGGTTCGGCGTGTGGAGATCGGAGAGATGGCGCGCGGTGGCGGCGTCGAAGCCGCAGGCTCGCAGGCGCCGGATCCGGTTGCGTTCCATCCTCGCCATCAGGTCGCGCACGTGGGCGGCGGCCTCCGCGAGCTCGGCGGGTCCTAGCGACGGGGCGGCCATGATGGTGAGGGCCTCGACGAGCAGGGGGGAGAGCCCCGAGAGGCTGACGAGCTTGGCGGCGCGGGCCTCCGCGGCGGCTACGAGCGAGGGCGTGAGGTCGGGGTCGAGGCGGGTGGCACGGTGGATGTTGGAGATCCCGAAGTGAACGTGGCGGCGCTCGTCGCGGTGGGCGAGGCGAGCCGCGGCGGCGGTGGCGGCGTCGGGGGCGTGGAGCTCGATGAAGCGCAGGAGGTCGAGGAAGGTTCCCTCGCCGAGCACGTTGAGCAGGAGCGAGGAGGCGGTGAAGTCGTGCTCGTCGAGCAGGGTGTGGAGCGAGAGCTCGGTGGAGGCGAGCGCGTACCCATGCTCGCCGCCGACCAGCGAGCGCTTGGTGAACACCTCGATGTGGCGGGCTTCGTCGTGTACGTGGCTGCCGAGCCAGAGCACGAGCTCGACGAGCTGAGGATTCATCTGCCCGAGGAATCTCGCGGGCACGTAGAGCGCGGCGTACTCGTTCTGGGCCAGGAAGGTCATGACCTGGGCCACCGCTCGCTCGGTCGTGGCGTCGAGCCCGCGGGCCGCCTCCCAGGGAACGTCGCGCGAGGCGTCCCACTGCTGCGCCGAGGCCTGCTCGACGAGCTCACCGACGTCGTCAGCCCAGACTGCATCACGGCGGCTGAGGCGCCAGTGGTACGACGGCGCCCCGGCCTCGGGGACCGCGTGCAGGGGAGCGAACCCGGCGCCGGGATCGGGATCGGGGGGCGGCCGGCCGCCGCGCCAGTCGCCGGTATGGAGCTCTCCGCCCCGCAGCGCCGGTGGCTCTCCGCGCTCGGGCAGGGGGCCCGCGAGCGTCCGCGCCGAGGTGCCGCGGCGGATCTGGAGGATGTGCGCCTTACCTTCGGTTGCCTCGCCGATGAGCTCGTGGCCGGCGACCCGGGCCCATCCGGGCGCCTCGAGGGCGACCGCGCGCGACGGCGTCCTGACCTCGAGGACACCGCCGGGGGCCACGCGCTCGAGTGACGCCGCGAGCAGGACCTCGAGGCCCCCGCCGAACTCGAGCTGCTCGGCGTCCACCCGGTGCCCGACCTCCTGCTCGCGGCCCGCGGTCACGTCAGCATCGCCTGCTCCCGCATCGCCGCTGTCAACGACGCGTAACCGTCGCGGTCGCCGGGATACCAGCGCCGTACGGCTTCGAGCTCCATGGCCGGGCGCAGGCTCGGATCCTCGAAGTCCATCGCGAGCAGCGCCCGCGACCACCGCTCCGAGACTTCAGGGTCGAGCGAGTCGAGGACCGTGAAGTTGCAGTGGTAGTAGGGCGGGCTGCGCCAGACGACCTCGAGGTCGGCGACCTCGGGCACCCCCTCGGCGCGGAAGGCGCTGAAGTAAGCGTCCGAGATCGCGCCCGCGTCGGCCTCGCCGGCGGCGACTGCCCGCACCACATGGAGCTCGGAATCGCCGGTGTCGCCGTGCTTGCCGAGGTCGGTATCGAAGCGCACCAGGCGACAGCGCTCCTGCGCGTCGAGGCCTTGCTCGGCCAGGTAGTGAAGGGGCAGGATGGCCGCGTGGCCCGAGTCCCGGCTCCCGAGCGCGAGCACCCGGCCCTCGAGCTCGGCCGGCTTCTCGAGCGACTGGCCCTTGCGCATGACCAGCACCGTGGCCCAGTCGCGGTCGACGTCGCGCATCCCGAGAATCCGGGTGCCTCCGCCCGCCCGGTGGTCGAGGACCACGTAGGCGGTATTGGTGTTCCAGCCGATGTCGACCGTCCCCTCGAGAACCGCGTCTACGAGCCGCTCGTAGTTGGAGAACAGGACGTAGTCGGTTGGCACCCCCGCGTCGGCGAAGTAGGTGCGAAAGCGCTCCCAGATCGTCACCACCCGGGGGTGATAGGACACGGCGCCGAGCCGCAGCTCACCGCCGCTCATGGCACCGGGAGGCCGGCGATCGCCTTCCCCGACCATGTGCGCAGGACCCCATTGGTGGGCGCCATCACGGCGCCGGCGCGAGCGTCGCGGAGATGGCGCTCGATCGGCAGGGCGGGGGTGTAGCCCTGGCCTCCGCAGACCTCGAGCGCTCCCTGCGTGACCCGGGCCGCCATGTCGGTGGCGAGGACCTTGGCCTCCATGAGCGGCACCAGGGCGCCCTCGTCCCCGGCGTCGGCCAGGCCGGCGGCCTGGTACAGAAGCGCCCGCGCCGCCCGCGTGTCGATGTCCATGTTGGCCAGCGCGTGCTGAACCGTCGCCACCTCCACGAGCGAGCTGCCGTCGGGGTAGCGCCGCGAGGTTGCGTGTTCCAGCGCGGAGGAAAGCGCCGCCTGCGCGATCCCCACGTTGACCGCGGCCAGTCCCACCAGGAAGGTCGGCGCGACGACGCCGAAGACGAGATCGGCGCCCGTGCCCGCCGCGCCGATGCGGGCGTGGTCGTCGAGCGCCACGTCCTCGAAGGCAACGGCGATGCTCGAGTTCCCCCGCATTCCCAGGCCCTCCCAGCGCCCATCGAATGAGACCCCGGGGTCGTCCTTGCCGACCGCGAAGCAGTCGAGGCCCTCTCCCTCGCTCTGGAGGAGCACGAGCATCACGTCCGCGTGCCCTCCGGAGGTGACGAAGGCCTTGCGGCCGCTGACGTGAACCGACCCGTTCCGCCGCTCGGCGCGCAGCTCGGGGGAGTAGAAGTGCGCGCCGGTACCCCGCTCGCTGAAGGCCAGCGTGCCGAGCGCGTCGCCGCTCGCCATCCGTGCGAGAAGCTGGGTCGCGTCTTCGCCGCCGCCCCCCGCCACCGTCGCCGCGGCGACGCTGTGCATCAAGAAGACCATCCCGGTCGAGGCGCACGCGCCCCCGATGGTCTCGCACATCTCGGCCAGCGCGGTCAGGCCGCCTCCGAGGCCGCCCTGCTCGGGCGGGGCGAGGAGTCCGAGGGCGCCGAGCGCCGCCAGGGCCGTCAGGTTATCGCGCGGAAAGCGCGCCTCGCGATCGATATCGGCGGCGCCGGGCGCGATCTGCGCCTGGGCCAGACCGCGTACCTCCGCCAGCACGGCGGCGGTGTCGCCAGCAGCAACTTCTGTCATCTGCCTGCTCCTTTTGCGAAGAGAAGAACGTTGGGTTCGTTCGCCGCCCCCACGGGACGGCCACGGTGGCAATCGCTCAGCGAAGCTTCATCGCTGCCACCTCCTCTCCGCCCCGGCGCAGCAGGGGCGCGAACTGTGCTCTGCTCATCAGCATCGGCGAGACGGGACACTACCCGTCGCCGGGAACCGACCCCATGATCTCCTCGAGGGTGCGCTCGCTGAGGACCGAGCGAGGGCGCTCGGCGACGATGTCCGAGCCGGGGCGCGCCTCCTCGTCGCGGCGCTTGATCAGGAGCCACTGGGCCTTGGCGCCCGCCCGGGTCCGCTGGAGGGCGAAGCCGCCGCGGAGCTTTTCGCCGTGGAGGACGAACACCGCGTGGCCGCGCTCGAGCGCCTCGGGCCAGGCGACGCGCCCGCCCTGCTCGTAGGTGCCGCGATCCCAGACGATCACGCCGCCGGTGCCGCGGGCGCCCTCGAAGGCGTTGTGGTCCAGTGAGTGATCGGCGACCTCGACGGCGAAGCGCTTGACCGCGGGATCGAGCGACGGGCCCTTGGGCACGGCCCAGGACCGCATCACCCCGCCGAGCTCGAGGCGCAAGTCGAAGTGGTGCGCGGTGGCCTGGTGTTCCTGGACGACGAAGGCCCCGGCGCTCACCCCGCGGATCGCGAACTGCTCGTGTCCCTCGGGCGCGACCTCCTCGGTCTCGGTCGCGCCGAGGAAGGCCACGAGCGCCGCGAGCCCCCGCTCGTCGCCTTCGGCGTGAAGGCGGATGCTGCCGTCCCCGCCTTCGCGGACCCAGCCCATGAGCTCGAGCGCGCGGGCTTCCTCGACGGTCGCGGAGAGCGGGCCCGCACTGGGAACGACGGCCCGTATGGCTTTGACTGCGGCCACGCGCCGACAGATAATCACAACCGCCCCCAAAAGTAAGGAGCCTCCGTGTCCGATTCCGCTTCAGTGGATCCGAAACACACCGCCGTCGTCCTGATCGAGTACCAGAACGACTTCACCTCCGAGGGCGGGGCGCTCCATGGCGCCGTGCAGGATGTGATGGAGGAGACCGGGATGCTCGAGAACACCCGGCGTCTCGTCGATGCCGCGCGAGCCGCCGGCGCCACCATCGTCCACGCGCCGATCACCTTCGCTCCCGGGTACGGCGAGCTCTCCGATCATCCCTACGGCATCCTCAAGGGCGTGGTCGACTCGACCGCCTTCGTCCAGGGCGAGTGGGGCGCCGAGATCGTCGACGCCCTCTCCCCCCA
>Ga0302325_10009634_pt1 | contig 21058 bp, 20 predicted proteins | sample Palsa_T0_2_FD_201948 | JGI IMG/M metagenome (GOLD analysis project Ga0302325, IMG submission 201948) | Peat permafrost microbial communities from Stordalen Mire near Abisko, Sweden - Palsa_T0_2 | ecosystem: Environmental > Terrestrial > Soil > Palsa > Peat permafrost | place: Sweden: Abisko...
ATATGGAGGCTGGGAACTGTCCAAACTCCGGCTCAGCGCGGACGGCAGCAGGAAGGCTACCCTCCGAAGGCGAATCATACGCCCAGTCCGCACATTCTGAACTCATCTCGCGACTCGGGCGTAATCGCCGGGCGGCCCGGGAGCCGGTGCGGCCGGGGGCTAGCAGCGGTCGAGGAAGCCGTCGAGGACGCGGACCCCGAAGCGGAGCCCGTCGACGGGCACCCGCTCGTCGACACCGTGGAACATGCCGGAGAAGTCCAGCTCCGGCGGCAGCCGCAACGGGGTGAAACCGAAGCAACGGATGCCGAGCCGGCTAAAGGACTTGGCGTCGGTGCCCGCGGACAAACAGTAGGGAATCACCCGCGCGTCCGGGTCTTCCGCGACCAGCGCACTGGTCATCGCGTCGTACAGGTCGCCGTCCGGGGTGGTTTCCAGGGCGATGTCGTGATGGATGAATTCGCGGGTCACACCGGGTCCGAGCACCCGGTCGAGTTCGGCGAAAAATTCATCTTCATAGCCGGGCAGGAAGCGGCCGTCGACTTCGGCGGTCGCGGTCTGCGGCACGACATTGACCTTGTATCCGGCCCGGAGAACGGACGGGTTGACCGTATTTCTTAGTGTTGCCCCGATAATGCGGGAAATGCTGCCGACTTTGGCGAGGGCTTGAGTTGGGTCGTTCGGAATAAATTCGATGTCGAGGGCCGCGCAGATGCCCACCAGGAAGGCCTGGACCGACGGGATGAGGCGGGTCGGCCACTCGTGGCGGCCCAGCCTGCCGATCGCTTCGGCCAGCTCCGTGACCGCGTTGTCGGTCTGGACCATGGAGCCGTGGCCGGCCGTGCCGTGGGCGGTCAGCCGGAGCCAGGCGATGCCCTTCTCCGCGGTTTGCAGCAGGTAGAGGCGCTGGTCGCCGAGGGTCAGGCTGAAGCCGCCGACCTCCCCGACCGCCTCGGTGACGCCCTCGAACAGGTCCGGGTGGTGGTCGACCAGCCAGCGGGCGCCCCAGGTGCCGCCGGCCTCCTCGTCGGCGGTGAACGTGAGCACGACGTCGCGGGCCGGGGGGCGGTTCTCGCGGAGGCGCTGGCGGATCACGGCGAGCATCATCGCGTCCATGTCCTTCATGTCGATGGCGCCGCGGCCCCAGATGCAGTCGTCGGCGATGTCGCCGGAGAAGGGGGCGTGTTGCCAGTCCGGGGCGTGGGCCGGGACTACGTCTAGGTGACCGTGGACTAGGAGGGCGGGTCTTTCGCTGTCGCGGCCTTTGATGCGGGCGACGACGCTGGTGCGTTTGGGGTGCGATTCCAGGACTACGGGGTCTAGGCCTACCTCGGAGAGGAGAGCGGCGACGTGTTCGGCGGCTTGGCGCTCGCCGGGGCCGGAGTGGTCGCCGGGGTTGGAGGTGTCGATCCTGATCAGGTCGCGGCAGATGGGCACGACCTCGTCGTGCGCGGTGGGCGGCTGGTTCGCTGGCCGCTGGTTCGCTGGGCCCTGGTTCGCTGGCGCCTGGTTCGCTGTCACGGGACTATCGTCGCATCCGGACATTACGATCGCTGGGGGTACCGGGCGGATGGCGGTCCGGGGCGGGCTGTGCGGTGGCGGGTTTGGTCCCCTGCGCACTCGCTTGACGCCGTTCGGTTTGCTAAGGTAGGCCAGCCGATGCGTACCCCGCATCGCGCGTCCGGGTGGCGGAATAGGCAGACGCGCTAGCTTGAGGTGCTAGTGCCCGTAAAGGGCATGGGGGTTCAAGTCCCCCCTCGGACACAGTAATTCCCCATAGGTTCCTATTTCCGGGCATGCGGGCACGTCGCCCGGGCGCAGGCTTCCGCCAGCGCCGGGTGATCGGCGTGTTTCTTCGAACTTCTCCTTCCGGGATTCGGCTGCTGAGGCCTCGGTTAGCTTGCTTTCAGGGTGATGGTCTGGGCGGCAGCGCCGGTTTCCGCGTGCAGGGTTCCGGCGGCGGGGTCGTAGGTGAGCGTTATCTGCTGCTCGCGCAGGTAGCCGGCCACGTCCTCGGCGGCGGCGTGGTGCCGGACGTCGATTCCGCGTCGGGTGCGCCGCCTGTGCTGGCTTCCGGCGGGCTCGGTGAGCAGCAGGTGCAGGGCGGCTAGGAGCGGCATGATGAGATCCTCGCGGACGTAGGCGTTCTTCGACGCTGGGCTGGGCGCGGTGGCGGTGGTGTGGCCGTGGCGGCACCGGTAGGCGGGCTTGCCGTTGGACCACGCCGATTCCATCCGCCTACCGCAAGCGCCACATGTCAGCAACCCGCTGAGCAGGTACTGACGCTTCTGCGGGCCGACGAGATCACTGCTGGACGCCGGGCCGCGGGCAGCGCGGATGTGCTGGGCGGCGATGAAGTCGGCTTCGCTGACCAGGGCCGGGTGGGCGGGCTTGCGGGAGATGACCCACCCGTCGGGCAGGTTCCACCGCTGCACGCTCTTGTGCCCCAGGGTCACATCCGCCGGGTTGGCTAGCTCGCGGTCGGTCCGCTGCCGGTTCCACACCTGACGGCCTGTATAACGCGGGTTCTGCAAGATCGTGCTGACCGTGCCCAGCGTCCATCCCGCTGCCGTGCGGTGCTGGTTCCGGCCGGGGTCGGCCGCCGACGGGCAGGGCACGCCCGCCTCGTTCAACGCCCGGGCAATCCGCGCCACCGAATGCCCGGCGAGCCGCCGGGCGAAGATCCACCGGACGATATGCGCGGTTTCCGGATCGGGTTCCAGGCGGCGGGCGCGGCGGCCCCAGGCTGCATGGGCCTTGTTCGGGTGCGGACCGGCATCACCCAGCCTGTACCCGTACGGCGGCCGGCCGCCGAGATACCGGCCCTGCTCCCTCACCTGAACGGCCATCGCGGTCCGGACCCGGATGCTGGTCCTGGTGACCTCCCGCTTCGATGAGAGCCCGAGGATCGTCATCGTGTGCTCGTCGTGCTCGGAGGCGTAATCGACCCGGCCGCCCGCTTCTGGCATCCACAACTGGACGCCGTAGTGCTCGAACAGAGGCGCCATCGCCGCGTACTGGCTGCCGTAGAACGCGCGCTCATACTCCCCGATCACGATCGCGTCCCAGCCCCGGCCCGGGTCAGCCAGCAGGGCGACCAGCGAGGCGGCTTCCGGACGCCGACCCCACGCCACCGTACGGCTCTGCCCGGCGTCGAAGAACTCCGCCACGACTACCCCGTACCCGCGGACCAGCGCCTTGGCCTGCTCTCGCTGCCGCGCCCTGGAGGTCACCGGGTCCTGCCAGTCCTCCGTCGACACCCGCCCGTAGAACGCGAACCGCAAGCCACCCCGCGCCGGACCCCCGGCCCGCCAGCGTCCCGATTCCTCTGCCCACGCCACCAGGCCACCCGCGCCCGCAGCCGCGGAAGTCCCCTGTTTCTCTTCGCGCACTGCCGTCATGGCGGCCACCTCCCAGGTGAACCTCACAGCACCTACCTGATGTCAGGCACCACAAATGGCCTGAATTGTCTCTAAGTCCAACCCCGTGGGCAGGGCCGGCGCTAGCAAGCCGACAAGCGGGCGGCGCCGGGATGGCCTCTGGGCGTGGCCAGCCTGTCGTGCAGGATTCCGGCATGAGCTGCGTGGCCGCGGCTGCATAGGGTGTGGGCGTGACTGAAATTCCCGCGGCCGTGGCCGCGGAACTGGCGCGGCTACGAGCCGAGAACGCGCGCCTGCTGAAGATGCTGGAGCTGAGCCCGCGGCAGGCCGCGCCGCCCGGTCCGGCGCAGGCCGGCTTCTTCGACGCGCCGCCGGGACCGGTCCATCAGGACTCGCCCAATGACGCGAAGGTGGCGTTCTTCCGGGCCCTGTTCGCGGCGCGCACCGACATCTATGCCACCCGGATCGCGAACTCCCGCACTGGCTGGAAGGGCTGGCTCCCGGCGGTACGCGGCGGATGGCAGCGCGGGATCCCGCATGAGAGACGGGACTACCTGCCGCTGACCGCCGATGTGCTGACTGCTCATCTGAAGGGCGATGCGCACGTCGGCGTTTACCCGCTGCTGGACGGCGACAGGTGCTGGTGGCTGGCCGCCGACTTCGACGGGCAGGACGCGCTGACCGAGGCGCTGATGTACGTCAAGGCGGGACGGTGGTTCGGGGTGCCGGTCGCGCTGGAGGTGTCGCGCTCCGGGGTAGGTATGCACGCGTGGACTTTCTTCGCCGCGGCAGTGCCCGCAGAGACGGCGCGGCGACTGGGTACCGGCCTGCTGCGTGAGGCGATGGCGATCCGCGGGAAGGTGAACCTGGCCAGTTATGACCGGCTGTTCCCGTCTCAGGATCTGCTCCCGGCCGGCGGTGTCGGGAACCTGATTGCGCTGCCGCTGTTCCGGCCGGCCCGGGACCGCAACGCGACGATGTTCCTGAACCCGGAGAACCTCGAACCGCACCCGGATCAGTGGTCTTACCTGTCAACGCTCGGCCGCATGACACCCAAGGAGGTCACTCGGGCCGCGGACAAGGCCGGGCGAGTCCCGGCCGGCCGGGAGGTCAACCGGCTTGCCGCGCCAGTCTCCACGAAGATCCGGCCGGAGGCGGCGACTGCTGTCCGGGCCCGGCTCGGCCCGAGCATCCGGGTCGAGCTGGCCGACCTGACACCCGCGCTCGCCGCGTCACTGCGGCACGCTGCCTCGATGCATAACCCGCAGTTCTACGAGAAGCAGCGGATGCGCGCCTCTACCTGGGATATCCCCCGGTTTTTGCAATTCTTCGACGAGACCGTCGATGGCGGGCTGACGGTGCCGCGCGGCATGCTCACGACCGTGACCGAGCTCGCCGTGCAGGCAGGCAGCAAGCTGGACCTGACCGATGAGCGAGCGGTGGGCACCCCGCAGGCATTGACCTGCTCGGCTGTGCTGACCGGGCCGCAGCAGGCGGCCGTCCAGGTCTTGACCGGGCACGATCTGGGAGTGCTGGTCGCGCCGCCTGGAACGGGCAAGACCGTGATGGCGTGCGCGGTCATCGCCGCGCATCAGGTCTCCACTCTCGTCTTGGTGGACCGGAAGACCCTCGCGGACCAGTGGCGGGCCAGGATCGCCGAGTTCCTCGGCGTCAAGGCCGGGCAGCTTGGCGGTGGCCGGGCCAAGCTGCGTGGCTCCGTCGATGTCGTCACCTTGCAGACCCTGTCCCGTCGCGACGACGTCCCTGAGCTGACCGGCGGGTACGGCCTGATCGTCGCCGACGAATGCCATCACGTCCCGGCCGCCGCGTTCGAGCACGCAGTCAAGCAGATCCCGGCACGGCGCTGGCTCGGGCTGACCGCCACCCCTTACCGCCGCGACAAGCTCGACGACCTGATCGGCATGCAAGTGGGTCCGGTCCGGCACACCATCGCGCTGTCCCGCGACCCGGCCGGCCAGGACACCCTGCTGGGCATCGGCCGGCCCGCCCCTGTCTTGTACGTCCACCCGACTGCGTACCGGTACGACGGCGACGCCGACCCGTCCCGCCCCGGCGGCATGACAACCATCTACCGGCACCTGGCCGCTGATGAGCCGCGCACCCGGCAGATCACTGCGGACGTCCTCGCCGCACTCAGCAAGGACCGCAACTGCCTGGTCCTCACCAACCGGACCAGCCACCTGGAAAAGATCGCCGACCTGCTGCGCGAGGCCGGACACGACCCGGTCATTCTTCGCGGCGGGATGGGCGCCAAGACCCGCGCGTTGGCGCTGGCCCGCTTGCTACCGCAGCCCGCAGGGCCGCCGCTTCTGGCCGTGGCCACCGGCCCGTACGTTGGCGAAGGCTTCGACTGCCCGGCTCTGGATACCTTGTTCCTCGCGGCACCGGTCGCGAATAAGGGGAGCTTGACACAGTACGTGGGCCGGATTCTGCGCTCACATGAGAACAAGACCACGGCTGAAGTCCACGACTACCTCGATGAGCGGACTGGCGTCCTCGCCGCCATGCTGGCCAAACGCGCACCCGGCTACGCCGGCCTCGGCTTCCCCGACCCGCGCAAGATCGCACTCACTCCAAGCGCCAGCACGGACCGGCCAGCGGCTCAGCCAGCCGAAATATCATGCTGACATGATATTATGCTTGCGTAATGTACCGTTCCTGGAGGCAGTCACCATGCCCTATGCATTGGTCATGGCACCGGATGTCCGGGCGTGGCTGCATAACTTGCGCAAGCAGGACCGGGACAGCGCGATCCAGGTTGGGCAGGCCATCGGCATGCTGCTCGAAGCCGGGCCGGAGCTGGGCCGCCCGCTCGCCGACCGCGTCCACCATTCCCGGCTGAGCAACCTGAAAGAACTGCGCCCCGGCTCCGCGGGGCGCAGCGAGATCCGCATCCTGTATATCTTCGATCCCCGCCGGAACGCGGTCCTGCTGGTAGCCGGAGATAAGGCCGGCAAATGGGAGGCCTGGTACCGGCAGGCAATCCCGCTGGCCGAGCAGCGGTACGAGGACTACCTGAAACACGAGGACATCCGATGAGCAGCAGCGAGTTCCACCACTACACCCGGGATGAATTCCTCGACGAGTTCTACCCCGATTCCGCCGAAAAGGCCGCCATCGCCGCCGGGATGGACCAGCTGCGGGCCGAGCAGCGCGCCTTCCGGCTCGCCGAGATGCGCCGCCGCCTCGGCATCACCCAGGCCCAGGTGGCCGACCGGATGGGTATCACCCAGGGCCGCGTGTCCGCCCTCGAGCACGCCAAGCCAGGCACTACTGAACTGCGGACCCTGGCCGCCTACGTCGAAGCCCTCGGCGGCCGCCTGGAGATCATCGCCGACTTCGGCGACCAGCGTCTCGCCTTCACCGAACCCGGCCACGAAGCCGCCTGACCATCGCGGTACGGATAAACCGGCCGTGCTGCCAGGCCGGTGTTGCCAGTTGGGCGTGGCCAGCGGCTGGCTGACGGCCTGGGCATGTTTTAGGCCAGTGCAGCCACGTGGGCAACTGCGTCGCCTCGGCTCGCAACGCAACACTATTCGGACGTTACGCGATACTTCCGCCAAGCGGATTTGCACGGTAAAATTTGCGTGCCAGTAACGCTGACTGCACTCAGCTCCAGAAACACAAACAATGACGGATCGCTGAAATCTCATTCTAGGCCCGCTTTCACATTAGTCACATTGACTTTTATCCCTTCAGGGATCAGGCGAATCTAGCGGGCTTTTACTTACTCATCTGATCATCAGCTTGCATCTCGAATCTTCCTTCGCTCTCAGTGCGGCGTGCTGGCCCGAGCGTTCCTCTCGGTGTGCTCGGTTCTGTCTCTGGCAGTTCCCCGCCAGGGCTGCACGAAGGAGCCAATGGTGCAAGATGATCTGCTCGTTGTCGGTCTGGACCTAGAGACCGACCGCGAAATCCACCTGCGTGAGCCAGACCTGGATTACTGGCGCGCCCGCGGCTACTCTGGCCGCCGGACTCTGGTCTGCGCACTGTGCCACGCCGGTATCGACGCCGGACTCGGCACCTGCGTCCCTCTGGTTGTCCGCGGTCGGCAAGGCGGCCCGCGCCGCCCACACTTCGCCCACCCGCCAGGACAGGCCCCAGTGGGCGGGCACCACCCGGAGTCAGTCTGGCACCTGTCCGCGAAGGCCGTGCTCGCTGACTGGGCACGCGGCCAGCCCGGTGTCATCGACGTGACGGTGGAACGCCTCACGCCCGACCGGGCCCGCCGTTCCGACGTGCGTGTCCGTTTCCGCGTTGGCCGGCAGGTTGCACTGGAAGTGCAGGCCACTCCCTTGACCGACCTGGAGTGGTCCGTCCGTCACGCCGACTACCAGCGGCAGGGCATCACCGACGTCTGGCTATGGCGATTCGGGATCCGGCCGCACTGGATCGCCGCCAGCCAGAGGCAGTCGCTATGGGAACTCGACCCCAGCGCGCAGCGCGCATACCTCGTTCTCGGCGCCGCGCACGACCGGCCCCCACACTGGTGGGCAGCTGAGGAACTGCATCTTTTTGCCCAGCACGAGCCACCCTGCGTGGGTGACGATCTGGTGCGTGAGGAACTGGATCTGAACACGATCGGTCTCACCGCCGAGGGCCTGGTAATACCGGAGTCAATCCACCGCGAGATCAGCGCTGCCCACGCCCGCGTTCGGAACGAAGCTGAACAAGCCCGGGCGGCGATGGCCAGCCGCAGGCAGTCACGACCGGCCGGGTCACCCGGCTGCCGGCCGATCCCCCGGCCGACACAGCAGGCCACTTCGGGGCCGCAGCCGTTGCCCGGGACCGAACGTCGCGGGCTGGCTTGCACAACCTGCGGCCTGCCGCTCGACCCCGCCCTAGTACGGATCGGCCGCCATATCCTCTGCTGACCCGGCCTCAGGGATGAACCCGTGATGAGGCTAGAACACCGAGCGAGGCACTGATGGACATCAGACGGCAAGCTGTCGCTGAACAAATCATATCTGGGCAGAAACAATAAGATTCGGCGCAATGACACGCCTCAAAATTCTTGAACACGCCCGCTCAATCCCATACGCTAACCATATGAATTTCCCCGATCCGGGGAGATCTCACCGGTTTCCGGGTTCAAGTCCCCCCTCGGACACACATGCAACTCTCTGACCTGGGCATGGTCATTCACCAGCATCAGCCAGATGTGCATCGTCGCAGGTCACAGGCATGTGGGTTCAAGTCCCTCCCGGACACCGCCCTGCCTACATGCCCTTCGTAACGGCGGAACTACGGGACCGCTTCGTACCTGATACCAGAATGCTCTGGCGCCAGCTTTGCGAGGCGTTCAAGGACTGGCTCGGTGTTCCGGCCCCAAATCTTCGTCACGAACCATGTACGTCCCTCGTCATGGATGGGGCTCTCCATGAACCAGCGGCCTGGGTCGCCCTTCGGGTAGGCAAGGGAGAATGCCTCGCTTAGTTCCTCCCCGGCGGGCGTGCCGTCTATCGGGAGGAAACGGGAAGGCGGGATGGCCTTGGCTATCTCCCTGGCTGGTACGCCCGCGGCCCGCAGCGTTGTGACCATGATCAGAATGGCTTGCCTCTTGCGGAGCGGCTCGCTCTCGCCGGCTGAGCCCGTGATTACGTACTGGGTCCAGCTTCAGCGGAAGGCACCACTTACCGCGCGCTCCTGTGTTGCCTTCCGCTGAAGCTGGATGGTCAGCTCACTGGCTTCAGGCAAGGGAATCACCTGCTGTACGTCGAGCAGCAACCGGTCGTCAACCATGAGAACGCTGCTTTAGCGCGGCCTGCGGACGGACGTTCCGCATCGCGCCCGAAGCGGCGCGCGCCCTGGCGGCGACGTGCCGCAAAGTTCCTCTGGCTGCCAGACTCTGCCCGGCACCGCTCAACCGCCTATGGGCTGCGCCTGACTGGTGACCGTGATTCCCTCCGCGAACCGCACGATCTGATCGGTGGTGAGATCCAGCGACTCCGGCACCTGGACCAGGACCTTATGGCCCTTGGCGTCGGAGAAGATCAGCCACCTGTCCCGGGTCGTCCCCTCCCCACCGTAGGGAAACCCCAGAACGGCCGGCCTGCCGTTGACGGTGACCTTCGTTACCGGCGAGTTGGCCGGCAGCCGGGACCCCGCCTGGAGCATGACAGCGAGCCGGCCTGAGACCGACACCAAAGACCCGCTTCCGGCCGAGCCCTCGGCATCTCGGGAGCAGCGCGCCGCAGCTCCACGCAAGCCGGGTGGCCGACCCACCGACGTTCAGATGATGATCCGCAAAGGTGCCCTGACACCGGGAACCCCGCTTGTCGCCAATCTTGGCGGCACTGATATCACGGCCCGCATCCAGCCTGACGGGCAACTCAAGCTCGCCACTGGCGACGTGTTCCGCAAAGCGGATGATGCCGCCCGCGCGGTCACCGGCAAGCGCACCGAGGGCATGCAGTTCTGGCAGATCATATCTCCAGACGGCAGCCGCAAGACACTCAGGCAGCTACGCGACCAGGGCAAGCCAAAGCCCGCTAAGTCACGACGGTTACAGCGCCCGCATGGAACCCGGTGAAATGCGGGGTGCGTAACGATCAGTGCGTGACCGGAACCGTGCGGGTGACCAGGGCTTCGCTGGGAACACTGTCCCCGCTCATCGCCCCGGTGCCCATGACGAAGCTGCCGCGGCGCGTGTGGTCTCAGTGGCACCGGGACCTGATCAGGCGCGGTTATCTGACGCAGGACATCGACGAGGAGTGGGCGTCTTCATCGAGGACCATGTCGCGTTTCTGCACCGTAGCCGGACGAAAACGGGATATTCGAGGCTATGTTTTCCCCCCGCCGCCTACGGCGGCTGGCGGATTTCCGGTGCGGCCGTCGGCGCCAGAGGTGCCCGCGCGGTGTCGGCGGACCTCAACAGGGTCGTGCACGAACTGGTGCTCTGCGCGATCGTCTTCGATGAGCCAACCGCCGGGCTGCGCGCCGAACTGGTGCGGCTTTCCATGCCACCGGATTGCCCAGCGCCCCCGGCGGGAGCGATCGAGCACAGCGTCCTGGGCCTGCGGTCCGACCAACAGCGTCGGATCCCATACAAGGACACCTCCTGCCCCGGCTGAACTGGACCGGACCCGGCCCCAGTAGCCCATGCAGTCTTACTGATCTGCTCCTCTTGTGAAGGCAGAGCACTTGCCCGCACAGTGGCCATCATCGCCCGGCGGGCTGCGGACCACACGGGGGCGGACACCAAACGGACGGCACGCCGGGAACCCGCCCGGCCTAGAGACGAAGAGATCAGTAGCGGCGCTGGCGATCCCGTGGCCGTTTCCTCCGGCGTCCGGGGAACTGGCACCACGCAGGCAGCCCGGGCCAGGCCGGGAGGCCGACGCGGCGCCGGGGCCAGGTAAACGGGACCAGCAACCTGGCCCGAAACGATACGGGGGCGGCCGCCGCGACAACGGGCAGCGTCTCAAACTCGGTGTCTGCGGTGTCTGCGGTGTCTGCGCGAGCCAGCTTGAGCGATGCCGAACCCGGCACCAGCGGCTCCGGCTCGGGGGCTGGACGTGGTTTCCGCGGGGGGGCGACGGGGGCGGCGCGGCGAGCGGCATTGGCCGCGCCGAGGTGGGTAACCCCGTTCCGGCGGGCGGTGCCGGCCCGCTGCCAGCCGACGACGCAGGTGAGCGGATCCGGTGTTGCCATCGCCGCCGACCACAGCAGCGGCCACGTCTCGGCCGGCCACAATCCCGTGTCCGGGCACGGGACCAGGCTGGCCGCTCCGTCCTCGCTCTCGTACCAGGGAGCCGGTCCCGGCTGTGTGGTGGTCGCGCGGCGCGCGGCCGACATAGGCTCGTGCCAGCGGGAGGTCATCATGTCCGCGTAGATGGGACCCGCCCACCGTACGTAGCTGTCCGCCAACTCGTCGAGTTCAGGGCCGTTCGGGCAGACCTTGTCGGCATCGGTCGCGCGGTCGTCGTCATCGGCGGCGGTGTCATGGGCGGCGTCGGCGGGAAGGACCGTGAGCCAGCCGACGAAGCAGAACAGCTCGCGCAGGCCGTCGGAGTGCAGCTCGCCGCTAAGTTCGCGGGCGGCGCAGGCGACGCCGACGAGGCGGCGCCTGGATTCCTGGGCCAGCAGGAACCGAGGATGCTCCTCGAGTTCACGGCCCTTGTCGAAGACGGCGTACACGACCCGGGCCAGCCACCCAGTCTGGGTGACGCCGGCCGGGACAGCCTGCCAGTAGGTATCGGCCGCCGCGGTCCGGCCGTAGACGACCGCGGCCCAGCCGGCGGTGGGTACGTTCTCCATCAGGTGGCCAGGCCGCGCAAGACCTTTTCGTGCTCAGCGACCTGTGCCGCCCGCAGGTCGTGGGCGGCGATCACGTCGTCCTTGTCCTTGAGCTCGGCCCGGCGCTCTGCGATGGGGCGCTGCAGCAGGTACTGCTGGATAATCGCAGGCCACCGGGTGAGCTTGGCCAGCCGGGCGTCGATCGCCGTGCGCTCGGCCGCCAACTGTCCGCGCGCGCCCTGCAGCGACTGCGTCTGGCTGGTAAGGAAGCACCCGGCCGCGAAGAAGAGCGGGTTCTCCACGCCAGACAGGCCTATGTGAGCCTGGCGAGGGTTGCCCTCGGGGTCGGAGAACTCACCGATGCTGACGCCGAAGACGTATTGCTCAAGTCCGATCCCGAACGCCACGGGCAACAGGGCCCGGACGTCCTGGTACACGTCCGCGAGCCCGCGGGCGGCGGTGCCCCGCTGGTCGTTGAGGAAGTCCCATTTGGTCAGCAGGACGGCGATAGAAGGCGCGGGCAGGCCGCGTGCCTCCCGTTCCCTGATCGTCCAGCCGATGAGGTCACCGATCCGGTTGGCCCAGGTTTCCTGGATGACAGCGTTTTTCCGGGCCGGCGTGACCGGCTGACGGAAATGGCCGCTGTCCAGCACCACGAAAATGCTGTCCGACTGCCGCAGCTGGTCATAGTTCTGCTTCGTGTCGTTCTCGTCGAGCGGCTGCTCGCGGATCGCACCGCCGCGAAAGTCGGTGAGGTCGATCGCGATGACGCCCGTCTGGACGCCTGCGGCCTGGCCGCGGCCTGGTAGTCCGCCGCGTAAGGTGAACTCGTGCGTTCTGGGCTCGTCCGTCCCCAGCGGGGGCTTGCCCGCGCCTAGGTCCTCCAGTTCCTGGAGCATGGCGATGCCGTCTTCGTGGTGGACCGTGCTGAGCGAGTACTGGTGATATCCCTGGCCGCGGACCAGCGCGGCGAACATGCCGAGGATGTAGCAGGACTTGCCAGACTTGGACGCGCCCAGCAGGCTGATCCTCATCGAGGGAAGCGCGTCCCGGCCGGGGGCGAACCTGGCCTCTCGCTTGAACTCGGTCACCGTCCGCTCCTGCTCTCCGCGAGGGCCGACGCGGCCGCGATGACTTCGCGGGCGGCGGTGTCGGTAGCGGCCGCATGCTCAACCAGCCGGCCGAGTCCGTCGGCCAGCCGAGTGGAACTGTCGTCGAGCACGTCCGGCCATAGCTGGCTGGCGATCGGCGCGCACAGCCGCGCGTACTCCCGTTCCACTTCCGGAGTCCGGCAGAAGTCGTCGTAGAACTGGCTGACGAGGAAGGCCAGCGTCGCGGTCAGTTCGCAGGCTTCGGCCCGCATCCGTGCCGAGATGAGGTCCACCGCCCGGCTGAACGCGCGGGAAAGCGCCCGGGAGAAACCCTCGGGCGAGTGATCCGTGAGCTGCGCCTCCCATACGATCGGCACCACCTTGATGGCCATCTCCGCGAGCGCCGCCGACGCGCTGAGCCCGCCGTGCGGTCCCGCCGCACCGGCTGCTACCTTAATGCCCGCCGTGATCACGGCTTTCTTTACCTCCGCACGGTCCTCCGGGGTCAACGCGTCGCCGTCCGCGGTCAAGGCGTGCTCGTAGGTGATCTGCGCGACGACGGGGCCCCCGACCCGCAGGAAGATGTTCCCGTAACCGGCGCGGAACGCGACCAGGTTCGCTAGCGCAGCCTGCAGCCGGCCGAGTCCGCCGCTCCGCGTCGTCTCCAGCAGGACGCGGAACGGCTGGTCGTCTTCGGGCACCAGGCCCCCTTCGGACAAGCCGGCACGCAAGATGGCGGCGATCTCCTGGTGCAGCCGGCCGATGGCCCCGTCCATGGAACCGTCGATCTGGCTGAACTCCCGCCGGATCTGCTGGCGCACCACGGTGCACCAGTCATCCGGGGTCTCACCCGGGTCTCCCGCCCGGGCTCCCCTGAGCCGGCTCAGCCAGCCGGGCCCAGTGAACAGGGCCTCAGCCCACAGGTCAAGCTGCCGCCTGGCGGCCAGGATCCCCTGCTCAAGCCACTCGACGGGTTTCCCGTCGAGTGCGTCCTGCTGGTAGCGTCCCGCAAGGTCCAGTAGGTCCGCGGCGATGGCGTTGCGCAGCTCCTTGGCGCGGGTACGAAGAAGGTCGTCCTCGGACGGGGTGAACACCTGCCAGCGATTCGCCCCGGCGATGAGCTGGCCCGCCGCCTTGATGGCAAGACCGGCGGCGACGCGGGCATCGCCGGTGACCGCGGTTGCGGCGGCCGCGTCCATGTCCGCGAGCCGGTCCGCCAGCTTACCCAGCACCGGGCCGAGAATTTTTTCCCTGGCCTGGTCAGCGTTCGAGGCATCGCCGCTAACCAGCTGATAGTGGTTGTCGGTGGCGTATTCGCGCGCCTTCCGCATGACGTTGGCTATCTCGGCCGAAGTTCCTTTCTTCGTGTCCTCGTTGATCACCAGGCAGGTAAAGTCGCCGCGTTCGACGCCCATTGTGGCGTCATTGGCGGTCGCCAGGATCGAAATGTTCTTGGCACTGTCAAAGAACGTTTCACCCGCGCGGGGGCGGGTCAGGTGGAGGAGAACGTCGACGTCATTTTTGAGGTCGTCCAGGAAACGGCGGTCGATCTCCAGGCCGGCCTCGCCCATGCCGGGCAGGTCTATCAGCTCCAGGTTCCTGACATCCACCATGGGGAAGGGGCAGAAGACCCTGACGTCGCGTACCGCGTGGTACAGCCGCCGCTCGGGGGCAGCCTTGGTTGAATAGGCGACATAGGAGTTCAGGTCAGCCAGGTTATCGACGCGGAAATCCGGGCTTCCCAGGAGCTGCTCGTAATCAGCCAGGGAGTCCTGGGCCACGCGCAGTCGTCTCAGGCGGCTTTGCTCTTCCGGTCCCCGCGCGGGAGCACTCCCGTCCGGGGAGGAGGCCAGGAGGCGCTGGTAATCGTAATCGGCGAACGCGCGCAGGGTTGCGGGCGGCGGGTCAGGACAGTGCGCCCCTAGGTGTAGCGGGCCGATGACCTCGCCGAGGAATTCATCCCGGCTAAGCAGCTCGATAATCGCATGGGCAGGCCCCGGATCGTTCCGGAACCGACTGCGCGCCGACGTGGTGGGATTAAGGTCATCCGCAGCTGGGATTACGTCAGTGCCGATATTGGTGATCGTACGCAGGAACGTGCTCTTCCCCGACTGGGTCTGGCCGATAACGCCGATGTTGACGGTGGACCGGCGGATCCGCTTGCCTATCGCGGTGACATTCCCGGCTTGCGCGGAGATCTCGTGCTGCACATCGCGCAGGGCGGCGGCCCGTAGCACGGCATTCAGGTCCTCAGCGATCTTCCGCTCGTCCGACGTCAGCCCGCCGCGGGAGCCGAACTGCGCGCTGGCCGCGTCAGCTTCCCTGATCAGGGAGTCAACGTTATCTGTCAGGATTTTCCATGCATTTTCGAATCGGTCAGCTTTTTCTCTCCGAGCATGCCGACTTGCGAGAGCAGCACCGATATTTCGCTGGATGCCAGCGTCCATAAGATCATCCCTCGCGCTCGCCATTTCCTGGCAGTCCATCTCAAGGCTAGGCGATCCGGTCAGTAGTCGGTTATCGGAGAAGGGTGTGGCGGAAGCTGAACCCCGGGCAGCAGGCCCTGCTCGTCCTGGTTTACCTGCATAAAGGCGAGACGTTCGCCGAGGTGGTAGCCGGGGTCGGGACGGCGACGGCCTGGCGGGTCCGTGACCGTCACCTGGGAACCGGCTTGAACCGGTGGGTAGATGCCTGCTGCCGGGTTGTCCGAGACCTCCACGGTGCCGTTGACGATCATGTCTTGTGCAGCCAGGCTGCCGATGACAGGGACCGAGATCACGGTAACCAACCAGGCAATGACCCCGGCAGCGAAGATCCTCCAGTCGGTGCCGCTCTTCCGAGTCCGCTTCACCGCCCGGGCGATGAGATATGCCCACGCCACCAGGAGGGCACCACCAGGCCAACCCGCTATCGACCGACTCGCCGGACGCCCTCAGCGACCGAGCGTCCCGTAAAGCCGGGACGACAGAGATAACGGCAGTGCCCGCATCCCCGGCCAGCAGATAGTGGGAAACGCCGGAACCAGGAGTGGTCAGCACCGACACCAGCGCCGTGATGCCTAGCAGCACCAGGGGCGATGTAGCGACAGCCCACGCCCACAGGGCAGGCGCTGACGACGGTCGCACCGGCGCAGCCGCCGCGGGTTCACTCCTGTCGGGCAGAGGCTGCGTTTGCGGGCCCCACTGAATGCCGTCCCACCAGCGCAGTACCTGCAATGCACCCGGATCCAGGTACCACTCTGGTGGCGGTCCCGCCGGTGGCTCTATCGGGCCACCGGCCCGTTGACTTGACATAGGTCCCCAAGAGTCAGCAGGGCGGTCAGAACCCGGACGCGTACGGTGCAGCGCCGGAAAGGGTTCGGCAGATCGCCGCCGCGTGCTCGCCGGGAGCGGACCGCACCATGCCGACGATCTCCCATAGCGCCTTCTTCGCCCATACCTTGGCGAAGTAGCCGGCGCCGAACGGGATGCACATCAGTACGTACCAGAAGCTCTCGGCACCGCGGAGCGCGTACTGCTTCCCGCCAGCCTGGCGATGCCCCCGGCGGCCGACCTGGTGCGGCGGCGAAGGATAGTTCTGCCGACCCGAAGGGTAGGCGCGCTGGTCCTGAGCTGCGGGCCGGATCTCACTCTGACCGTAATACGGCTCCGGAGCTTGCCCGTAGGGTCTTTGCTGTCCCCGGGGTGGCGTGCCGGCTGGCTGCCCTTGCTGGTACGGCGTAAACGACGGGCGGCTCTGCTGTTGATACGGGTCGTCCGGCGGCTGCTGGTAAGTCATGGTTTTCCCTCCCAGCACGGCTGTGACGCCGCGCCTTCCCAATTGCTGAGACGCGTATAGGGGACAGGTTTTATGACGATGATTACGGCTGCGGATTCTGGCGTGATCTTGGAAGTCGGCGAGCTCTACAGCGTCGTACGTGGTCTTGGTGTCCTGCTAGCCCCGGACTCCGGGAATTGGCGAGCCTTCCCTTGGCACAGCCTCCGGCCGTCCCGGGGGCACCGGACGGGTTTCCAGGTGTGCGGGAACATCCCGGCTTCTTGCCGATCATGAGGTCATGGTTCCTATCCTGTGATCCGACAGCCCTCGACGGGCATGACCGATTCGGTCATAAACCGGACAGAGCGGGGCTAAGGCTTCGCGTCATCGCTCTACGAGGCCATGCGCTAACCATGCGTAGATGCGTCCCGTGACACCACCTTCCGCGTCTCGACGCAACCACGATGGCGTGTTCATATTTTCTCTCCTACCTGCTGTAACCTGATCTTGGAGACACAACCCAGTAGAGGAGCCCAATATGGCTGCCATGATCGTTCTGCGTGGCGACAAGCCCGGACAGGACCACTTAGTCACTCACGGCGCGATATCGCCCGACTACCGCTTCCCGCTTCTCGACTATGTCGACGCGCTCGGCGTCGTCTGGCAGCACTCCGACCCAGACGCATGGTGGGTGCACGACCGCCGGGTACCCGTCTACGATCGCGCCCCCGCGAAGCCGTAACAGTTGGTCCGCGCATGCCGGATTAGAGGCTGCAATGGGCTCATCGTTGTCATTGTGCAGGTTACGCCTGATAAGCGAAGCGTGCTCCTCGGCCGCGGTGCACCATCACTGCCACAGCGAGTCACCGATAGCACGCCGCCGACGGCGCTGACTGGTGCGGCGAACGCTGTGCGTGCCGAGAATCTCGTCCGCAGCTGTGACCTGCAGAGTTGCCCTGCCTGCCGTCTGGCCGTGATGATCACCGGTCATGTGCCTGCGGTTCGTATTCCTCCTGATCACGCGGATGGTCTCGTGCCTGCGGCTGTCTCAGCGTGAGGAGACATGGAAGAGCGCTGAGATCTTGGTCTTGCGTCACCAACTCGCCGTCCTGCAGCGGCGGCAGCCGCGCCGCCCGGGCTTGGACTGGGCGGAGCGGGCGCTGCTTGCGATCCTGCTCGCCGTGATACCGAAAGCGCGGCGCCAGGGGCTGCGGCTGCTGGTCACCCCGGACACGATTGCGCGCTGGCACCGCGACATCGTCCGCCGCCGCTGGGCCGCCAGGTCCATCCCCGGCAAGACCGGCAGGCCGGCCACCCGCCGCAACATCAGGGCCCTTGTCCTGCGGCTGGCCCGCGAGAACCCTGACTGGGGGTACCGCAGGATCCACGGCGAGCTAGCCGGCCTGGGCGTAAAGATAGCGGCCTCGACCGTGTGGGAAATCCTGAAGAATGCCGGGATCGGCCCTGCGCCGCGGCGGACCGGGCCTACCTGGCCGCAGTTCCTGCACTCCCAGGCCGAGGCGATCCTGGCGTGCGACTTCTTCACGGTCGACCTGCTCGACGGCACCCAGGCCTATGTCCTGGCCGTGATCGAGCACGCCACCAGGCGCATCCGAATCCTCGGGGTCACTTTGCATCCCACCGGGGAATGGACCTCTCAGCAGGCCCGAAACCTGATGATGGACCTCGGCGAGCAGGTGCACAGGGTCAAGTTCATGATCCGTGACCGCGGCTCGAACTACACCGCCGCGTTCGACGCCGTCCTCGCCGATGCCGGGATCCGGACCGTGCTCTGCAACGTCCGGACGCCTCGGATGAACGCGATCGCCGAACGCTGGATCGGCGGATGCCGTCGCGAGTTCCTCGACCGGACCCTCATCTGGAACCAAGCCCATCTGCGGCGGATCCTGCGCCAGTACGAGACCCACCACAATCAGCACCGGCCGCACCGGTCACTGGACGCTCCGCTGCACCGCTGAGACCGCTACCCGAACCAGTCGACCTTGAGCAGTACCGTATCCGAAGGCACACTTGCCTCGGTGGCATGATCAATGAATATCGCCTGGTCGCATGACGTGGACGACCTTCTCGGCACCCACAGGGATTGCAAGCGACCAGCGGCGACGCCGCAAGCGCCGGGAATCCTCGCAGGCTGACGCCCGCTGACACCGGCCGGGTCGCCCAGGATTAGGCGTTAAGGCGGTTGCTGCAGGCAGAGCAAGGATGCCTGCTGCCGGCGGGGTGATGCGTCCCGGCCTGGACGGGCCATTCCCACGGCACCACGCAAACGAGTGATAGTCACGACATCAGCAGGTTCGCTGAAGAGAGGGTTGCGCGTAGATTCGGTGTGAGCCTGGCGCGTCATCTACCGGAGGTATGACGGTGACATCAGCTAGCGCGGGAACTCTGGACGAGGCCTACGAGCGGCTGCACGCGACCGGGCCAGAGTTCGACGGCTTTCTGTCCAACCACGGGCCGATGGCAGCCGAGGCGATGGTCCGTCACGGCCATAGCGACCTGGTGGGTTCCTGGCTCGATGGGTACATGCGCCGCCTGGAGGAGTTCCCGCGCGGGCTGAGCCCGATCGGGTCCGACTGGCAGGAGGCGCTCGGCGACCTGCGCCGGGTCGCCGACTGGACCGCGTTCTTCCGCGCTGAGCTCGGCCAGCAGCCGTGGCGGGAGGTGCTCAATACCTGGTGGCCGCGGCTGCTGCCGGGCGTGGTCGCCGCCGCCACGCACGGGGTCATCCGGGTCGGCCATGGCGTCCGTGCCCTGCTGGCGGACGGCGATGACCCAAGCCACCTTGCCGAGCTGGCGCACGGGCTTGCCTACTGGGCTGCCCGCTGGCAGACTCTGCCCGGCGGGCATGCCGGCGCGTCCGCTGCGGCCGCCGCCAGCCGGGCGCGCGCTGCCACGCCGCTGGACTCGCTGGCCGCAATTCCCCGCATCGCCGAGCAGGCAGGCGGCATCGGTGACCGGCTGGCCAGGCTCGGCTCGCTGGCTGCCTGGCCGTCTGCGCTGGCCGGCTTCAGCGTCCCGGCGGCACCAGAGCAGATCCGCGCGGTGCTGGCCGAGCTGGTCGATGCCGCAACCGTCCGGTACCTGCTCTACGGTCACGGCAACGGCGTCATGCTCGTGCACTCGGCGACCGCACCCAGCGCCGTGCTCAGGACCCTGCCCGCGCTAGATCATGGGCTGTGGGCGCCGAGCCTGGCGGCGTCCTGGGCCGCGACCAGCGCGCTGACTGCTGTCTACGCTCCCGCTGAGCCCGCGCCGCGGGCTCAGCTGCCACAGCCGCCTGGCGGGCAATCCAGCGAGGAGACAGCACGGGAGGTCTTCGCGCGGGCGGTCGAGCACGGCGACCCGCACGTGATCAAGTTCGCCGACACCGCCGTGGACGTCTTCGCGCGCACCGGCAATCCCGACGCCATCGCCGCAGCGCTCCGGGCAGCGGAGCTAATTCAGCCCTGACGGCGGCCCGGGCAACGGTCCTGCCCGCAGGCCGCGCGCAGGTCACGGCCGCCATCGCTAAACCGCCGATGAGGCCCATCACCCCGCAGCCCGATCCCCAGCCTCACCCCAGAACCCCAGGGGTGACCATCGTGTGCGCCCGGCCCGGGCCTGCTCGCTGTCCAAGGGCCGATCGCCCGGCAATGCTCAGCCTATCCCGAACTGGCTGATCTGCACTCGGACCCGCGCTGACGCACGGCCGGGGAATGGCACACAAAATCGGCGCTGAAAGCGCCAGACACCCATCCCTGAGCCGGGCTCCGGCCAGGGAGGAACCGCGGCGGCGGTCACAACGGCCTGCGGCTCGCCAAGCCAGGACACGCGGGCCTCGCCATGAGATCACCCCGCCGGTAAGACGGTTTCGCCAGTGGCAGTGCGTGAATCCGGGGATTAGCCGAGCTGAAATGCGGCTGCCTTTGCGCCATTACACGCTTCACGCCATCCGGCTATGTCCTGCAGACGAAGGAGAACAGCTCCGGGCCTATCATCTCTACCCGCCCGGGATCAGGAATTCCCGCAGCTCAGCGGCAGTCTGGGTGGACAGGGATGCGGTATTCCTTTAGGCTGACTTCGACGCTGTAATTGATTGCGTTATATGGGGGAATGGGTTGTGTCGCCCCTCGGACACGGATACTGGTGCGATTTCCCCAAAACGACCAGCACTACCTGGCGCGCCCCTGAGAGAGCAGTCCCACCGCTCCACCGTGGACGAGGTGGTCAAGTCCTTCGACTCGCCCCTCTACGAGCCGTCGTCAACGCCGTCCAGAAAGTCGCCGCCACTCGCGGCGTCAGCATGGCCCAGGTCGCGCTGGCGTGGGTGCTCCGCCACCCCGCCGTCACCGCCCCCGATCATCGGAGCGACCGAACCGCAGCAGCCGAGCGAGCTGTCGCCGCGCTCGGCCTGCACCTCACTGACGACGAGATCCACGCGCTCCAGAAGCCGTACACGCCCCACGGGCCATCCTGGTTCTAGCCGCCCGGGTCCATGACCGCAAATAGCGTGGCCCCGGGCCACGCCGCCGAGGCTCTGCTCCTCCCCTGAGCCACCGCCTCTAGCAGAGCCCC
>Ga0302325_10009636_pt1 | contig 21056 bp, 20 predicted proteins | sample Palsa_T0_2_FD_201948 | JGI IMG/M metagenome (GOLD analysis project Ga0302325, IMG submission 201948) | Peat permafrost microbial communities from Stordalen Mire near Abisko, Sweden - Palsa_T0_2 | ecosystem: Environmental > Terrestrial > Soil > Palsa > Peat permafrost | place: Sweden: Abisko...
CCGGCACAAACGTCATCAAGAACCTGCGCGGTCTCGTGACGCTGGACTCCTGGCGCGTTACGAAGCCCGCCGGACACACTAGCGCCTCGCCCATCTCAAGGCGATTCACCGGTACACCTTCCGGGATATTTAGCAATGGACGGGACAGTTCCAGACCGTGAATATATCCAAGGGCGGTCAACTCTTCGGACTCGCTGCCTTCCTCGAACCTGCCTTGCATGAGACAGTCGAGCGATCCTTACGGCGGCTGGCAGACCGCTACTGATACAATGTCCCTGTGAAGGCACGAGCAGTCGACCAATTCGAATTGAATTCGCCCGAAGCTGTCGAGCGCTTCAGGAGGGCGGCCAACGCTTTCACGACGCGGTCGACCCGGTCTCAAGCTGCGGCCCGGAAAGTGTTGGTCGGCGAAGGTATCTACACGAAGTCCGGGAAACTCACCAAGCGCTATAGTTAGTCCTTTTGCACCGTCTCGCGTCGTCCTTCATCCTCGGCTACCACGGCTGCGACAATCGCGTCGGCGAGCGATTGTTGGCCGGCGCCGTCTTCAGGCCCAGCAACAATGATTACGATTGGCTCGGACCTGGCATCTACTTCTGGGAAGCGAATCCACTGCGCGGGCTCGAGTTCGCCGAGGAAGTATCAAAACGCAAAGCATCGAATATCTCGAAACCATTTGTCATTGGCGCCGTGATCGAATTGGGCCTGTGCCTCGATCTCACAACCTCCAGCGGCTTGGATTGGGTGAGGATTGCCTATAAAAGCTTGGTTGAAGTGACTCGGGCCGCTGCATTGGATCTGCCCTTAAACAGCAAGGACGAACTCCGGCGAAACCTCGACTGCGCTGTCGTTCGGCGGCTACACAGGATTCTCGAAATGCAGAAGCTCCGCGATTGACACCCTCAAGGGCGTCTTCACGGAAGGCCAGCCCGCGTATCCCGGCGCGGGCTTTCGAGAAAAGACTCACATTCAGATTGTCGTTCGGAACCCTCGCTGTATTAAAGGCGTCTTTCGCGTACCTCAAGACCAACTCCGCTGATAGCCTGGCATGTTCGAACGGAGATGGGCCACGCGCTATGCGATCTCGTCTCGCGAATCTAAGATTTGACGCCTGGAAAATCGTCATCCAGCTCCCTAGGCGCTTAAGAGGCCGCGACGCCCGGCAAGCAATCCCTCCCGTTTGAAGGAAGCGGGAAGAGCACGGGACCTGGGAGGCGTGACACACCGGCGACGAGCACCGCCGCGACGACTGGTCCGAACTTGGCATAGACCTACGGAAGAATAAAGTCTATGTCGGCCACTTTCTCCCAAATGGACCAGGAAATCATAGTTCTCAAGTTAGTTTGGGAGCTGATCGACGAGATGGTGAACTACGAAATGTTTGCTCAGCCCGCATCGATCGAGGACACGGTCCTGACGTGTAATTGTCCTGACGTTTAATAGCACTACACACAGAGGCCTGTTTAACATACTGTTGGTAGACTTCCTTTCGCAGCCGAACGGGTGGCCATTTGGATTGACGCCGCCGCCAGCTGGAGCGCCAGCGTCAGAGCGAAGTGTACTGTTTCATTTGAAACGGATCTGCGACGCTCCTCAACTGGAGCCCTCTAGAGCTAACGCTCTGAGGTCACCGCTGCAGGCGCTGACGCAGTGGCTCGAAGCGGATTGCCGAATCGAGAAAGTGTGGTTGCCATCCATCAATGTGGAGACTACGATAACCGTGAAGCGCATCTCATTCATCAAAATTTGCGGGAACATCGCAAAACACAGTTTTGCCAGGCTAAGCAAAACCGTGGACGAAATATGTGAGGTTCTCAAAGCCAATGGAACGACGATAGATCATCAACAGGGATACCTGGTTGTCCCGGAATTTTACGAATGGTTTCATACGAATGTATTCAGCTACCACAGCAGCGCGATCGCGGAATTTCTGAATAATCTTCGCTGGGGCCTCTACGATTATCTCAGGCCCGAATTCGCGCGCTCATTCACAAAAGACGATCCGGCGCTGATAGCATACCGTTACATATTTCCACATGACTGCAATACCGCAGTAGCACGAAACATGTATTGGGACCTGATGAACGCTGTCCGGTCACAGCCATACATGCCGCGGTTCGAGGTCACGCGGTTCCTAAAGATGAGATATTAGCCCTGTAGGTCCAACGGAGCCTCCGGGAGCGGAGTGCGCCTGCGCGGAGGGATGGAAGTGCCTGCGCCTTCGAGACGCCGGACGACTCCCGCAAGTCGGTCGTGGCCGCCCGTTCCGCAATTTGATGCAGAACACCCATCTCGCGTATATGGATCTGGCTGGCACGAAGTCGCGCTCTGGCCCACGACGCCGGCCCCGTTTCGGATCCCTGCCCCGGCCTTCAAAAAACTCGCTACCGCCAGCGTGGCTGGCTCACGCGACCCAGTTTATCCGCCATATCGATCTCCGCGCTGCAACTCAGCGACCACCTGCAGCGGAATATTTTCGTTTCGTGTAGCGCCGCGCCATTCCCTACCCAGTCTCGTTCTCCCGAATCTGAGATTCGATTTCCCCGGCATGCGAGCGCGCGTAGGCCCAGGCGTTTACCAGATCCTCCGCGCGAAGACTCGGGTATGCAACCAGCAATGCCTGCTCACTTGTGCCCAGCCGGCGGCCTTGCTCAAGCAGCCAAACTGGAATCCGGCTACGAACGATACAAGGCTCGCCGCCGCACACATCCGGCCGCGAGTCGATGCCTGGGAAATCGTCATCCAACTCCCGAACCATCCACTTAAGGATCCGAGCTTTCTCCCCACGTGACAAAGCCGGCAGCATTTCTCGAAATCGCTAAAGCCCGCCATGGCTTGATTGTCACTGATGCCTCACGGATTGGCTATGGCCTTATCCTCCGCGAACGAATGAGATCCTTCCTCAGTGACAGCACTTCCTATTTTATTTTCCGCTCATTCCAATCCACTTACCTCTCCTCGCTCCCTTCCGCCGCAATTCCCTCTGCTACCCTCCTATCCGGAGAGTCTTTTATGCCGACCGCTAAACAATCCGCCGCCAGCCGCGCCAACGCGCAGAAATCGACCGGACCACGCACCCCTCAGGGTAAGGCCGCGTCCCGCTTCAACGCCTTGAAGCACGGAATCCACGCCGAAACGCAGGTCATGTTCGACGAAGACCCCGCCGACCTGGCCGAACTCGCCGCCGAGTTCCACGACTACTACCGCCCCGCCGATCCCGATCAGCGCTTCCTCGTCGACACCCTCGTGAGCAACGAATGGCGCCTCCGCCGCCTCCGCGCCGTCGAAGCCAGTCTCTGGTCGCACGCCGCAGACGCTTTCCTGAATATAAATGTCGAACTTCCGTCCGCCACCTCCGGCGAAGCCTTCGCAACCGTCGCCGGCCCCTTCGCCCGCCTCCAGCAAATCATGAATTCCTGCGAGCGCAATTATTATCGCGCCCGCAAAGAGCTCCAACGCTTCGCCGCAGCTCCGGACACCCAGCCTGACGCAGAAGTGGTGCAAGTGCCTCCGCCTGCCGAACCCGACTCCCACCCCCAACCTGAACAATCCACAACCACTTCCGCGTCCTCAGCTTCGTTCCGCAATAATCCGCAGCCCGCTCCCGAAAGCCCGGCAAACCCGTTCGTCTTGGCCGAAACCGCTGCCCCCGATCGCGCCCGAACCCTACGCGAAGCCGCATGAAGCCCCGAATCCAGCCTTACAATATAGATAAGTGCTCTCCCACTTCGATCCCCTCGTCGCCGAATGGTTCGAAACGCGCTTCGGAAAGCCGACCGAGCCGCAGATCCAAGGCTGGCCCGCCATCCGCGAAGGCCGCGACGCCCTGATCTCCGCTCCCACCGGCTCCGGCAAGACGCTGGCCGCCTTCCTCGTCTGCATCGACGATCTGGTCCGCCGCGCGCGCCAGGGTCCGCTGCCCGAACATACCCAGGTGCTCTACGTTTCGCCGCTCAAGGCGCTAAGCAACGACGTGCATAAGAACCTCGAAATTCCGCTGGCCGAAATTTCCGAACTCGCCGTGAAGCGCTTCGTCAAGCTGGCGCCCATCCGCGCCGCGCTCCGCACCGGCGATACGCCGCAAGCCGAGCGCCAGCAGATGACGCGCAATCCGCCCCACATTCTCGTCACCACCCCCGAATCGCTCTATATTCTGCTCACCGCCGCCAAGCCGCGCGAGATGTTGAAGGAAGTCCGCACCCTGATCGTCGACGAAATTCACGCCGTGGCCGACGATAAGCGCGGCTCCCATCTGGCGCTGACGCTGGCGCGGCTCGACCGTCTGGTGGAACAGAACGGCGGACCCCGCCCCCAACGCATCGGCCTCTCCGCCACCGTCAAGCCCATCGAGGATGTGGCCGCGTTCCTCGGCGACAACGTGCGCATCATCAACATCGGCCATCGCCGCGCCATGGAAATCTCCGTGGAAGTTCCGCGCGACGAGCTCGGGCCGGTTGCCAGTAATGAGATGTGGGCGGAAATCTACGACCGCACTGCCGAACTAATCCGCGAGAACCGCACCACCCTGGTCTTCGTCAATACGCGGCGCTTGTCCGAGCGCGTCGCGCATCATCTGGCCGAGCGGCTGGGCGAAAACGCCGTCCTGCCGCACCATGGCAGCCTCTCACGCACGCTCCGTCTGGAAGCGGAAAAGCGTCTCAAGAACGGCGAGCTCAAGGCCGTAGTAGCTACCGCGTCGCTGGAATTGGGCATCGACATCGGCACCGTCGACCTGGTTTGCCAGATCGGCTCGCCTCGCTCCATCGCCGTCGCGCTGCAGCGCATCGGGCGCGCCGGGCACTGGGTGGGCGCTCTCCCCAAGGGCCGCCTCTTCGTCACCACGCGCGACGAGCTGGTGGAATGCGCTGCCTTGGTCCGCGCCATCCGCGAAGGCGAATTGGATCGCCTCGAAGTTCCGCGCAACGCCCTCGATATTCTGGCGCAGCAGATGGTAGCCGCGTGCGCCACCGAAGATTTCGGCGAAGATGAACTCTATGACTTGATGCGGCGCGCCTGGCCTTACCGCACGCTCGACCGCGCCGATTTCGATGCCGTGCTGGTGACGCTCGCCGAAGGTATCTCCACCGCGCGCGGACGCAGCGGCGCCTATCTGCATCGCGATGCCGTCAACCGTCGCCTGCACGCACGGCGCGGCGCGCGGCTCACCGCCATCACCTCCGGCGGCGCCATTCCGGAAACTGCGCAATACCTCGTCGTCGCCGAGCCTGAAGGAACCACCGTGGGCACGCTCGACGAAGACTTCGCCGTCGAAAGCCTGGCCGGCGATATCTTCATGCTCGGCACCACCTCCTGGCGCATCCGCCGGGTTGAGGCCGGCCGCGTGCGCGTGGAAGATGCGAAAGGCGCGCCGCCCACCATTCCGTTCTGGAACGGCGAAGCCCCGGGACGCACATTGGAACTGTCGCAGGAACTGTCGCGGTTGCGCGAGGACATTATCCGCGACCCGTCGATTGAGTGGCTGCAGCGCGATTGCGGCCTCGACCGGCTTGGGGCGGAGCAGGCTTCGCAATACGTCGTGGCCGGCCGCGGCGCGCTCGGGGCGTTGCCGACCGCGGAGCGCGTCGTGGCCGAGCGCTTCTTCGATGAAGGCGGCGGCATGCAGTTGGTGATCCACGCTCCGTTCGGCGCGCGCATCAACCGCGCCTGGGGGCTGGCTCTGCGCAAGCGCTTCTGCCGTTCCTTCAATTTCGAATTGCAAGCCGCCGCCACCGATAACGGCATCAACATTTCGCTGGGCGAGCAGCATTCCTTTCCGCTCGCGGCCGTGTTCGAATTCCTGCGGCCCGAAACCGTGCAAGAGGTGCTCACCCAGGCCCTGCTCGATGCGCCCATGTTCACCGCCCGCTGGCGTTGGAACGCCTCGCGCGCCCTAGCCATCCCGCGCTTTTTAGGAGGACGCAAAGTTCCGCCGCCCATCCAGCGCATGAAGGCCGACGATCTGATGGCCGCCGTCTTTCCCGACCACGCCGCGTGTCCCGAAAATCTGGTGGGCGAAGTTCGCATTCCCGATCATCCGCTGGTGAAGGAGACCATCAATAACTGCCTCTACGAGGCCATGGACCTCAACGGTCTGCGCGCGCTCCTCGCCGGCATGCGGGCTGGGCAAATCCAAACCGTGGCCATCGATACCGCTGAGCCCTCGCCGTTCTCGCACGAAATCCTCAACGCCAATCCGTACGCCTATCTCGACGATGCACCCCTCGAAGAACGCCGCGCGCGCGCCGTACAGATGCGCCGCACCCTGCCCACCGATTTCGCGGAAGGCGCGGGCGCGCTCGATCCCGAGGCCATCGCGCTGGTGGCGGCCGAAGCGTGGCCGGTCGTGCGCGACGCCGACGAGCTCCATGAAGCGCTGCTGGGTTTAGGCGTGCTGCCCGTCGCCGATGGCGAGGTTGCTCTCTTGTTCGCTCAGTTGGCGTCGAATCGCCGCGCGGCCACGCTCACGGTCGACGGCGCGGTGGATGGAAAAGCTTTCTGGATCGCCGCCGAGCGCCTCGACCTCGTGCGCTGCGTCTATCCCACCGCAACCATCCATCCGCCCATCGTGGCGCCGCCCGCCACCCGCCCTCTGCCCGATTCGCTGGAACGCTGCGCCGCCGAGATCCTGCGCGGATGGTTCGAATGTTCCGGTCCGCGGCGCGCATCCGACCTGGCGCGCGATCTCGCCATGCCGCTCGACTTGGTGGATCAAGCCCTCGCACAATTAGAAGCCGAAGGCCAGATTCTGCGCGGCCGCTTCACCCGGCAAGACCCCGGCGCTGAGATCGAATGGTGCCATCGCCGCCTGCTGGCGCGCATTCATCGCCTCACCATCGGCCGCCTGCGCCGCGAGATCGAACCGGTGACCACCGCCGAGTTCTTCGCCTTCCTGCATCGATGGCAGCACCTGTCACCGGGCACGCAACTCCACGGCGTGGATGGAACGTTGCAAATCATCAAGCAGTTGCAGGGCTGCGAGTTCGGCGGCGCCGCGTGGGAGCAGGAAGTGCTGCCGCGCCGCGTAGCCAAATACAGCCCGGAGTATCTCGACCAGCTCTGCCTCTCGGGTGAAGTAACCTGGGGACGCCTTTCGCCGCACCCGGCGTTCGAGCGTGAACAAGAAGACGGCAAAGGCCGCCGCGTGCGTCCCACCCGCGTGGCCCCGCTCGCGATCTTCCTGCGCGACGATGCCGGCTGGCTGCTCTCCACTCCGCCCGTTTCGCCCAAGGATTCGCTCTCGCATCCGGCGCAAGAGCTGTTGGCCGTGCTCGAAACCCGCGGCGCAAGTTTCTTCGCCGATCTCGCCCGCGCCACCGGCCGATTGGCCAGCGAAGTGGAAGATGGCCTGTGGGAATTGGTCGCGGCGGGATTAGTAACCGCCGACGGTTTCGAAAACCTGCGCGCCTTGCTCGACCCCAAACGCCGCCGTGGCGAAGGCCGCTCCCGCACCGCGCGTCCGCGTCACGCGCCCGGCCGTTGGGCGCTGCTCCGCCACACTGAGCCCGCCCCGGACGGCAACGCCGCCGCCTTCGCCAAACAACTGCTGGCGCGTTGGGGCGTAGTCTTCCGCGACGCCGCCGTGCGCGAGCCGCTCACCCCCGCCTGGCGCGACCTGCTGGTAGAGCTGCGCCGCATGGAATCGCGCGGCGAAATTCGCGGCGGCCGCTTCATCGCCTCATTCGTCGGCGAGCAATTCGCCCTGCCCGAAGCGCTCGACCTGCTGCGCGCGATCCGAAGGACAGGCGAGAGCTCGCCCGCGCCGGATGTGCCCGGCCCATGGGCGGCATTGCAAGGACAGAGGGTAGATGCAGCGGCGCTGACAGTGTAGCTTTTGTGGGGCGGCCAATCCTGGCTGCAGCCGCCTTTCAGGCGGCCCCGTTTGCCGCCGGCCCCTGCTGGTTCTTAGCGGATGCGGGCCGGTCGCAACAACTGAAACCCGACGAGAAGTCGGTGAGGGCAGCTTCCGCCGCAAACGCATACGTCGGCCCAAAAAACGCCGCGCCACACCAAAGCCGACGGATGGCAGCGCAGCCGCCTTCGCCAAACAATTGGTGGCGTGCTGCGGCGTAGTCTTCCGCGGCGAACCGCTGGCGTCGGCATGGCGCGATTTGCTGGTAGAGGTGCGCCGCATGGAATCCCGTGGCGAGATTCGCGGGGTTCATCGCGTCATTCGTCGGCGACCGGTTCGTGCTGCCGGAAGGGTTGGACCTGTTGCGGGCTATAGGAAGAACGGGCGAGAATGCGCTGGCGCCGAATGTGCCAGGCCCCTAGGCCGCGTTGCAGAGGCCGGGGGCGGATGGACCCGTGCCGACTGTGTAAGCTTGCGTTGCCCGCCCGCGCGAGTACAATCGAAATATGACAGCCCTAGTCGATGCCATCCCACTGACGGTAGACGAGCATGGCGTGTATCGTGTGGCTGGGACCCGCGTGACCCTGGATCTGGTGGTCCGCGCATTCAACCGGGGCGCAACTGCGGAAGAGATCGCGCAGAGATTCACCAGCTTGGAGCTGTCCGACGTCTATCAAGTGATCGGCTACTACCTGAAGCACAGCGCCGAGTTTGCCGGCTACTTCGAGAAGCGTGACCGGGAAGAGCGGGAATTGCGGACAGATCACCCCGAGTGGTCGCCCAAGGGACTTCGTGAACGCTTGCTGGCCCGCCGGCAACCCCGGTGAAATGGCTATCCGACGAGAACTTCGATAATGATATCGTCCGCGGAATCGTGCGGCGGTCTCCTGGATTCGATGTCGTCCGCGCTCAAGATGTATTCGGAATCGCTGGTCAATCGGATCTTGTTTTGCTCGGCTGGGCCACCCAGTATGATCGGATTGTCCTGACTCACGATCTCTCGACGATCATCCCTGCGATGCTGCAACAACTGCAGCAGATAGGCTCTTGCGCCCCAATTATTCTCGTGCCCGATTCGCTGCCTACAGGTTTGGTAATCGAGGAGATCCTACTATTGGACGAATGTTCGATCGCGGCCGATTGGGCTGCGGGTGTCGTATATCTGCCGCTCGGCTAAAACTGGCCACCCGCGGACTGGGCGTGGGCGCGGCGTATATGGGCACGAAGCGGTCAGAAAGGCCGCGGCGCCGGCCAGAATTCCGAATATCGTGCTCACTTCGCCTTTGCCACTTCCACTGCGAACGCATACGTCGCCCCAAACATATTCGAGCGGAACACTACCCATTTCTGGTCCGGCGTGAAGCTCACGTTCGGCTCCAGCTTGTACTGGTGCTTCGCCATGTTCACCAGCTTCTCCGCGTGCAGCACGCCGGGCGTGACCAGATCTTTGCCAATCGTCCCGCGGTCGGGAACGAGTTCCGGGCGGAACAGGTAGATCCATTGACCATCCGGGGCGCGCGCCACCTGGCCTTTGTCGCCGCCGTCGCCGCAGAAGAGCTTGCCGTCGCGCGTTACGTTGAAGTGGATCGACCATTCGTTCCGCTCCAGGTGATACCAGGTCCGCGCGCCCGTCTCCACGTTGTAGCCTGCCAGCCAGAAAACTTCGCCGCGCGGGGTCTGCAAGTCGTACCAGATGGTCTTTCCATCCGCGCTCCAGAATTCGTGGCCGGCTATTTCCATGGTCATGGTGCGGTGGTGAACCAGGGTAATATGCGAACCGTCGGTGCGCATGGTCCAGATGCGGTCTACTTTGTGCCAGGGTCCCTCGTGGCAAAACATCAGCAGCGACGGGTCGGTGGGTGAAAACTCCAGGTGGTTCAACCAGTCGGTGGAGCGGTGCAGGATTTTGGTCTCGCCGGTTCGGATGTTGATGGTGAACAGCGCCATGGGCAAGCGCGCCGCCAGGCGCTCCTCCATCATCTGGCCCTTGTTTACCGGCTGGTCGAGTTGTTGCGGCTGCTGCGGGCGGTTGGGGTTGTAGTCCTGGCCGTCGCCTTCAACGTACGTGCCCGCCATCAGCGTTTCGCCGGCGTTGACCGTCACTACCGATCCGCGCGCCGGCAACTTGGCGATCTCGCGCGTGGCGCCGGTATCGACGTTGCTGGAATAGACGGCGTTATCTTTCGTATAGTAAACGTTGGGCGTCTTGCGGCCGGTAACGATCACGCGGACCTTCCCCGTCGCCACGGGCTTCGCGGCGTGCGTTGCCAGATCGAGCGCGGAGATTCCCTCGGGTGTGGTGTAGACCATCTTGCTGCCGTCGGCGGTATAGCCATTCTGGTTGAAGTAGAGGCTCGCGCTGCCGGGCTCATTGGTGAGGCGCACCACTCGATGCCCGGTATCGGCGTCAATCCAACTGCGCGGCGGCTCCTGGCAAACGGCGGTCGCGGCCGAACAGAGCGCAGCCGCGATAACGTTGCAGCGCATGGACGGTTCTCCTCTTGAAAGAGTAGCGCGCCTATTGCAGCGGCGCCACAATCAAGATCGGCGAAGTCGGTTGCGCGGCGCCGGCCTGATCTTCCATCGTTACGGCCACGGTCAGTCCGTTGACATCCACCGGTCCACGTTGAATGTGCATCGCAGTTCCATCCGCCTGCGATTGGAACATGCCGGCGGGCACGGGCTTGGCGCCTTTCGGGATCACCCACATCTCATAAGCCTTACCCGCAGGTGCGGGTGGCAGATTCGTAGCCATCAACAACACGCCCGACCCTGGATTCACGAAGACCTTGCCCTTCGCGCCGGCGCCGAAGTTGACCTGCTTGGTCTCCGGGCCGGTCATGATGGCGAAGGCTTCATTGAGCCGGGTGAGATCCACCGCTTGCTGCCGCATCTGGTTGCGAACCGCGGCCAGCTCTTCGAGGGAGCTTTGCTCGCGGGCTTCGAAGTAGAAGACGCCCACCAGGCTCAGCGCCGCCAGCAGGCCCAGCCACGGGGCCCAGCCGAAGCCGCGCTGCTCGACGCCCACCGACGCCAAAATACGCCGCCGCAGCTTCGCCGAGGGCTCCGCCGGAGCTACCGCCGCACCAATCATGGATGCGACTTCTCTTGCCCGCTTCATTCCCTTCATACAGACCTCGCAACCGCGATCCAGATGCGCGCGGATTTCGGCTCCCTCGGGATCTTCGGCGACTCCCATGGCGTACAGTTCATATTGGTCCTGCAATTCTTCGCACGTCATGCCGGCACCGCCACGCCCAGTTCATCGCGTAAATTCTTCAATGCTGTCCGCACCCACGTCTTCACCGTGCCCAAGGGCTGTCCCATTCGCTCGGCCATTTCGGTTTGCGTGAGCCCTTCAAAGTACGCCAGCTCGATGACTTCGCGCTGCTGCGGCGTCAATTTGAGCAGGGCCGCCCGGATTACACGCGCATGATCCGAAGCCAGAATGTCGCGTTCCATATGGATGAAGAGCGAAGGATGATCCACCTCTTCCCATTCGACGGCATTGCGTTCGCGGCCGCCGGCCGACCGCAGGTAATCAATCGCGCGGTTGCGCGCCACCGAGAGCAGCCACGGCCCGAACGCGCCGCGCTCGGCATCGAATCCCTGCGCACGGTTCCACACGCGCAGAAAAGTTTCTTGCACCAGGTCCTCGGCGATTCCGCCGTCGCGCACCACGCGCAGAATCAGCGAGTAAACAATCCGGCCGTAGCGGTCGTAGATTTCCGCGAGCGCCTGCGGGTCGCGAGCCTTTAGACGCTTGACGATTCCGGCGTCGGCTTCCGCTAGAACGGCCATCAGCAGTGAGAGCAGCATCGGCTTTTTTACGTTCCTCTATCGTAGTGTACGAGTGAATTGGGGTCGGCAGATTGTGAAAGCGCGGTCGAGAGCGACCGAATGCGCACGTGTTTTGCATTTTTTTCTTGACTTTAATCGCGAACCACTTTATATATGAATCACATTGCGATTTTTCAAGTCGCAAAATTTGATGTTAGGGAGAAACAATCGATGAAGAGCGCAACTAAGAAAGCCGCCCCGAAGAAAAAGGCCCCCGCAAAAAAGAAGAAGTAGCCTTTTGGGTGCGCCCGCAAGGGCGAATAACAAAATTAAAAAACGCTTCAAGGCTCCGGTTTTCCGGGGCCTTTTTTATTGTCCGGGCTTTTCCCCGCGTTTCCTCCGCTTCTCCGCGCCTCCGCGTTGAGGTTGACTGCCCCAACTATTGCGGCTACTCCTCGATCGGCTCTCCGGTATCCTCGGCGCGGTTCTCGAACTTCGTCTGCGCGTGCAGGAAAACCAAATTCACCGTGCCAATCGGGCCGTTGCGCTGCTTGGCGACGATCAACTCGGCCAAGCCGCGCAGGTCTTCGCGGTCCCGGTTATAAACCTCTTCGCGGAAGATGAAGCCAACCAGATCGGCGTCCTGCTCGATCGATCCGGATTCCCGCAAGTCGCTCAACTGCGGACGGTGATCGCCCTGGCGCGTCTCCACGGCGCGGCTCAACTGCGAGAGCACCATCATGGGCACGTTCAGTTCCTTGGCGAGCAGTTTCATGCCGCGCGATAGGGCGCTTACTTCCTGGTTGCGGTTCTCGAAGCGGCCCCGCCCCGTCATCAACTGGAGGTAATCGACGATCACCAGGCCAACTTCTCCATGCTCCATTTGCATGCGCCGCAATTTGGCGTGCATATCCATGAGGTGAAGCGCGGCTGTGTCATCGACATAGAGCGGCGAATCCACCAGTTCGTGCAAGGCATGGTTGAGCTTGCGCCGCTCCTCCTGGGTCAGGTAGCCGGCGCGGAACCGCTGGCTGTCCACGCGGGCGGCGGCGCAGAGCATACGGGTAAGCAGCGACTCCTTGGACATTTCGAGGGAAAAGATCGCCGCCGGCTTTTTCAGCTTGAGCGCCACGTGCTGCGCTACATTCAAAGCCAGCGCGGTCTTACCCATGGAGGGCCGGGCGGCCAGAATAAACAGGTCGCCGCCGTGCAGGCCGCCGCTCATCTCATCCAGTTTGGCAAACCCGGTGCTGATGCCTTTGAGGCGCTTGCTGGGGTCGAGAAAGGCGTTGATGCCGCCCTCATAGCTCTCCAGAATCTGTTTGGCGCCTAACAAACCTGTCTTGACGCGAGCTTCGCCGAGCTTGAGCAGCGTCTCCTCGGCGCCTGCAAGAATGTCGCCGGGGTCTTCCTCGCCCATCAGACAGCGATTCATCATGTTCTGCGACGCGAAGATGATGCGGCGCAGAACGGATTTGTCCTTGACGATGCGGATGTAGGCTTCGAGGTTGGGAATCTGCGGCAAGCCGTCGTCGAGCGAAACCAGGTAGCTGAGGCCGTCGCAGGCTTCGAGCTCGTTGAACTTCATGAGCTCGTTGGCCACGGTAACCCGGTCGATCTTCTCGCCGCGGTCTTGCAGTTCGCCCATGCGGCGGAAGATGCGGCGATGCTTCTCCAGGCTGAAGTCGTCCGCTTCGAGCGTTCCCGCGGCCTGAATGTAGAAGCTTTCGTCGAGCAGAATGGAGCCGAGAACGAAACGCTCCGCGTCTACGTTCGTCGGAAGACCTTTTTCGACCGGGTTGGTTCTAGTGGCAGACATGGCGCGAATTCCTACCTTATGCTGCGGAACAGCGTTTCACGCGGCAATAGTTTTCGCCGCGCTTTGATGCCGTTAGCCTCTGTATAAAACACGGCCCTGGTCCGCGAGAAGCGGCTGCCGGGAAACGGTTCCGAATCAATCCGCTACGTTGGGTTTCCGACAGGCGTCCGAAAAAGTCCACAATCTTTCAACAGGCCGCCCGAAACATCATCTATCGCTTTTGTTTTATCGTACCTGATAATCTCATTTCGAGGGAGGAAGCAATTGTGCCTGGATGGCTGGTTTCGAATTCAATGTGGCATGACATCTTCGCGTTGGGCGCGCCAGTAGTGGAGAAGACCTTGCGTCCGGTGGTGGTTTATTTTTTTCTGGTGATCGTCCTGCGTGTCTTCGGCAAGCGCGAGCTGGCGCAACTGAACCCGTTCGACCTGGTGGTGCTGCTCTCGCTCTCCAATACCGTGCAGAACGCGATCATCGGTAACGACAACTCGCTGACCGGCGGCTTGATCGGCGCGTTCACTCTGCTGGCGATCAATTATGGCGTGATCCGGTTCCTGTTCCGGCACCGCCGGCTCGACCAACTCTTCGAGGGGAAGCCGCTGGTGCTCGTGGAAGACGGCAAGATTCTGAAGCATGCGCTGGCCAAGGAACTGCTCACCCGCGCCGAGCTGATGACGGTGCTCCATCGGCAGGGGTTCGACAGCCTGGCCGAGGTGCATCGTTGCGTGCTCGAACCGGGAGGAACGTTCTACATCCAGCGCAAGCTGCCGGCTCTCGATTCCGTGCAACATACCGAGGTGATGATGCGGCTGAGCGAACTCAGTGGCAAACTGGATCTGCTGCTGCACCAGAAAGGGGCCTGAGATCCGGCGGCGCGGCTATCTATATATAATGTTGGGTGGAGGAATGGCCGAGCGGTTTAAGGCGGCGGTCTTGAAAACCGTTGAACTCGAAAGGGTTCCGGGGGTTCGAATCCCTCTTCCTCCGCCAGTTTATCTCTGTTTTAGTCAATAGGTTAAAGTGCTCCAACCTCTGGCTGAGTTCCTACATGCTTGTGGCTGGGACAATCCAAGTCGTGGGGAAGACGCCTATCTTAGGCTCTCGGAAATCACCACTTTGAAGTCCCGCAGCTTACTGATTCTAAGGAGTTGCTGATGTCCTCAAAGGCCGAAAAGCACGCCAATAGTACAAAATCGGTACGAGCTGGCTTCTTAGATATCGGCCCGGGGGCGAAATCCGCGCGAATGCGCGGACCGGGCTCTACTGCTGCGCCCTCGAGCTTCCTCGCCGAAACCGCGCGCCTCGTTGCCAAGCTCTATGACATTGCCTGCGATCTCACGGCCCAATCTGAATCGGCGTAAACAATTTCTGCGAGGAGTTTTCCACTGGAATTATCGCCTCATCGTTTAGCGGCAGCCTTGCCGGCGAGCTTGCCGCCATCGACAAGCAGTGAGTGTCCAGTGATGAACGAAGCTTTGTCCGAAGCAAGGAATTCCACTGCTGCCGCAACCTCGTTGGGCTCGCCAATTCGCCCGATCGGGACTCCGCTGGCCAATGCGGCCTTCGCTTCTGAAGTGCCAGTGAACCGGTCGAGCATACCGGTATCCACAGGCCCGGGCGCAACAATATTCACTCTCACGCCTGTCCCGGCCGCCTCGAGCGCCGCTGATTTTGTCAGGCCCTCCACGGCATGTTTGCTCGCAACGTAAACGGCATGTCCGGCGACTCCCTCGTGGCCAAGAGTCGACGAGATATTAATGATGCTGCCCTTGCCTTGGGTCAGCATCACACGCAGTTCATGTTTCATGCTCAGCAGCACCCCCAGCACGTTGGTTTCGAATGTGCCGGCGAATGTCTCCGGCGTTTGCGCGGTGATAGGCCCTTTCGCTCCTTCGGTTCCCGCGTTGTTTACAGCGACGTCGATCCTGCCAAACCGTTTCACTGTCTCATCGACAAGTGACTGGATCGCCGGTTCGTGCCGAACGTCGGCCTTTACGAACTGCGCTTCGGCGCCGAGTTCGCGCAGTTCCTTCTCGAGCTTTTTGCCGTCCTCTTCGCGACGGCCTGCAACAACAACGTTAGCGCCCGCCGCTGCGAAAGCCATTGCCGTTGCGCGGCCAATGCCCGTAAGGGCTCCTGTGATCAGTACAACCTGTTTCGACATAACCACTCCTTATCTGCCCGCATTTGAGGGCCCCTTGCAAGACGATCCGGCAGAGCACGCAGCTGAGCAGTGCGCTTAGCGCATCACCTCGATTGCATCGACCCGCGAGGGATAAAACGCCAGGTATTCTCCAATGCCGGCGACTGCGCCATGCGGGTTTTCATATGTCCAGACCGCAGCCTCCGATTTCGTTCCGCCGATGGGGATGCTGTAGTAAGCGCAATCGCCCTTGTACGGACAGTAGGTGCGGTGCTTGATCGGAACGAGCAGGGAGATGTCCGCATCCTTGCGGGGCAAGTAATAAACAGGCGGATATCCCTTCTCCTCCAGCCGAAGTGCTCGCGAGGATTCGGCAACGATCCTGCCAGCTACCGTTACACGGACCTTGCCCTCGGCTGGTAAAACTGTAATGGGATGATCAGGGCCAGGCATTCTAATCTCCCTGCCTTCATCCGAACCGGCCTTTGACGCGCCACGTTGCGCCGGCTCAGGCATTCATTCCGCCATCTACGGTAAGATTCGCCCCGGTGATGTATGACGCCTCCGGACTAGCGACAAACGCCACCATCGAAGCGATATCATCAACGTGCCCGTAGCGGCCGAGGGCTGTGGCTGCCTTCTGCGGTACTGCCCAATCACCCGCGGCTGGATTCAAATCCGTATCGATCGGGCCCGGCTGAACGTTGTTAACCGTGATGCCCCGGCTCCCGACCTCTCTGGATAGTCCCTGTGTAAAGATCTTTACGGCTCCCTTCGTGGCCGAGTAGGGCACAAGCCCGGGCGTCTGCACGCGCTCACCCACCGCCGAACCGATCATAATGATGCGGCCACCGTCATTCATGTGCCTCAGCGCCGCCTGCGTGGTGACGAATACGCCACGGATGTTGATGTCGATCACTCGATCCATCTCCTCCAGCGTCGACTCCTCGAAAGTCTTCGGAATTGCTGTGCCGGCATTGTTCACGAGCACATCGAGTCGGCCGAAGGTCGCGAAGGCCTTTTCGACCGCGCCTTTCACTGCTTCGGAGTCGGCGGCGTCCGCTAAGATCGCGATAGCCTTTCCGCCGTTGCGCTCGACCGCCTTGACTACGGCGGCAGCTGCCTTGGCGTCCTTCGCATACGTGATGGCCACACTCGCTCCGTCCGCTGCCAGACGCTTCGCGATCGCTGCGCCAATGCCCCGCGAACCGCCGGTAACGAGCGCCACTTTCCCAGTTAATTTAGACAATTTCATCTCCTAATAGTTTTCTGTGAACAATTCACCGATTCATCGGTCCAACTGCTCTGCTATCTTGATGTGCGATCAGCCCCAACAGATTTGGAACTCTGAGGAATGCCAGCCATTCCCAATAGGAATGCATACCCAGAAGAAAAACTCTTCTGCCGGCGTGTATTCTTTACGCTCGACAGATCCGGAGAATCGTTATTTCTTGCATAGCATCCATTCCATAGAGGAATACGGAGGTTCGCGTGGACAAATTCGATGCGTTGCAGACGTTCGTCCGGGTAGTTGAAAAAGGGAGCTTCTCCGCTGTCGCAAAGGAACGCGGAATCGGGCAACCTGCCGTCAGCAAGCAGATCTCCGCCCTTGAAGATGAGCTGGGCGCCGAACTCATGCACCGTACCTCTCGTTCCATTGCGCTAACCGAGCCCGGCCGCGAGTTTTACGAGTCTGCTTTGCACATTCTGGACGACTTTGAAAAAGCGGCTTCACGAATCGGCAGAGGCCAAACCGCGCCTAAAGGCCTCATTCGTGTGACCGTTTCTCCCACGTTTGCCCGCCTCCATCTGGTGTCAAAGCTCCCCGCGTTTTTTGCTGCCTACCCCGATATGGCAGTTGAGATGGCGGCATCCGAGAGCCCGGCAACGATCATCGAAGAGGGCTTCGATTTAGCGATCCACTCAGGCGAGCTTCCAGACTCTAGTCTAGTTGCCCGAAGATTCGCGCAGACGACGACCATACTCGTCGCCACTCCTCAATACCTCACACGGCACGGCGCACCGGAATCGCCAGACGATCTCAACCGCTTTCGAGCTGTCGTGTTTGTCGAGCGGGGCTCCGCACAGCCGTGGAACTTCGGCTCCGGAAAAGACGCGAAGCGTGTCATTCCCACGGGAGTCTTTCGGACCAGCGATATTGAGCAGATGCGGATGGGTGTCCTCGAACATCTTGGAATTGCTCAGGCGCCGGCATGGCTTTTCGCCGCGGAACTTAGAGAAGGTACTGTTTTGCGTCTTCTGACCAACTTCGAACGAACGGCGCCTATCCTCGCGGTTCGGCCCGCCAGCCGCCGTATGTCAACCAAAGTACGCGTCTTCATCGAGCACTTAGAGAAGACATTCGCCCTCTGTTCCCAGTTCAGCCCGCCTCGCTAGACTGCGGCCACCCTACGAACGATCAGGCGATCACGGCCATCAATCAGGCACTGTGCCACCGATCAAGGCGCTTGGCGGGTGCTGGAATATTTCGAGCCTACCCAAGCTGTGAATGCTTCAGTAGGTCCAGCTCAATTTCCGGGTATCCGGTTGACGCTTCGCAGCATCTAAAGGCCTATGGTTCCATCACTGTCTAAGGAAGGTAGCGGAACGGTTCTCGAAGGGCTCAGCCAACAGCTCTTTAGACGAGGCATCAAGTGCTTCTTGCCCTCCAGTCACCTCGAGATGGCCGGGCGCGCCCGGGAATCGACGCCGGAAGTCGTCTTCCATGAGACTTCCGGGCGCGGCTTAGATTTTGAGTGGCGGGGCAACACGTATGCGCTCACCAATCTCAGAGAGTTCACCGATCACGAACGGAGGATGGTTCGAAGCATCGGCAGGTTCCTATCTGCGCGATACGAGCTTCTGTTCGATAGCGAGACCACTGCGGGAAATATGCCGATCTTCGGCGGCCTGATTGAGGATCGCTATGTCTCTACATTTCTCGGTGGAAGGGCCAGGAGCGCGAGCACGTTTCCCGATCGCGTTTCTGAGGCAATTGAGGTCCTTCGAATCAGTGCGCTCAGTTCGTACGAGGACAAACGAATATCCACCGGCGCCTTGCTATTTGGAACTATGCCGGATGCCTGCCACGAGCTCCCGTCCACGCCCCCGGACGCAATCCCGTATTCGAGCGAGTTGACCTCAATTCGCAGCTTTCACCGTATCTGTGACGGATTGCGAACGATCGCGCTGGTCGACGGGAAAGGCGCCATGGTTGAGCTGGTCGATGTGCACGAATGGGCGCAGCCCTTCAGCGAAATGGACCTCCCGGTTCCCACTCCGCGGCGTTACCGAACACACAGCCAGGCTACTCTCTGCGGCGGCCACGTATGCCTGGTGCTGACGCCGAACGGCGAGATCAAGATTTTCGGCGACGGTGTTCAGTTATTCAGTTTTTTCGATGGCCGTTGGCATCTTACGGACGCGGTCTCGAAGTATCAAGCATGGGAGACTGCGATCGGGCGTAGAGATCTGGCCTCGCGCCTCTTTTCTGCCGGACTGAACCTTGCTGAACATCGGCGTGGGGGTATGTTCGTGGTTCTCGAAGACCCGCGGCGCGCCCTCCAGGTTGTGAGCGGCGTTGATCTGCTGGAAACCAACCAGCGGGAGAGGGCAGGCGCCAAAAACCAGCTCCATTACTTATTGCGAAACACGAGCGTTACCGAGCTTTCGACGGCGGTGCTGGAAAGCATCGCACAGATCGATGGAAGCGTCGTACTCGATCGCGATTCGAGGTTGCTCGCATTCGGAGCGATTCTCCGGCCCACAACGCCTGTGGACGGCAACGAGGAAATCGGTGAAGGAGGACGTACCGCAGCGGCGATCGGCGCCTCACAATTTGGCGAGGTGTTGATGGTGAGCGAGGGCGGGCTGCTCTCGTTCTATCAGAAAGGTCATTGCATCTGGGCGCTCTAAATTGCGGCACGGGACCCTTTGGTACTCGCCGGGCTTCGCCGGAGCGCCGATGAGTAAGCTGGGTTCTACTAACGATGGCGCTCCTGATCGCGCTCGCAACGGTCTACGGCGCTACCGTTACGGCGCCGATACCGCCCTGGCTTCGCGGTAGCAGTTTTCGCCGTGGCGGTCGCTACCAGTCTACGGGACGTCCGCTGGCGGCGGGTAACGGCGAACGCCGGCGCCAGGTCTTCGGCAAGTGCCGGTATGCCGGTAGCGGGGCCGCGGACTTCCGTCCTGTCAGGGAAACGGACCGATTCGTTTCAATCGGTTGCGCCCATTCAGCGATTGGCGCGACGCCTGCTCTTTCCTGTCCGGGAAACAGTGAGTTAACCCAATGATGAAGATTCAGACGACGGATCGCGACGGCCAGTTGATCCTACAGGTCGAAGGACGGCTGGCCGGCGCATTTGTGCCCGAACTCGAAAAATGCTGGCAGACGGCTCGTGCGCACCGGCCGGATCGGAAGATCTCGGTTGACCTGAAGAGCGTCACTTGCATCGACCGGACCGGCCGTTATCTGCTCCAGTTGATGCACAGCAACGGAGTTGGCTTCGAGCGGGCAGGCCTGGCTATTCAGGACATTCTCGAACAGGTTATGGAGCAGCCGGACTGCAAGCCAGAGCAGCCGGCCGATCGATAGAGGGGGTGCAACATGTTCTCGGGGAAAAAGCAGGAATTCACCGGACAGCTGGGCGCGAGGTGGTGCGGCCTTATGCATGATTCGCCGATGTGGCCGATTCATGGCCAATACCAATGCCGAACCTGTGGCCGATACTCTCCGGTAACGTGGGCCGGCGGCATGAAGCTGCAAATCGACAATACGCCATCGCCGCCCTTCAGATCTGTGGTGTTGCCGCTCGTCGTGACACTGGCGATGCTGCTGCCCGCGAGTATTCATGCGGCGGATGCGCCTATCGGGACCTCCAACGACGGAGCCGCAATGGCCTTTGCGCGTTACATCGCCGACCAGACACAAGCAGCCCCTTGGAATGTGGAAGCTATCGAAATCGACGCGTCGCTGCCGAAGATGAAAACACACGGGAGGCTACGCGCCATCCGTCGCCTGTTGCTGGGAAAGCCAGAGTATCAGGTGCTCGAACTTGAAGGAGACAAGACCGTGAGGCAACAGGTGATTCTTCGTTACCTCTCGGCGCAGATACAGGCAGCGGTCATACCCGCCTCCTCGGTCGCGATTACTCCCGCTAATTACAGTTTCACCTACAAGGGGCCGATCGAGAATGCGGGCGCAGCAGCGTATTCCTTCGCCATTAAGCCACGTAAAAAGCGGGAGGGCCTGGTCAAAGGCGAGTTATGGCTTGACTGCGAAACCGGAGCGGTTGTGCGCCAGTCCGGGTACTTCGTTAAGAACCCATCCATCTTCCTGAAGCGTGTCACTCTAATTCGGGAAACCGGTATGCGTGATGGACTCGCCGAGGAGAGGATCACGTATTTATCCGTAGATACGCGGCTAGTTGGAAGAGCGGAGCTGACCATTCATGAACGTCCCT
>Ga0302325_10009638_pt1 | contig 21052 bp, 20 predicted proteins | sample Palsa_T0_2_FD_201948 | JGI IMG/M metagenome (GOLD analysis project Ga0302325, IMG submission 201948) | Peat permafrost microbial communities from Stordalen Mire near Abisko, Sweden - Palsa_T0_2 | ecosystem: Environmental > Terrestrial > Soil > Palsa > Peat permafrost | place: Sweden: Abisko...
GTCTCGATCTTCACAGGCCTTGATCAGGCCGAGGCCGAGGCGCTGATGAGCGCCGCGCTGTCGCTGATCGCCGCGATCGAGGAGATTCCCGTCCCAACGCTGGCGCTCGTCCACGGTCGTTGCTTCGCCGGCGCGCTCGAGGTCGCACTCGCCTGCGATCTGATCTGGGCGGCCGCCGGCACGGTAGTCGGACAAGTCGAGGCCGTGATCGGTGCCTTCCCCTTCGCCGGTGGTACGCAGCGCCTCGCGTCGCGGATCGGCGCCGCTAGGACCGCTCAGCTGGTCTACGGCGCATCCATTCACCCTGCGCAGGAGCTCGCAGTTTGGGGGCTGATCAGTCATGTGACCGAAGCTGGGGATCTGGTTCAGGAAGGTCGGGCATTCGCGACGCAGCTGGCGAGCGGCCCGACTCTCGCTCACCGGGCGACCAAGCGCATCCTCCGCGCCTGGCGCTCTGGCGGCATAGCCGCCGCCGACCAGATGACGCTTTCCCAAGGCCCCCGCGTGATCCTGAGCAACGACCTGCAGAACGGCGTCGAAAGCCTCCAGCGCTCGGGCCCTGGGCACGCAACCTTCGCCAACTCTTGAAAGGAACCTCATGAGCATCAGCGAGGCTGTCTGGTCAAAGACCGCGTGCATCCTGTGCGAGTGCAACTGCGGGATCGAGGTCCAGCTCGATGGCCGGCAGCTCGCCCGGATCCGCGGCGACAAGGAGCACCCCGGGACCCGGGGGTACACGTGCAACAAGGCGATGCGGCTGGACCACTACCAGAACGGCCGCCACCGCCTGACCACCCCGCTCCGGCGCCGCTCCGACGGAAGTTTCGAGGAGATCGACTGGGACACCGCGATCCGGGAGGTCGCGCAGCGGTCCACCCTGATTCGCGACGTCCACGGCGGCGAGACGATCCTCTACTACGGCGGCGGCGGCCAGGGCAACCACCTCGGCGGCAGCTACAGCGGTCCCTTCCTGCGGGCGCTGGGGTCGCGCTACCGCTCGGGTGCGCTGGCTCAGGAGAAGACCGGAGAAGCGTGGGTCGAGCACCGCCTGTACGGCGCGCACACTCGCGGCGAGTTCGAGCTCGCCGAGGTATCGGTGTTCATCGGCAAGAACCCGTGGATGTCGCAGAGCTTCCCGCGCGCGCGGGTGGTTCTCAAGGAGATCGCCAAGGACCCCGACCGGTCGATGATCGTGATCGACCCGGTCCTGACCGACACGGCCAAGCTCGCCGACTACCACCTGCGGGTGCGGCCTGGAACCGACGCGTGGTGCCTGGCGGCGATGGTCGCCGCTCTTGTCCAGGAGAATCTGGTCGACGGCGAGTTCCTGACCGCACGCGTGACTGGGTCTGAGGCGGTGCTTGGCGCGTTCGCCGAAGTCGATGTGCCGCGCTACGCCGGCTACTGCGGCGTCGACGAGGGTTTGCTCCGCGCAGCGGCCCGGCGGATCGCGAGCGCGGACAGCGTCTCGGCCTTCGAGGATCTCGGGATCCAGCAGGCGCCCCACAGCACGCTGTGCTCGTACATCAACAGGCTGCTGTGGATCCTGACCGGGAATTTCGGGAACCCCGGCGGGATGCACCTGCACACGTCGTTCGTGAACCTCTTCCGCGACCCGCGCGTTCGCCGCACGCCGGTGACCGGTGCGCCGATCCTTGCCGGGCTCGTGCCGTGCAACGTGATCCCCGACGAAATCCTCACCGACCACCCTGACCGATTCCGGGCGATGATCGTGGAGTCAGCCAACCCGGCGCACTCGCTCGCGGACTCCCAGCGGTTCGCCGAGGCGTTTGAGGCGCTCGAGCTTGTGGTCGTGATCGACGTGGCGATGACCGAGACCGCGCGCCACGCCGACTATGTGCTGCCGGCCGCGAGCCAGTACGAGAAGCCCGAGGCGACGTACTTCAACTTCGAGTTCCCCGAGAACACCTTCCAGCTCCGCCACCCGCTGATGCAGCCACTGCCGGGCACGCTCCCGGAGGCTGAGATCTGGGCGCGCCTCGTCCGCGAGCTCGGCGTGATCGACGAGCACGAGCTCGAGCTTCTCCGCACGGCGGCGGCCACTGGACTACAGGCATACACGCAGGCGTTCGCGAAGGCGACCACCGACAATCCCAACCTCTCAAGCCTCGCTCCCTACATCCTCTACGAGACGCTCGGCCCAACGCTACCGGATGGTCTCGCCAGCGCCGCAGCGCTCTGGGGACTCGCGCATCGCTGCGCGATGAGCTATCCCGACGCGGTCCGTCGCGCGGGTCACGCCGACGGCAACGAGCTGTTCGAGGCGATCCTCTCATCGCCCTCCGGAGTCGTGCTCACCCGCGACGAATACGGCGATGACCTCGCGCGGATCGTCCACCCCGACAAACGGATCGCGCTCGAACTCCCCAAGATGCTCGACGAGCTGCGGGCAATCAACGGTGGACCGGTGAGCCACACCACTGATCGATTCCCGATCGTCCTGTCCGTCGGCGAGCGCCGGTCGTTCACCGCCAACGACATCTTCCGTGACCCGGGCTGGCGCAAGCAGGACACTGACGGCCGACTCAGGATCAGCGCCGAGGACGCGGCGCGGCTGGGCTTGGACGACGGGGCGCGCGCCATGATCACCACAGCACGCGGTAGCGCCGAGGCCGTCGTCGAGGTCAGCGGGGCGATGCAGGCCGGACACGCCTCGCTGCCAAACGGATTTGGACTTCAGCACCCCGGCCCCGACGACCAGACGATCGTCACAGGCGTCGCGCCCAACTCGCTCACCTCATCGAACTGGCGCGACGAATTCGCCGCCACGCCATGGCACAAGCACGTCCCAGCCAGCGTCGAGCCAGCCGAACAAGCACCATAGGGCGCCGCCGCGCAAGATGGCCACCCAAGAGCCGGGCCGGTTTAGGCGACAGCACTCCTCCGCTTACCGATGGCGGCTTGGCCCGAACCGACGGCAAGTGCGACCACCACGCCGAGCGCCACCGGCTTGCCGGCAAAGGGGGCAACGACGCGCCAGCGGATCGGGCCGATCGCCATGAGCCTCCCGCCAGCGTAAGTCGCCGAGGCAGCTGCGGCTGGACCCTGCGTCTCGATCGTAGTGTTGTCTCAGACCAGTTCCAGTTTGATGTCGAGTTCCAGTAGCGCTGGCCCGGGGTAGCGCTTGCCGCGCACAGCGAGACCGCGAGGGGCAGCGCGTAAAGGCACGTCAATCCACGAAAGCGGGGTCCGGGCCCGGTGGACGATCGTTCGCGTCGTGAAGCGCTCGTCGTGAAGCCCTCGTCCGGCGCCAGCGCGGGAGAACGAGTCGTGCCGCCGCCTGCATGATGACGACCCCAGCGTATGGTGATTGCTCTACCGTCCGGCGCGTCGGAGCGCCTGGACCGTGCTGCTGCGCATCCAACTGTCTAGGCCGCGCCGGTAGAGCTCTTCGAGCTCGCGGGGATCGACTCCGCGGCTTTCCATGATCCGCCTATAAGGCTCCATGCAGCGGGCGTAGAGCGCCTCGAGCTCGCGTTCGGAGCGGGGCGCGGCGAGCGGCCGATGAACGCCGTCGTAATAGATGTGGCAGCGATTGCAGAGCTCAAGCCAGTTCGCGCGATTGAGGCTGTAGCGCCCGGGCTCGGCAACGGCGTAGCCCGCGCGACGTCCCGGACCCCAACACCACTCGCAGCGACCGACGCGCGGATACTCGAGGTTCAGCAAGCGATGTAGGCCTTCATATGCGGCATGTGACCGAAGGTCGATCAGGCCGTAGCCGTAGTAGTCGTTCATCGCTCGAGATTCTGACGCCGCGCCATCGATGCGATCGTCGCGATCGCCCTTCCGCTGTCATGCCTTCCGCGGAGGGGAACCGCTGGCCTCTGCCGCGGCAGTCGCGTCCGGGCATCAATGCGGGTCCGGACGCGGACGACCGCACGCGCGAGCCGGCACGAGGAACACGCATCGCCATCCCAACTTGCGGGCGGCTTGAATGGCGTCGCCGATCTGCACATGTGGATCCTCGCCCGGCAGAACCATCAGGTCGTCGCCTCGGCCCAGCTCAGGTGGTGATCGAGGAACGCGGCAGCTCGTGCCAGGGCGGCGTCGCCCTCGTCGAGGATCGCAGCGAATGCTTGGAAGCCATGCGGCACCCCGGGTGAGGGCTCAGCCCGCGAACAAGATGCCACGCCGAACGCGCGTTTCGCGTCCACAATGACCATGATCAGCGTCCGCGGACGCTGTCAGCGGAGGTATCGGCCTGTGGTTGCCCGACCATCATGCCTCCGGGGCATCGTCGACGCCGAACTGCAATTGGACCGATCCGTCACCGCAGCGTAGGTTCTATGCACGGACACCTCCCGCTCGTTCTTCCGCACAAATTAGGCGAGGGGATTCTCCTCTGCGGACGGGGAACAAAATCACTACTCGTTCGCGAACCCGGAAGGCACCTGCTGAGCCCGCAAGTTGACAATGTGACGCAAGGGGATTCTGTGACTGCAGGGGGCCGCCCGCGCGTCCGCCGCGCTGCTGTCGCGGCCAGCCGGCCCGAGTCTCGCTCTTTATCACTGCTCGGTGGTCGCTGATGCGCCGAGGCCCGCTCGCCGGACAGTATCCCGCGGCCGCGGCGATGGTGATATGTGCGCTGATTCCCTACCTGGCCCTTTCGGGCGCGCTCCAGCCGCTGACACCGATCATCGCTAAGCAGCTGGGCATGAGCCCCCAGACAATGAGCCTAAGCTCGGGCCTCGCCAACGCCGCCTACGCGCTCGGCACGGTCTTGGCCGTGCTGTTCGCCCAGCACCTACCCCAGCGCAGAATGCTTGTCGGCTACACCGCGCTGCTCGTAATCGGGACCGTGCTAGCGGCGGCGGCGCGGGATCCCGGTATGTACATCGTAGGTCACGTGCTTCAGGGTCTTTGCACGAGTCTTCTGCTGATCGCTGCCGTGCCACCACTCGTGATCGGCTATCCGGCAAGCAAGCTGCGGATCAGCGCAGTCGTCATGAACATCGGCATCTTTGGGGCCGTCACACTCGGCCCGACGATCGGCGGCCTGCAGGCGCAGGCAGACGCATGGCGCCCGCTGTTCTGGATCATCGCCGCGATCGCAGCCCTCGCACTGCTCTTGGCCGTGCTGACCTTTGAGGACACCCCGCCCGCCAGTCCCGACGCGCAGCGCGATCTGCCCGCGATCCCGTTAGCAGCCGTGGGCTGCGTGGCCGCGTTTTTCGGTGCAGCGGAGCTACTAACCCACCGCTTCCTCGGCGCCGAGACTATTGCCCCGTTGCTTGGTGGGCTAGCGGCGATCGCGATCCTGATCGTCTATCAGTTCCGCACAAAACATCCGCTGCTGGCGGTCCGCGCAATGCTGACCAGCACGATGCCCGCCGCGGGAATCGTGCTCGCACTATGCGCGGCAGGAGCATCGGTATCAGCGACCGCACTAACCGCAGCCGCACTGACCGGACACTACAGTCCGATTCACCTAGGCCTGCTCTACCTGCCAGAGGCCGGGGGAGCAGTGATCACCGCGATCCTGCTGGGCGTAGTCATTAACAAGCGCGCACTCCACTACTTCCCGGTGGTCGGCATGGTGTTCCTCGCAGCCGGAATCGCAGTCTTCCGTATCCACGTACCCTCGAGCCAAGCGGCCACGCTGATCGGCTCGGGACTGAGCGGCATCGGTCTCGGCGCGACGGTCGTACCGGCGCTGTTCGTCGCCGGCTTCTCGGTACGCGCTCCCGACCTCCAACGCGTATTCGCGATCATCGAGCTATTGCGGGCGGTGGCGGCGTTTATGCTCGTGCCGGTCCTGGCCCACTTCGCCGCGACCGTCGGCGGCAGCCCCGATGCGGGCACCGGCATCGCGCTGTGGATCGCACTCGGGATCGCGCTCAGCGGCGGTCTGGGCTTCGTCGCCCTCTACGCGCTCGGCGGCGCACGCGCGCAGGCGCCCGACCTCGAGCGATTTCTTGCGGGCAAAGACGCCGCCTGGTACTCGCCCCCACTGCTGGCGAGAGCACGACACTCAGGCGTTAGCGGACTCCCCTCGATCCGCAAAGCGCAGGCTGACCTGGCGTCGGCTTACGCTAAGGCCGGGACGACCGGCACGCCCTACCGCCCGGTCCTCTTTGCCTACGACGGCTCTGATCTCGCAAAGCTCGCGATCGATCAGGCAGGTCGCATGCTCGCACCCGGACAAGATGCGCTGGTCGTCTGCGTCTGGCAGCCGGCCGATGTGGGGTTCAGGCCGACGAGCGCGCCGCACATGGACGCTGATAACGCCAGCGAGGTACGAATGGCCGCGGAGGGTACAGCTGCGTACGGAGGATCACTGGCAGAGAAAGCGGGGTTCCGGACCCAGAGCGTTGCGATCCAGGCAGCGGTTGCCTGGTCCGGGATCCTCAAGGTCGCCGAGGAACGAGATGCAAGCCTCATCGTGCTCGGCTCGCACCGTCGTGACGACCCGCTGTCACATCTGCTCGGTAGCGTCGCAGCCGGAGTAGTGGCGCACTCAGAAGCCGGCGTCCTCGTCGTCCACTCGTGACGGAAGTCGCTCTCGCAACCAGAACGAACCGTGGACGGCCACCGCGACCCCCTTCGCGTGTGACCTCGACCGGCTGGCGCCCCGACGGCGATTAGCGAACAGTTCTGGTGATTCAGAGCCCGGACTCCGATCGCACCGGTTCGCTGATGGCAACGAATAGCAAACGTGGCTAGGAACGGTTCTGGCGGCGGCATCGATCGCGGGTTCGTTCCTGGGCGCGAAGACGAGTCATGGTGGGCTGGATGTTTGGGCGATCCTGGCACTGATTGCGTTCTTGCTGTGCTTGGCCACCTCAATCTTCGTGTTGTTGCCGCAGGAGCTCGTCTTCGCCTTCCGCGGGAAGGCACTGCTGGCGGAGAGTGACCATCAGGACGTCCACGACGTGGCCGAGGCGTATCGCGCCGCCGGAATGTGGATGGAGCCCTACCTCGATATCAACGCTGAGAAGATCGCTGCCTTGTCCAGCTGGTTCGCCGCCAGTTGCGTGCTGTTAGCTGCGGAAGTCGTGCTGTGGACCATCAGCCTCACCGGTTAGACTTGGTCCGTGGCCACGACTTCTCCGCAGACGCCGCCCGCACCCAAGCCGCCGGCCCAGCTTCCAGCGACGGCACCGCCCGGGTTTGCCATTCCTGAGAAGCGCGGCGGACTTCTCGGCGCCAAGCATTAGTAATTCCACCGCACTCGTCACCCCCGCGCTGACGCCGCCCACCCGCGGCGCATGGTCGCGCGGGCAGTCCGACGTTCAACCCGCGTTTTCCAGGACCACGACCTCCGCGCCGAGTCCCATCTCGAGAGCCTGATCACGGGTGGCACAGCGGTACAGCTATCGGTGGAGTTATCGGTACAGCGTTGGTGTACCGACACCTGCACCGTTTTTTCTCTCCCGCGCCCGCCCAGCCTGAAGATCCGGTTTTCGGTGCCGATGCAGACTACCCGCCCCCCACGTAGCAAAGACAAAGTCATGGTGGCGGGTAGTCTGCATCGGACTTCTGGAGTGGTGCGCTGGGCGGGCACGGGAAGCTGCTGGCGGACCCAAACAGGTGGGATCAGAGGGGACATACGGAGTCCAGGGGATTCGAGAGAGCGGTGCGGCGAGTGGTGTTCAGCCGTGCAGGCTCGTCCGGGTGTGGATGGGTTCGATCTCGTCGGCGAGGGTGTGGGCGATGTCGGTGAGGATCGTGAAGGCGCGGGCGATCGCGCTCAGGGCAACACCTTCAAGGGCGGCGCCGAGCTCGGCGACGGCAGCGTCGAAGCACTCCCAGAGCTCAGCAGGACCGGGGCGCGTGGCGCCGCGGCGCAGCTCGTAGGACAGGTTCATCTCGCGGGCGGCGGGCAACGGCGGCCACGCCAGCCCGGCGCCGTCGGCAGTACGAAACGCTGCCGCCTCCTGCTCAGCCGCCGAAGCGATGGCGCGGATCCGCGCGGCGAACCCAGGATCGGGTGGAGCCAACGCGCTCGCGCGCAGCGCTGACTCCCACCGCCCATCCGCCAACCGCAGCTGCTCAAACGCCAACGCCGACTCGCTCACCCCGCCGCCCTCCCCTCCCGGGCCGCGAGCGCGATCACCCGCTCACCGGGCCGCAAGGTCGGCGGCGAGTACGGGTCGCGAACCAACGGCGAGAGGACCTCGAGCGAGACGTCGCCGGCGCGGAGCATCCGCGAAAGCTCGGAGCGTCGTACACGCCACTTCCGCGGGCCGGCCCGCACCCCCGCCAGTCGGCGGCTGCTCACCCACAGCCGCACCGTGGACGGGTGCACGCTCAGCTCTCGCGCGATCTCGGCCGTCGACATCCACGGATCCTCGTCGATCATCGGCGCTCTCCCTTCACAGCCAGCAGATAAATGTACGGCGGGTAACGCGAAGAAGACTACATCTCGCTTGAAGCACTATGTAGCGTTGCGTACGCTGCCTAAGGATGGACCGGCTACTGACCGCCCAAGAGATCGCTGAACGCCTCGGAGTCAACACCCATTGGGTCTCGGCACAAGCCCGCGCCGGCCGCATCCCGCACGTGCGTCTCGGTCGCTACCGGCGCTTCAGAGAATCCGCCATCGAAGCCTGGATCTGCGAACTCGAAGCCAGCAGCAGCCCAGTCGCACCTGCGCGAACTCGCCGGGCATAGCCGATCTCAGGAGCCCACGCCGACGAGTCAGCCCTCGACGGGCCAGGCGATCGACGAGCTCGCCAGGAATGACCGTCAAGACGCCCTCCAGACTCAGCGAGTGCAGGTCGCGACACGCAGTTTCGCCACGACCGCGAAGGCTGCGTCCCATGGGAGGCATCGCCCTAGGGTTCCCAGAAGGCTCCCCGAACCAGCGTCTTTCCACCCCCGCGGGGCCAACTCAGACCACCTGAGACCCCCGTAAACACGGGAATATGCCTCGGACCCGTCGACTCATAATCCGTCGCGCGCTGGTTCGAGTCCAGCCCGGGCCATGGGGAAATGGCTGGAAATAGCGCGGTTTCTGAGCTTACAGCCGCTTTCGCATCGCCTATCGACCGAGCACAAAGGGCGCAAGCGTCGCGATCCCGTTTGGATCGGCCGCTACCGCGTCGCCGGCAAGGATTCGGCGAAGGTGATCGGTAAGGCGTGGACGAAGCGCAGCCGGTCCCCTGCGGGCTATCTGACGCGCAGCGCGCGTGCGCTTGAAATCTGGTTCAGTCTGGCTAGAATTCTGGTCATGTCGGAGACGCTCTCCCTCGCTGCTGTGAAGGCTCGCTTCTCGGAGCTCGTTGATCGCGTTGAGCGCCAGCAGGACCGCGTCATCGTGACGCGCAACGGCAAGCCGGCGGCCGTGCTGATCAGTCCGGATGACCTCGAGAGTCTTGAGGAGACGTTGGCGATCATGTCCGATCGCTCGCTCACCGCTCAGATCCGAGAAAGCGAGAAAGCCGCCGCTGCCGGCGAGGGCGGTGTCGAGCTTGACGAGCTACGAGCGGATCTCGAGCGTCGGCGCGCAGCGCGCACGTGAGCGACAAGCCGTGGCGCGTCGTGGTGTCGGCACCTGCGCGCCGTGAGTTCGACAGGCTGCCGATTTCGGTCCCCGCGGCAGTGCTGGAGACTCTCGACGCCATTGCCGGGAACCCTAAACGGCTCGGTAAACCCCTGATGCTCGAGCATGAGGGTCGCTTCTCAGCAAGGCGCGGTCCGTACCGGATCATCTATGAGCTCGATGTGGATAAACGACTCGTGCGGGTGGTCGCGATCGGACATAGCCGCGACGTTTACCGACGCCGCTGATGGACGTTCCGGCGCTAGTGATCTTCGACTGTGACGGGGTGCTCGTGGATAGCGAAGGCATCTCCAACGAGGTTCTCGCACGGGCATTGAGCGCCGCGGGCGTACCGACCTCGACAGCTGATGCGTTACGCAATTACAAGGGCCGGATCTTGCGCGAGGTCATCGCCCGAGCGGAGACCCAGTTGGGCGCGTCGCTCCCTGATGGGTTCATTGAGGCCTTCGAGCATGACCGGGTGCTCGAATTCCGTCGTCGTCTCAAGCCCATCGTGGGTGCGGCGGAGACCGTGCGCTCACTCAAAGCGGCCGGAGTGAAGGTATGCGTTGCCTCTCAGGGCAAGCTTGAGAAGACCGAGCTCACGCTGAAGCTGACGGGGCTCCGTGACCTGTTCGGAGAGCACGAGCTGTTCTCCGCTTACTCTGTGCCGCGCGGCAAGCCGCACCCCGATCTCTTTCTCCACGCGGCCGCCACTATGCGCGCATCACCTGATCGATGCGTAGTGGTCGAGGACACGACCATCGGCGTGATCGCCGCCCGCTCGGCCGGCATGCGCACCCTCGGCTATACGGCCAACGAGGACGAATCAGCACTCCAAGCGGCGGGCGCGGAGGTACTGCGATCGCTCGCAGAGATCCCCGCACTGATCGGACTGGCGTGAACCCCCCGTGGCGATGGGGTTCGCCGCGACCGCGCCACGTCTTGGAGAGGATGAGTCGCTCGCCGAGCTCCGCTACCTCGGCGTCCGTCCCAGCGCCTGGGGTCAGGACGTTGGAGAAACCCTCCTGCGCGAGCTTGAACCCGTGCTCCGGGCCTCAGGCTCCACGCGCAGTGTTGTCGGTCTATACGGCGAACGCGCCGTACGCACGGCTGGGCTGCACGCCACAGGGGGAGCCGCAACCCCATCGCCGTGAAGGCCATCTCTCTTGCCTTGATCGCGGACCGGTGCTCCGTGGGCGTCATCCGTTTACAAGTCAGGCCCAATTGTCGCCTTCGCAAAGACGCATTTGGTAGCCATGGGACACTGCGTTCATGAAACTGCCGCGCGTGCTGATCGTAAGTCTTGGTACGCGAGGCATCCTGGATTCGACACTGCTTTTTGGGTTCTCATCCTGGCCGCGTCATGGACGGTTGGCATCGTCAAGCTTGCTGGTGGGGACAGCTGGGGGTGGTACTCCGTGGCGCTCGCGATCCTGTTGACGATCAAGCTCTCCGTCAGCCCGTGGATACGGAACGCCAACCCGGGTCCTCTCACGGCAGATCGAGCGCCGCTGCCTGAGGCGCTGAGGTACTATTGGCGTCGCGCGCGGTCACGACAACGATGACACTGGGCATCTGAGTGCGAACAGGGACCGGGCGAGCACGGCCCCGGCTCTGCCGGCGACACTCCGCCCCGCGCACCCACCAGATCTCGGCCTCCACCGACAGCGGATTAGGCCATCGCGCCGGCGACTTTGCACCTTCGATCGCGGACCGGCACGCTCCGCCCGGCTGCTCGAGCCGGCCCAAAGCAGTAGTCAGCTGGAATGCCCACGAGCGGCACCGCCACCCTCAGGAGCTTTACTCGGCGCAGCCTGACCGGTAGTGTCAAGGCAACGTGAGCCCTCACGCGCATACATAAGCAGGCGCCGACCGCCGGACGGACTGTCGCCGCCCTCGTCGTGCCCTGCCTCCTCCTCTATCTCTTTCTCCAGTTCGTCGCCCTGGTGCTGCACCTCACTGGAGCCGCTAGAAGGGCCGACTGGCTCGGAACGCTCGGCTCGGTTTGCTCGCTGGCTGCCTGGTTCGTTCTACTAGTTGGCTTGGCACGCCTGGTGATCAAGCTGCGCGACTTGCGTGCGGAGCGGCGTGGGCGGCGCGCCACCGACTAGCGAGCGCGTCAAGCAGAGGCGGACGTCCGACCGAAGGGACTGCCGCTTCGATCGCCGAGCGGAACTGTCGCGGGGGCTAGCAACAACCTGTCAGGCGTTGGCTCAATACGTGGCTCGCGGTTCGCTGAGTTTTCTCGTCGAGGTGGCTGTCGCAAAACTCTTGAGCCGGCCGAATGCCACAAACGAGGGGGTAATCAGTCTCGCTGCGTCCGCACAGGGCCTTAACGCCGCAGGTAAGGCCAAATTTCGGCGCCGGATCGTCTGCGGGGTTTGCGACGCCCCAAATGTCGGGGTCAGGTAGCACGACCCCCTCGAATTCCGCGGCGGCCGATCGGATCCGGCGCGGTAAGGGGGGTGTGCTGCGTTTGCCCCAAATGTTGGGGGTTTCGCAGCACGACCCCGAGCTGCGCGGCAGATCTGATCTCGAATCTGTCACGGTGTCCTCGCCGAGGGCCTTGGGAGGCCGCAGACAACGCCAAAATTCGAACAGCCCGGGAAGTTTTGCGACAGCCTCCGAGCAGCTCGGTATTGGCCGAGCGGGTCGCGAGACCAACCTGGCGTGGGCCGGCGCAGACGCTTGTCCCGCCGGCCTACGTCACTCGCCCAGAGCGGTTCAGGCGCGGCGAGCCAGCCCAGCGAAGGAGCTGCCCGTCGCCTTCGGCTCCCGCTTGATCTCGCTCTACCCCGTGATCGTCGCCTGCAGTCCCGTCGAGAGGAATTCGAAGCCGTTCGTATCGGCCATGAAGCTGATCGTGTCGCCTGCGGCGACGGTCACGGTCAGATTGAATGGTTCCGTCTGCTGGTAGGCCGAGATCGTGTTCGAGTAGATGGTCGAGCCGTTGTGCTCAATGGCAACGGGATGCGAAGCCTCGTGGGTGTCAATGCCGAGAAACTCTCCCGCGACGGTGAACGTGCCCGTGGTGGGTGCCGTCCACTCGACGGCCGAGTCTGTCTCGTACTCGGGATCGAGGATGATGTAGCCGGGCGGAAGCTCAATCGTGTAGAAAGAGAGTGTCTTGGTCGTCCGGTTCACGCCGACGATTGCAGAGGTTGGTATCGAGTGCCCGTTCCACCACGCCTCGAAGCGACCGTTGTCTGTGGAGATGTTTGTCTGCTGAGTGAGGATCGCCCCTCCGACCGTGTAGCTCCACGCGTGGTACGGGTTGAACTTGTTGCAGAACTGAGCGACGGCGCTGTACGTCCTCGCAGACGCGGTAGCGCCGGATGCGCTTAAGACGAAAACGACCGCGGCGACCGCTAGACCAACTCTCCTCATGGCGCACCTCCCGCTTGCCTTGCAACTCGGTTACTCCACCCCTCGGCTGCCGATTGCGCCCAGCAGCGCCCGGCAGCACCTAACGGATCGTATGTTGCTTTCGAGCTTGTGTCAACCATGTCAATGTTCGATCGCGACGCCTAACTACCCACGAGCGCGCGCCGTATTCCGCCGGCGACGGCTATCGACCGTCCTCCCTCGGCCATACCCGCAGCCGTCCGTGCCGGACCCTCCGAGCTCGCACGCATCCAATCGCTCACGCGCTTGGCGCGGGGCGGGACTTGGCGCGTGCCAGGTCCTAGACTTTCGCCATGTTCTTCGCCGTTCGTCTACGACGTGGCGGCCCGTGGGATTGGTCGCGTGATCTCCGTGAGCAGGATGGCTGGGAGGAGCACGCGCGCTTCATGGACTCTCTGGTCGACGAGGGATTCATCGTGCTCGGAGGGCCACTCGGAAACGACGGAGAGATCCTGCACGCGATTTCCGCCCCGTCTGAGGAAGCGGTTCGGCAACGACTGGCGGAGGACAACTGGGCGCAGAACGCTATGTTGACCGTGACTTCCGTTGAGAGCTGGACGATCCTCCTCGGCGCCAGATCTGCGTGAATCTGCTTTGCTCGTCGACTTGACGGGATCACCTGCCTCGTACCCGCGTCGGCATCGACTACGACGCGGAGCCGACGGCCTCGACGAGTCTCAGCGGAACTCGAAATGGGTGTCCGCGACCGTCCGGCGGCCGGCGATGACGATCGCCTCGCCGGGCGTGCCAAGCGGCGGTCGTCCGTCCCTGAAGCTGGAGGCGGGCGTGGGCCGGCGGGTGGGCGGCGGTGCCTGACACGAGGCTGGAGCACCTCGATATCTTGGCCGTCTAGGGCAACCGGAGCGGTGGCCTTGGAGTCTTGATCTGCATGGTCCGATCTGTCCATAGCGTGCCGGCAGCGGCCGTCGACGCCGAGTTCGAGCGTTTCGCTGTGCGGGTCTACCCGCTGTTGCTGCGGACCGCCTGCGCGCTGAGCGGGGATCACGGCCACGCCGAGGATCTGGTGCAGACGACATTGCTGCGGGTTCACCGACGTTGGGGGGACGTGGAGCGCTCACCCGATGGGTTCGCGTACCGGGTGCTGATCAACCTTTCTCGTGATCGGCGGCGGGGGCTGCTGCGCCGGCCGCCGGAGACCGTCCTGGCCGGTGACCGTCGCGAGCTGGGGTGGGCGGACGGCCCGGCGGTGGCGGAGTTCGACCGGGTCTTGGACCGCGATGCGGTGACGGCGGCTGTGGTGCGGCTGCCACGCCGGATGCGCGAGGTGATCGTCCTGCGGTTCTTGCTCGACCTGTCGGTCGCGGAGACGGCAGTTGCGCTGAGCACGAGTGACGGGACGGTCAAGGCGTACACGGCGCGGGCGTTGGCGCGGCTGCGTGATCTGCTGTCGGAGAGCGACCCGGCGCCGGGTCGAACCGAGGAGGGTCCCCGTGCAGAGTGACGAGCGGTTGATCGTACTGATCAGGTTCGGGCTGCGTGACGAGTTGTCCGCGATCCAGCCTCCGGATGACGCGCTCCCGCGCCTGCGTGAACGGATCGCGCGCGACCTCGCGAGCGCGGATGATCGTGGCGTCGGGTCGCGGCGTCACTCGCTCGCCACTGTGATACTCGTCGCGGCGAGTTCGCTGATCGCCATCGTGATTGCTGGTGTGGCGTTGGTTGCGTTCCGCACCGGACCGCAATCGAACAGCACGGACACGTCGCATTGGGCGGTCAAGCCTTTCACGATGCGCGTGCCCCGCAGCTACGTGGCGCTTAGCGAGTCCGCCGTCGGCGGGAACCAGGTGGTCGAACGCGTCCCGATTGCGACTGGCGGTTTCGTTCCGACGGCGGGGGACGTGGAGGCGATCAACGCCGGCTACGGTACGGCTCTGTTACCCAACGGCCGCGACCTGTTCTACGTCAGCACGCCCGGGAACGCCGTGAAGCTGATGCGCGTCAATCTCGTCACAGGCGTCCAGACGGTCATGGTCCCGTGGGGCGTTGACCCGGCGGTCAGCCCCGACGGCCAGTGGCTCGCCTACGCCTCCCAGCACGACCCTGACCTCAGGGTCCGCGACCTCGCGACCGGCGAGACCCGAAAGATCAACCTCGCGAAAGTGTTCGGCCACTACCCCGCGCCAACCGTGACCTGGCTCGACGACGGCACCGACATCGCGGTCGCTGACCAGGGCTTTTGCAAAGAACTGCAGAAGACCGAGACAGCGGCGTGCCTGGCGATCGTCCACGTCGGCGCCGACGGACTGACCGCACGACGATTCATCATCCAGGCCCCAGGGCGGTTCGGCGAGAAGGCGGACATCGCCATTTCCGGCGACACCGCGCAACCGCGGTCGATGATCCTCGCGCTCAGCGGCCAACTGATTACCCACGGCCTATCCGCCGGGCCGTTCTGGACGGGCATATATCGCGTCGCCTTAGGCGGGTCGTCGGTGTCGCTGACCAAGCTCGGCATGGTCCGCGGCTTCGTTGCCGAGGGGATCGATCCATCCGGACACGAACTGATCGTCTCGCGTGGCCCACTGGACGGATCCGGTCAGGCGATCGTCACGATCGACGGCACGCACCTCACACCGCCGCGACGACTGCGCGGCAATCCACCCACCGAACTCGCCTGGTGACGCAGCGACCGTCTAGTAGGAGATCTTTCCCGCGCGAGACACGCGGCTTGTGCACCAAGGCGCTCGGCTCCTTGTGGGGAGCGACGGGCCAGATTTGCCAGTGAGGCGCGAGGTGATGCGTTTGCGATCGTCGGTTCGGTGGCGGCGCTGCCTGGAACCGCGTGCATCGGAGTGGATGTTGGCGACGGACTCGTGCCAGGTCCGGCCGATCGCGATATTCGGGTCCGGTCAAGGTGTCGGCGATAGGGTGAGATTCCAGCTCGAGACGTTCGGCCCCAAGCCCTCCGACCGCGATCGCTCTCATGGAACTCCCGAGTGCAAGACGGCGCTCTCGGGCGTGCCTGCGAGGTCCCAGGTGACCGTGTCACCCGAAAGCGTCAGACCGGTCAGCATCGGCGGGTCAGTGGCGGGCTCGTTGGTGGTGTCGAGGGTGTGCAGTCCGGTGCCGTCGTCAGCGATGATCTGCTCGGTCGTGCAGGAGGTGCCACCCGGGACGGCTCCCGCGCACGCGTTTCCCTCGACCATGACAGAGCTCCAGGCCGCCGAGCCTCCGATGGGGTTCGAGGTCGAGACCAGGTCGTTGTCCCCGTCGCCGGCGACACACAGGCTGCTCGACGCGCAGGAGATGCTCCACAGGTCATCTTCGCCGTCGATCTGGGAGCTCGTCCACTCACCCGAGGCCGGATCGGTGGAGACGTCGAGCGCGCCCAGGTCCCCGACGGCCACGCACAGCGAGGTCGTCGGGCAATCGATCGCGTTCACAGCAACGCTCGGCGTGGTGCTGGTCCACGAGTCCGCGTCCGTCGGGTTGGTCGAGGTGAGCACCTCGAGATTGGGGCCGAGTCCCACGCACAGCGTCGTGGACGGACACGACAGCTTCTTGGGGCCGACAGTTCCGGCGGCCACTGCATTGACGGTTTGCCAGGCGCCGGCGCCCCCGCTGGGGTTGGTGGAGGTGATGACGTGGCCGTCGCCGTCGGTGGCGACGCACAGCGAGACCGACGGGCAGGAGATCCCGGCGAGCGCGGATCCGTCGACATTGGCCGCGGTCCACGCCGCCGCGCCGCCCGTGGGGTCGGTCGAGGTGACGACGTTGCCGGAGTCATCGATGGCCACGCAGAGAGATACCGACGGGCAGTCCACGCTGGACATGTCGCCATCGTCCTGCTCGGTGTAGCCGGCCGTCCACGCGCCCGCCCCGCCGGTCGGATCCGTCGACGTGTAGATGACCGAGGTCGGCTCGCCGAGCGCGGAAATGCCCTGCGTTACTCCCACACAGAGCGACGCCGACGGACATGAGACGGCGAGCAAGTCGGGGAGGTTCGTCTCCATCCACGCCCCGCCGGTCGGGTTCGTAGAGGTGAAGAGGTGGCCGTTGCCATCGACGGCGACACACAGCGACGCCGAGGGGCAGGAGACACTGTAGAAGCCAAAGGCGTTCAGTCCGGGGGGATAGGTGAAGGCGATATGCGCCGCGGACACGCCGTCGGCGCCCACCACGACCCGGTTGATGTCGGAGTTCGAGCAGTTTTCGCCGAGAAGCTCGTTGGAGGAGCAGTAGACGGCTTCGCCTCCCAGGTTACGAGCATATTCGCCGGTTCGCAGGTCGAAGACCTCGACGAAGTGGTTGTCATTGACACCGTCGAGGTCGGACTCGAGTGCGGACACGGCGAGGGCCGCGTAGTTACCCCCCACTGCGGCCGCGGAGACGCTGCCGGTTCCGAATTCGGGCGAGTTGGTAAAGCTCCGGAGCACTCGCTCGCGCCCATCGGCCCGCAGGCAACCTATATAGGCGGAGCCGACCGAGTTCGAAACGCTCGTCACGACCGCGCTCGCGGAGCTCGCGATCACCTTCGAGCCCGCCGGCGCCAAGCACCCGGCGGGCGCCTTCTTCGTTACCGGCTGCCAGTCGACGCTGACGCCGCGCACGCTCCCGACTCGGTGGACGCTGCCGCCGAAGGCGGGCACGACACTCAGGCGGTGACCGGCGCCGATGAAGGCGATCGACGTGCCGTTGGGGGACCAGGCGGGAGCGGTGCCGCGCACGAGGCGCCTGACCGAGCGGCGTCGAAGGCCGACCACGACGAGCCATCCCTTGCGCACGAGCGCGAGCTGCAAGCCGCCCGGCGACCACGACGGCGCGCTACCGGTGCCGATCCGGTGCAACCGATGCGGGCTCCCGGCCCACACACTGCCGCCGCGCACGACCGCGAGCTCGCCCCGTACGGACCAGACGGCGTCGGAGAACTGGCCCTTGACGATCGTCGCCTTGGGGAGGCCGTCGATCCCGTCCTCGACCAGCGCGCCGCCGGACTCGAAGGTCACGAGCGTGGGATTGGCGGTGAAGGCCGGGGTGCTCGCGCCGCCCATCTGGCAATCCAGGCACGACCCGTCTGGATAGATGAGATGGACCGTCGATGCGTTGAAGGCGAGCGCCAGCCCATCAGGCGACCACCGCGGGTCCTTCGGCGACCCGCACTGCGAGCGATTCGTGCAGATCCTGTGCTCGGATCCGCCGTGCGCATTGACGAGCAGCACGCCGGCGCCGGTCACCGGCTGCACAGCCAGCAATCCGTCGCGGCCGGGAAACGCCGCCGACGCAGGTGCAGCCACGATCGCGGCCAGCACCAACGCGCACGCAGCACACCTCAAGCACCTCACCGACCTCATAACGAGTCCCCGTGGGCTAAGTAGCGCACTCAGCACCGCTCCTGGTCAGCGCGAACTTCGTCGGACGGGCGAGATTGGGGGACCGCGGAGGCCGCGATCCCGGACGTCGTTCGCGTCGACGACGGTGGTGACGTTCATCTTATGCCCGCCGGGCTATCCCGGTGACCTCCCATGCCCGGCCAAGGGCGCTGCCATAAAAAGCCACAATGACGAGGACCAAAGCACGTTGCAGTGCAGCACTCTGGGTGTTCGCCAGGAGCGCTACGGCGAGGCCGAGCTGCACTGAGTAGCCCACAACCGAAATTGACGCGAAGGCGATATTCAGCTCTCTGGTTCGAGAGCTGCGGGAGAAATTTCCAGCCCGCTTTGCCCTCGGTATCAGCCGTCTGGTCGCGAGCAGGCCGACGGTTGCCATTGCGATGCTTGATAGCCCGAAGACGACCGAGCCCCCGGTCAAGGCCACGATCGAGACGAAGAAGATGTCTACCAGGACAACAAACGCGCTCCCGGCCAACACAGTTCGCAACTCCCGAGTGGTGGCGTCCTCGTCATCCGCGTTGACGACCGATACGGCGACGACCAGCAACCCCAAGAGGGCAGCGGACGCGCCGGCGCTCGCGGTGAAGAAGCTCTCATAGTGGCCCACCACAACACCACCCTACGGGTATCGGCGGCTATCGTGGCGAGGACGTGTCACAGCCAGCTCGCGACTTGCGCGACCGTAGGAGTTGATCGCCGGCGCCGAGCTCGAGCTCGCTGCTGTCCGCCGGAAGCGGCCATCCAAGGCAGCGGCCTCCGGTGGCCGCAATACCGCTGACGGGGCCACGCGACAGCCCGATCGACTTCGTCCGAACGATGCGCCAGACCCTCGACCGCTACGCGCTGCGGACCTTCCTCTACGGCGGCCGCGACGAGTCGGACCACGCTCAGTGGCGGCGAGAGCAAGCCGCACCCGCGGCTGAGATGCTGGCAGAGTGGGCTCCGGCGCAGACGCGGAGAGTGGATGCAAACATCTGCTCGCAGTGAGCCTCACACACGGTCATCCGATCTTCGCGCGGGTGTTCGACCGCCTCAGCCGGCTGATGGAGAAGGAGGCCGGCGTGCACCGGACCGAGCTACTCGCGCACCTTCACGGTCGAATCGTCGAGATCGGTGCCGGCAACGGGATCAACTTCGGGCATTATCCGTCGACCGTCGAGGAGGTGATCGCGCTCGAGCCGGAGTCCTACCTGCGGCACAAGGCCGAGGTGGCGGCGCGAGCGTCGACCGTGCAGGTCACCGTCCGCCAAGGGCGCGCGACGCCGCTGCCGTTCGCGGATGCGAGCTTCGACGCAGCGGTCGCGAGCTTGGTGCTCTGCACCGTGCCCGACCCGGTGGGTGCCCTGGTTGAGCTGCGGCGTGTCATCAAGCCCGGCGGCGAGCTTCGCTTCATGGAGCACGTGCGCGCCGGCCGTCAGCCCAAGTCGGCGATACAGCAATGGCTGGACCGCACCGGGATCTGGCCGCGCCTCGGCGGCGGCTGTCACTGCGCGCGCGACACCGTCGAGGCGATAGAGGCCTCAGGTTTCCGGGTCGAGCGCCTGCGGAGCTACTCGCTCGGCCCATCGTGGACGGTCACCAACCCGCACGTTCTCGGGTCCGCGCGGGTGACGGCAGGACTCGTGGCCCACGAGATAGCCTGAGACTGTGAACGCTCCCCTCATCGCTCGCCTCGTCGCCGCCGGGCGGGCCCGGCAGCACCAGGTCCTGTCCGGCTTCCGAGCGGAGTGAGGCGCGTTGGATTTCCGCGAGTGGCAAGAGATGCTGGACGCTCGCCGAGGCACAGGCAAGAATGAGCACGAAAGCGTTCCCCCTCCGCCCGACGCCTCCGACGTGGAGCGGTATGTCTGCGAGCACTCGACGCACCCGGGATTCCGCGCCATCGCCGGTGCGCCGCAGCCGGACATGGCACTCATACGGTGCAAGCACATCGGCGAGGCAGGGCACGATTTTGCCACGCCGATCGAGGAGGCCCGGGAACTCTGTGGGCGCTACGGCGTCGAGCTCATCCCGCGCGACAGGTGGGCGCCGGGCCGAAGAATGACCGACTAGTGGTGTCCGGTTTACCGGACGTCGGCGTCAAAAGTAACCGGCCCGCCACCTGCCGGCGCGATCAGCTGATCAGTCCGGGTCGGAACCCTGCTCGTGGGCGCGCAGGAGCTCCTCGAGGTCTGAGCGCATCTCCCGCTCGAGCTCACCCATCGTCGGCCATTCCGCGGGCCGGCCGCAGCCCGGGCAGGTGCCCCCGTCGCCGTCGAAGGTGAAGAGGTCCCCGCAATAGCAGAGTACGCGCACGACCGAAGGGTGCGTAGGCGGTGATGATGTCGGCTCGGGCTGCGGAAGAGTCGACGGTGGCGGTCCGCTCACGCGGTCGTCGTAGCTCAGCGCGATGCCGCACGCGGCGACGCGGTTGTACCGCCAGCGGCCGGCTAAACGCCCGCCGTCATGAACGTCCGCAAGTCTCGCCGCCGCCGTTCGGCTCATGCTCGAGTCGTAGCTCAGGGCGATACCGCGCCCGGCGGCGCGGTTGTAGCGCCAGCGGCCGCCGAGGCGACCGCCCGCAATGGCTCCCGGAGCTTGTCCGTGCGGAAGCGGCACGGCATCAGTCTGACATACCGGCCACCTGTCCCCCCTTGGTCCGAAGGGCTCGAAGCCCTGTGCGATCCTTTCGCGATGGATTACCCGACGCCGCGCCAGGCTGGGAGGAGTCCTGAGCCGCCGCGCGTGAGGTCCAGGGATCGCGCGCTGGTGGAGTGGGTCGCCGACGCGGCTCCCGGCGATCGGATTC
>Ga0302325_10009639_pt1 | contig 21051 bp, 29 predicted proteins | sample Palsa_T0_2_FD_201948 | JGI IMG/M metagenome (GOLD analysis project Ga0302325, IMG submission 201948) | Peat permafrost microbial communities from Stordalen Mire near Abisko, Sweden - Palsa_T0_2 | ecosystem: Environmental > Terrestrial > Soil > Palsa > Peat permafrost | place: Sweden: Abisko...
CGGAGCGATTGATAGAGTATTTATGCGTTGATGTTCAGTCAAGCTACATTCAAAAGGACGTTGATCAATCTGGCCGACGCAGGTTTTGCCGATGTCTGTTGATTTAAACAAGCCGGAACAGTCAAGAAAATTAAATGGCTATATGATTGATTTGCACGCTCTGCTGAAGAAAATACGAGTATAGCAAGCCCGAGCCGCGCACCAAATAGTCCTATCAATATTCCAACGCTCTCACAGACCCGCGGGTAATCCAATCGATATCAATGGATCACTTGAACTCACAACTCCATATCAGATGCTCCCTATCCCCGAACACCACCAAAATCAAGCCCTGTCCTTCCCCTTGCCCTCATCCCCCCCATCCCTCCTGAAATCCCCAAACCTAACCCTCCCCTCCTCGCCCTCCTTCAAAACCCGGTCCTCCCACCTAGGAACATCTACTAAAATGGCCGCATGGCTGTAATGCCACATCAGGCTCGCTTCATTCCCGTATTTCAAATTAACGACCTGGAATTCCCACCCCTCATGCCTCGCCTCATTCAACCAAATCACATCTTCGAACTCCTGCAGCGGGAAGTAACGGTTCAAGACCGGGGTTGGGTCTTCATGAATTTGCATCTGCAGATCCAGCATCTTAATCTTCCCAAACGCCTTGCCAACCCTCGACACAGCTGGCATCGCTTCCTCCCGTGCAACCATCTCCTCCCACTCCCCCTCCCCCTGCCCCTCCCAATTCTCCATCTGGTGTTGCTGGTATTCGTCCCATGCTTCGTCTCCCATGACTGGGCGCACGGTGGTAGGGAGGCCGAGTGAGCAGAAGACGGAGAAGAGGGTGCTGTCGAGGCCTTTGAGGGAGTAGGGGAGCAGGGATTCGGTTTCGCGGCGCGTGTGCGCGTAGGTGTGCGTGCAGAAGAAGGCTAGGGTGCCGCCTGGGAGTGTTAGCTTTGTCTCAACTCTTATTCTTACTTTCGAGTTTGAAGTGTGAAGTTGGATGGAATGGGAGGAATGAGAAAGAAGGGGGCGAGGGAAAGGGGGGAGAAATACCATCAGGCAAGAAACTCGGCTGCGTGAGTATTGATTTGGTGGTTGCGTAGAGAGGATACAGTGATGGATCAGCAGTAGGATAACGTTGCAGCGGTCCACCGATGTGTTCTGAGACGAATAGGTTGTAAGTTAGTGTTATGCGGTGACCTGCTGTGACGGGCAGGACTTCGTGGGTGCAGTCGCTATAGAAGGCTGACCAAGAGATGGAGTTTGGGGAAGGATTGCTCCAGTCAAAGATGCTTTCTTGACCTTTGTGGGTTATGAGGAGTTGGCCGCCTGGGGGCGTTAGTTGTGTAAGGATAGGGGTTGGGAAGGGGGTAGAGTTGCCTTGGTGAGGGTAGGGGAGGCAGACGACGAGGCTGCCAAATTGAGCTGCGCCTCGGGGCGTATCGACATGTTTTTGGACTTTGCCTGATGGAGCGGAGTAGATCTGTTGTGATCAATCATTGGCAATTGCCTCCTTGAAAAGCAGTCCCCGAGCTTACATTCAACTTGTAGAGCTCCGCCCTCACTCCCCAGTGTTCGTCCCTCGAATCAAGATTTTCATCTGCAATTGGTCGATTAATTCCGGGGAGTAGTATTTGAGCAATGGTATCGATGATTTCATAGTCATGGGGATGGAAATCAACAGAGAAGTCGCTTCGATCAAGTTTCCCCGCTTTGCGATAGGTTTCATCTAAAACATCTTTACCTCTGCTTCCAAACGTCGCAGGTGTACACGTCCTTAACAATTCTTCTAACCCGGAACTGTTATTACCTAAAGGGAATTGTACCTTTGACACGGAGCCATCAGGATTGTCAAAGCGCAGTGTGATTGGAGGGGCGGTGATTGGTTGTCTTGAAGCCATTGAAGGCTCTGCTGTCGGGAAATGCTGAATTGGAATACTACCCCCGCAACAGTAGTTAGCCCTCGCTTGATAGCCTTGCAGAGAGGATCTGAGGTCATCAAGCATTCGCTGGGTATTATCTCGTGACACCCTGGTTCGTGCATGCGGCGTAGAGGGCACAGCTGTGTCAGTGTCGGAATCTGAATTGGAATCTGAGTCGGAGAGAGTGATCGGATCGATCGTGGTGCCGGTGAGCTGATTACGAGCTGGTGGCCGTGGAGGTGGCGGCATCAACTGGGAATCCGAGGGCCTCCGAGGAGGTCTCGAAGCCATGTTTAACAAATAGTCTAAAGGCTAGGAAGAGTTTTAAAGAAGAAAGTTGTTTTCAGCGATATTGATGAATTGTTGTGAAGCAGAAATCGAGCAATTGAAATGGGAATATATCAATGGACTATTAATCAGAAGGATTTGGAGAACAAGATGCATAATATACCCTTGAGTCATCAGGATTCAAGATTGAGCCTGTAGGCAACACTGCGCCACACTCTGCTCCGCAGACAAAAGTCACAAAAAAGCACGCAATGTTAAGACCTGCCTTGCTTGATCTTGAATAATGATACGCCGCATATTGTTTGGTTGATTCGGAAGGAATAAAATGCCGAGGTTGCCTGAAGTTTAAGCAAGGGGGTATCACGTGGACGTCGTGGGGCAAGGCAGATCCCGTGTCGTTGCCCAAAATTAGAAGGATGATCGACAGGTGATTCGTAATTTCTCGTATGCTGTGCCTCAAAAAGACCTTGAAGTCTCGCCGCAAACATTTATCACGCACGAAAGTGACACCATACCTAGGTACCTACCTAAGGTAGGTATGTACGGCTGCAAGAATCACGTGTCGCACGTCACGTGGAAGGTCCTTAAATGGACTCCATTCGAGAGGGGGGCACCGACTTTCGGGACTCTGAATAAATTTATCAAAAGACATCTCACTTAACGGCGTATATGATTAATGATATGAATGGTGACCACTAGTCACGTTGCAATTGTGCTATGGATTGATGGTATGTAGCCTTAGACCACGTAATGGCAATTGTTTGTACAGTACATTAAAAGAGCCACTTGGATTTGAAAGGCCAAACATCAGTCAGCAAAGTTGGAAAGTTTATCTTCGTACTTCATTCCCCGAGTCGCTGCTAGAGAGCTGATTTGCGCTACCAGCATTCATCGTGCACCAGGCATGAAAAAACGCATATCTTGTTATGCATGTAGAAAAATATCAACTTTGCACATCCTCTCCATTCTGAAAATAAGGCCGACTTCGCAAAAGGAGTTTATTGCTCTTCCTCAACACAACATGGCGACCCCGATGAAAACATACGCCAGCTCCGTCTTCTTCTCCTTCACCGGCATCTGTGCATTCCTCCTCTGCGTAGCAATGGGCACGTGGGGGTACAAACTGTGGACAACTCGAGGATTTTACGTCAAAGACTTCAATAGACTATCCGCGGAAGCAAGAGAGTTTGCCGGTGAGACTGAGAGGCTTGGACGGGAAGTGGAGCAGGACCACTCTGCCGAACTGTCGGTCAGGATGTCGAACATGGAATTGCTTGCAGCTGCCGACGAATGGGACACTGGTATCTGCATCGCTCTCGGAGCTTGGGAAGATATCATGCAGCCGCACGAAGGCTCGGGCGACGTGGAAAGTGCAAACGGGGATAGTATGGTAAAGGCGAGACGTAAGAGTCATAGGAGACATGTCATCGGGTTGATGAGAAGGAAATGCATGGAAGGAATTGAGAGAAGGAAAGAATTCGGCCCGCAACTGCAGAGAATATATTTGGAAGTTAATTCGCGGTGAGCCGGGCGTTATGCATTTCCGACTCGCATATGTACTGATTAGGGGTAGGAAAGTTTGACATTCGGTCAGCCGCATTAGCCGCTTGGCCATGAAATGAGAAACAAGAAACCTCATGGATGGTAACGCAGGTGCAAGGTAGCCGTTGGATCGGATGTTGACGAGGAATAACCAGAAGTATATCGGGCGTCTCCCATACGTGGAAGTCTCATCATTTGACGGAGGTACTGTACAGTACACCGCATACTCAGTGCGATCAGCGTGTTAGCTGCTCAGCCATGACGGGAGACAAGTTGGTGCGTCCCCTACGAGACGGTGGAAATGAAAGGGCCCATAGCGGCATACGAGCCCTCTGGTAATAGACGTGGCAATGGGTGGACGGTTGAGATGCGGATGAATATACTTGTAAGATTACCGTTGTAATCGAGTACCTCGTAAAAAAAACAGAAAATGAAAAAAAATAAAAAAAAGGCACCCCCCTGACAAAAATCTTACTCGCAATGCGGGGATGGTTGTTTCGATGTGAGCAATCAACCCGGGACCATTGACGCCACTGGGAACAGTCTCCCGAGCTGATCGGCGCTCTTGCCCGTTTGAGGAGCAACTGCCTGCAACTGCCTGCAACTGCCTGCAACTGCCTGCAACTGCCTGCAACTGCCTGCAACTGCCTGCAACTGCCTGCAACTGCCTGCCAACTGGGTGCATTTGCCTGCATCTGCCTGCCACTGCCCACAACTGCCTGCAACCACCAGCAGCAACCACCAGCAATCGCCAGCAACCGCCTCGCTGTCTCCATGCAAGCAATCGTGGTGCACAGAGATGCAACAAAATTGCAAAGTGCCAGGGGACCCCGACCTCTCGAGGGCCCTTCGGGTCTCGAACCCAAATATCAGGCCAGACGGGAATTACCTCTACACCCTAGCCTACTTACCGTACGAAGTACGAGTACAGTAGACCCCGAAAGGAGGCATTCAAACGGTCTACCCGCTACGCTGGGAATATCGTGCCCAAATCCCTGGCAGTAGGGCTTTCCGGATGTCTACTTTCGACAAGGACCGCCCACTCGGCCCCAACCCCAGACCTCCGCGCATTCCGTGCTCTGCCGTGTGATTTAATGCGTGATTGATCCGATTTGAGCCCTGCCCCGGGATCAGATACCAATGCGCTGGCTAGCACACCTAGCCTCTGACTAGTTAAGACCCGACGACCAGAAGAACGGGATCCCGACTGTATGGAAGTCGTTTCTTGAGCAACCTCACCACACGGCCGAGTGCGCATCGCCGTTGAGGTCGGTGTCATCCTCGAGACGCTCGTTATGGGCGACGACGAGGGAAGAATTGAGGCAGTACGATGATGTGCCCTCCTCGCACCCCACCTTCCGGGCTAATTGGTGAACAGCGCGCTGCTGACAGCTCATCCCACTCCTCTAGTTATGAATTGTGCGTGTGAGACCCGCAGCCAGCCTTGCTGCCACTCTGAATATCTGCACCTTACTAACCTTGGGATACCATGCGGAAGTAGTGAAGACACATACTCTGTCGACTCGAAAGTCACGCAGTACCGAATTGAAAACGGGCGGCGATATCATGCGTACAAAGACGGGACATATTGGTAAGCATTGACCTGAACAATGTCATGGGGAAGAAACTAATTGGAGGCCAGGGCTCCCAATGATGAACGACAGAACGAAAATCTTGATATTTCGTAAGATGCTGCTGTTGAAATTCAATTCTGTACTTTTCGCTAATTCATAGTCATAGACATCACAAGTTTCTCCTCCTCCTTGACGGGAAGCTACATCTTGCGCCTTTAGAAAAGAACATTGAGGTATGAAACCTAAGTGATCCGCCGGCGTATCGTCAATTGCTCGCTGACTTTGGTGGCAGAGAGTCCTAGACATCGGAACAGGTACTGGAATTTGGGCTATAGACTTTGCCGACGAGTATCCCGACACCACCGTAATTGGAACAGATCTTTCTCCAATCCAGCCAGATTTGGTGTGAGTTGCCGCAATGCACATCGGATTGGTAAATGCTAAAAGGCGATGTGCAGCCCTCCAAACTGCAGGTTTGAGATTGATGATGTTCGCGACGAATGGACTTATCCGCCAGATTACTTCGACTTTGTTCATATAAGGGGTTTATTTGGATCGATTAGTGACTGGCCCGCACTCTACAAGCAAGTGTATAGGTGGGTAGACCCACATGACAAAGAAGGCAATCTTAAGTTCTTCAAATCGATGTCTAACGATGACAGACATCTTAAACCAGGTGCCTACATCGAGCAGTTGGAAATATCGATCGTGGTAAGGGCTCTTTCCGCTCACTGTTCCATATTTCCCCGGAACAGCAACGCAGTTGAGCTGCCTGGATCAGCTTGAGAGACTTTCTGAGTGTGGCTGACCTTGGAGATAGATTACATCGGAAGACGGGACAGTCACGCCTGAAAACCCGTTGGCTACATTTTCAAGTGTAAGTTTCCCAGTAGACTTTTTCACTGGAGGTACATTCCAGTTCGACGCATGCCATCTCATTGTTATTTGGATTCTGATTAGCTCGAAACAGCTCTTCGCAGAGGCAGGTCAAATTACTGGACAAACTTTTACCATATCAGATATCATGAAACAGGAAATTGAAGCAGCAGGGTTCGTGAATGTTGTTGAGAGAGTGTACAAAACACCCATAGGGGGCTGGCCTGCGGACCCAAAATTACGAGAACTGGGACAGTGGGCGTTATTGGGTTTTGATACTGGGCTCGAGGGGTTTGCGCTGGCCACTCTGACAAGAGTTCTGGGGGTGAGTGGCGCCTAAAACTAGCATCTCCAGCGTCTTGAAACATCACTAATTTTGGTTACAGTGGTCGCCTTCGGAGGTCCATGTATTTCTGTTCGTCCCAGGTTTCGCAAATCCTGATCTTGGCTGAGCAGATCTAACTTTGTTTCCAGGGCTCAAATACGCGCTACAACGCGCGACCGACATGTTCATTCCCTTTACGATATTAAAGTAGTTTATGGTCAGAAACCACCAGCTACAAACTCTGCTGCGGCAGTAGCATGAAATATAATACGATGACGAACAATTCCTTTGCCAAGTGCAACGGCTGTGCCAGTCCTCCATATACTCATCTTATAATATAGGCACGTCCTCCGACTTCCGAGTCCCAAAAGTCTTCAATCCTGCAACAGATAAATTGGTTTCTCAAAGAGTGGGTACGGTGGTTTTTTGTGGTCCTGCATAGGTCTAATGGGTCGTAGGGCTCTGCGGCTTCTCTTGCCTTATACATATTCCCTTGCGCGCGGATCACAACGCAAGTCTGTATCGCATCCACTCCGGCATTCCACCCTCGCACCTCCCATTCGTCCATCTATTTCTCGGATTACCTTTCTAAGGGATTTCAATTGTGGATACACGACTTGTGAGACTTGTTTTCTAGGAAGACCCAGTTGTTACGATTCATTCGAGCCCGTGCTGGCCGCGCCGTTTGGAGTGTGGAGCTTCGCCTTTTGCATGCATTTGAGATTAGACAAAACGAGCAGCCACACCCTTATTGCCAAGAGTTAAAAATAACAACACCACACTTTCAGACAAGCCAAGCCTCAGTGAAGCCACGATGACTCGTCACCACCTGCTCCGCTAGTCACCCCTATTGCATCGAAATCTACGACGCAGAACTGCAGTTGTGTAATCATCCTCTTGGCAAAGCTTTGAACTAAACCGCCACCTCTTCTTCCCACGATGCATCCTAGAAATTGGCACAATCGTCGTGGATCACGGGGGAACTAGCCACCCAATATGCGACTAAACCACAACGAGTTTGGACAACACTATTCCTATCATCCGCTCTACTTAACTCCCCGTCTAGTTAGGGAATTTCTCACGTCTGATGGCGTCCGATCCGATCCACCCGTTCGGACGACTTCTCTATGCACCACTGCTAGCAACGATATCAAAGGGTTCTAAGCCCTCTCGCACTGCCAAGGAATTCGTGGACAGAGGATAACGGTGGACCGAAAAACTGGATACCTACGCGGCTCCTCCCTTGCCAGGAAAACTCCAAACTCCATGTTGAGCACCGAAATACCTTTTACCGAAGGTGAAGCTATCCGCCATTGGTAGCACTGGGCCTGCGTCCTCTCCACAGCCCTCTGTTACCATTCTTACTTTTCCGTTGAGCGAGGTTTAAGTATATTGGTGGTATGCTGCTAAAGATAGAATTCTTTCCCGTTATCTCCTTTGCTGCTTTCTCTGGTATTGGGTTTCTTTGGACTTTGATAAATGTTTGATATTTACTTGTACTTGCGGTACATCGCTGGTGAATCCATATACGGCCTTTTTCTATACTCTTCTTATTTTATTGTTTAGTTAGAGACTAGGCTGGGATAAATCGGTCTTTTAGGAACTAAGCACGCTCTATTTTCTTGAGTCCTGGAGGAGTAGAGAGTTTGGAGGAAAAGGAAGACTTTCAGGTCGGACTTTAGCGAGTCATGGGGTGGGGTGTGCTGCAAGATCCGAAGTACTCAAATGCAATTCTCCCTGCCTTGGTGTTCTCAATGGCGGGCTAACGTGTGTAGCGGGTACCAGGGACAGTCAGTCGCAATAAAGTCGTTAGCGCAGGTTTGTGCAGACTCTGCAAAGTACCAGCTACTCCGGGGTAACGTCTGACTATTATCGACAGCCAAGCTCGAAGATTGAGAATACAAAGAGCCGAAGAAGAGAGGAGACATTGTTCTCCATCGCCAATCAACAGACAGTCCCAATAATCCCCTGAATAGGTACACAACCTACCCCTAACCTCGCTGCTTGCAACTGACTTTCAAAGGCTAATGGCTACCAAGATGGGCATTCTATTCATCATATCTTCCACAGTAGGTGTCACTGTATTGTGAATGTACTAATCTCTCAAGATCACCGAACCAGCAGCTAATAAAATCCTTCCAAGACTCGATCCCATAATCACAACCGGTTTCGACGAGATCAAAAAGACCTTCAACGTCACAGCCGATCAGACATCCTTCAACCTCGTTGGACTGCTATAGCTCGCAACGGGATCAGGTACTTTCTTCACCGCCGCTGCAGCCGCCGTGTGGGGAACAAGACCCGTATTTCTCATCTCGACATTCTCCCTCTTCGGAGCCAGTGCTTGGGGGTTCTTTGCCGGAGTAAGCAGCATCTCGTAACCTAGCAAACCCGTGCTGACTACTAGTTCCATAGAGTTTCCTGTCCCTGACCTTAATGAGAGTCGTCCAAGGATTCTCCACCGCCCCCTCGAAACCCTCGTTAGCGCCACCGTCTCTGAAATGTTTGTCCATGAAAAAGGAAAGATGCTCTCAATCTGGAATCTCTTCGTCATGGGTGGAGTGAAACTCGGGTACATCCTGCCTGCCCTCTCAACAATCGTTGACTCAAAAAACAGACAACTCATCGCGGGCTTTATAATCCAAAACCTCGGCCGCTCAAACCCTATTCCCAACGCCTACGAATCTGCCAAGGACGTGTATCCCACGCCTCGTTCTGGCGCACAGCATTCAAGCCCTTACCACTCATCACTTTCCCAATAGTGATCTACGCAGCGTTCACATACCCATTCTACGCCGCAGACCTAACACTCCTCGCCCTCCTCCAAGACACAACATTCAGCACCACCTCCTATAACCTCACCTCCTCCTCCACCGGCCTCACCCACCTCCCCCTCTTCGGCACCGGACTCATCGGGACCCTGCTATCCGGCTACACCGTCAACTTCGTCATCTCCTTCCTCACCCGCCACAACACCAGCGTCTACAAGCCCGAGTTCCGCCTTGTCCTAATGCTCGTCACCGCCTCCCTCTCTTTCATCACCTACATCAGCTTTGGCTATTCCCTTGCCGAGGAAGCCCTTATTTACATTCCGATTGCATCCCTTGGAGTTCAGAAATTTAGCGTGCCGTTTTCTAATATTAGCGCGATGTTTACTCACGTTATGGATTGCCATGCGACGCATGCAGCGCAGGCTCTCGTGACGATGGAATTTCGTGAGGGCGGTATTGAGTTTGGGGATGAGTGGGGTTATTAATGGGTAGTTTGAGGCGGAGGGGGTGGAGAGGTGGCGGTTGCGAATTTGGCGGTGAGTGGGTTGAGTGTGCCGATGTATATTTTCGGGAGGAGGTTGGGGAGGAAGATTGCGAGGAGTGCTTTTTCATCAGAAGTTATAGGGGGTGGAGGTGGGTTGGAGGATGATGTGGCCGACGCTGGTGGGGTGTTGTCATGTGGGGGTGGATGAGAGGAATGGGGTTGTGGGAAGAGGGAAAGAAGGAGGCGAGCGGGATTTCGGGTATATATTTTCTCGGATTGGAAGATAGACTGCACATTACACACTGCAGTTTACACCTGCGCTTATACCTAATAAAAACAATGCGATTCACTCATTCTCGCGTCAAGGACTTGACGGCTATGCCGCATGAATATCAGGATCTGGGAATGGAGGGAGATGGTGGGATTTTCAATGTGGTATTGAGGATGGAGATCCTTCACATTTAAAGAGAGGAAAGAAAATCTTAGAGTCATAAGATCTTCTCGCAGATCCTCGATAAGCGACGAGGGGCCACGCAAGCAAGAAACGGAAACCGCAGCCCTCCCCAACCCAAGTCATGGAAGAAAGATAACCTCTCTGAGAAATTCCCAACGGGATCTGGAGCGAACTACTCTTATAACGAGCCAGTAAGAATCGATGAACGTGAAGAACAATAAAGAGAGAGTTGGCAGCGGATATCATTGGTATTATGTACCCTATGTTCCCATCCCCGACGCCTACAATGCAGTGCTTAATCCCAAACTCCTTTTCCTACACCCCATTACTAAAATCTACAATTCGTTAGCAAAGCCTCATCACAGGACCGTTGGAATGAAGCTCACCGTATCTCATATGACCCTGCTCTCGTCATATACCTAACCCACTTCACCGACGAATAATTACTCTTCTCAAACACCTTCAGATACCTCACTAACAACCCGGAACTCGTGAACATCAAAAGACTAAAGTTCAAACTGAGCGGTGGTCTTGACCACGCTTTTTGATTCGTCATACTCGTCAATGTCGCCTCTGCGCTCAAGACGAATTCGTTCTGCCCTGTAAATCGTGGAATCTTCCATACGATGTTGTTCTCACTTGGCTCGTATTTCGCCTTCCCTTGTGTACATCTCTCCGTGATGCGCGCTGTGTTCAACGGTGTAGGGACTCGAACAATGACATTTGTAGCAAATAGCTTGCTGCCGTAGTTCGCTCGGATAGCGATACTGTATTCCACCTTCGTCTTCCCTACTTCGTTGACAATGGCATGGACTTTGAACGGCAGATTCACGTTCTCCGTAGCTCGGTAGCGCATCAATTCGAATTCCCCATCCGGAGGAATAAAAGAGATGATTCTGTCTGTATCGAATTTCCCCAGCTTGACGCATTGGTGGAACTGGCAATCCTCCAATGTGACGCTTCCTGCCGCCGCTTTCGTTGCTTTCGTGCCCATTCGATTGCCGGATGGGAGAGAGGATAGGCTGTCGCCATCTAGGAGTAATCGATCGTTAAGCCCGAACTTGCATTCTGGTGTGCCGGAGAGGTATGCGCGCATCACAATCTGCCCGTTGACATCGGCTCGTAGCACTGTCCCTGTTGCAGACATGAGCAGATTCACGTCCTCGATGACATCGACGAAAGCTTCGTTCTTCCGGTATTTAACATCTGCTTTTCGCCATGATAGCGCGCCAGTAGCTTGCATTGTGATTTTTGCCGAGTCTTCCATTGTTCGTTCGGATTTGACGCCTTCGGTGGTGATGTACATTTTCAGGGTGTCCGTCTCGGTATTTTGGGGGTATCCGAAGTCCAGAATTTCTGTGGGAAGTTAATCAGCACACTGCCTACACGCAGATATGGGTTGTAAAGCTTGGCTGACCATCTAGAAGCTCGTAAACAAGCACAAAGTTATTCTTCACTGCCTCCTCATCGAACTTCCCAAAATACCCCTTCCCCAACGCAACCAACCGGTACAGGAACTCAAAGACCAACGCAGCATTGGCATTGCTTTTCGTAATCGCTACGAGGTATATATTCTCATGCTTGACATGGCTGAAGGTTGTGGATCCTAACGTGAGGATCGGAGATCGAACCTGCGCATTGGATATGACTTGGATTCGAAAGACGTCTGCGAGGCGCGGCCTGCAGTCGTTACGGAAGGCGCGGAAAATCAAATTTTCGCCCTTTTGATTGAAGATCAATATGCCGGACAGCATTTTGATTGTAGGGTCGTGGAAGGGCGATATTTGGGAGAGGGAGGTTGTTTGGAGGTCGACGTGGGGAAGCTTTGAAATGTTCCCGCGGGAGCTGCCGTCCACATGAAGATTCAGGGGTCGGAAAAACATGCAAGCCGTAATATCAAGGTCGGAAGAAATAAAGGTCCGAGTTTCGTCTTATGATTTCTAGTGCTTTTATCTGACTTGGGTAAGTACACTTTATGGCAAAGGAGGCATCTTGCAAAGTTCATCGAGACAAGATTTTATCACCAAGTTCAAGGGTAATAATTACTAGCTATACATGAAGGAGGTATTGACCAAATAACCCATGAAACAAATGCATTGACGCTCCATGCGCAACTGTCTCATCATCTAATTCACAAACAACTCTTAAATCAAGTCACGTTTTACAAACTCAGCATGGAGGGTCTTTCCAAGCAGAGCGGGGCTTCGTTCAACAATAACACCAGCAGCTTCGAGTGCTGAGATCTTCGAGTCAGCTCCACCCTTGCCGCCGCTGACAATAGCACCTAAAAATTTCAGCAAAAATTGTAAAATAAATAAAGCGTATAACTTACCAGCATGGCCCATTCGTCGTCCCGGAGGTGCAGAAATACCAGCAATGAAGCTGACAACTGGCTTATTTGAGGTGTTGTATTCCTTCAAGAATTCGGCCGCATCTTCTTCGGCAGATCCTCCGATTTCACCAATCATGATGATGCCATCAGTCTCCTCGTCTTCTAAAAAGACCTTCAAGCAATCGATAAAGTTGGTTCCCGAGAATGGATCACCGCCAATACCAACGACGAGAGATTGTCCCAGGCCTGCCACCGTCGTCTGGTTGACGGCTTCGTATGTCAAGGTTCCAGATCGAGAGACAATACCAATGCGACCACGTTTGTGAATGAACCCGGGCATGATGCCAATCTTACATTGCCCTGGCGCGATGATACCTGGGCAGTTGGGGCCGACCAATCTTGTCTTTCCTTGTGTCTTTAGGATATCTGTGATTCGGACCATGTCTGCCAAGCTATTAGCATCAAGGCCATATCTCAAACCGAAGTAACCGTACCGTGTTGTGGGATACCCTCAGTGATGCTAGATGAAGAGTTAGAAAACTCCAATCACACTCAATTTGGGCAATGCATACCAAACAACCAGGGGAATCTCAGCAGTAATAGCTTCCTCGATACCAGCTGCAGCAAGAGGTGGGCTATCAATATATTAGCCAAACAAGGTTTCGTTCCATGTATTCCCCGGGGCTACAATACGGAACGAAGATAGCAGAAGCGGTGGCTCCAGCCTCCTTCACGGCGTCTGCGACAGTAGCAAAGACTGGCAGACCAAGGTGCGTTTGTCCAGCCTTCTTAGGATTCGTCCCTCCAACAACTTGTGTGCCTAAAGCCCCTATCAGAAGCCATTTATCTCGCCGTTTGCCTTTAGGAACACGTACCGTACTCAATAGCTTGTTGCGCATGGAATCTGACCCATTTAATCAGCACAAAGCTGCAATCTTAACTGGGGCATTTGCTAAGGCTACTCACGTTCCCTGCTTGCCGGTGAAGCCCTGATAGATCACCTTGGTATCCTTGTTGATTCGGAGGTTTTCAGCAGTCGCAGCATAGCCAGAGGTTGCGGTGGAATAGCCTTGTCTTCGTACCACAGCCTGCAGAGCAGGTCTGGCACATCTTGAGAAGGCCTGCATCTTGTCAGAGACAATTGATGTCAGGAAAGCAAGGCGAAGGGGAATTGAGCGATAGAGTCGAGGTTGCAACAGTCTTGGAAAGGTCGGGAGCTTCGCTAGATCTTCCGCGAAAAAGCAGCTTTCACGTGGAATTTGCCGGGCCTGCCTCGCTACAAACTTATCTCGACTCATGAGACCCCACCAAGAACTTTCGCCATTGTACAACAGGACCACGACTCGAATTTAGGATCGCCGAGCTGACAGTGTCTAGCTGCGAGGGGAAGAGGGCAGGCCGACAGGCATTCAGCAAAAATGGCCACGGAAACAATGACCATTGAGGAGAGGCAGAGGAAGTCCAAGGACTCGAATCTGCCTCCGGAGAACGAACGATTCATAAGAGCATGCTCTGATATTGCCAGCTTTCTGGTTCAAGAACACGAATCTCAGCAAGATCCTTCCAAGCCAAAAAAGGACGTCAATTTGAACAGTCTTCGCTCGAAGATGTCGAAGAAGCACAGGCTGAGCAACATCCCACCACTTACTGCAATTATTGCTGCTATTCCAGAACATTACAAGAAATACATCTTACCAAAATTAATAGCGAAGCCTATTCGTAAGTATTTTCAAAATTGTGGCCGTTCTCAAGCTAAAAATATCCAGGGAGTGCTTCAGGTATCGCTGTCGTTGCTGTTATGTGCAAACCCCATCGTTGTCCACACATTGCATACACTGGCAACATCTGCGTATACTGCCCTGGCGGCCCAGACTCGGATTTTGAATACTCGACACAATCGTACACTGGCTACGAACCTACCTCCATGCGAGCAATTCGAGCACGATATGATCCGTTCGAGCAGGCGAGAGGCCGAGTAGACCAAATTAAATCTCTCGGGCACAGCGTGGATAAGGTTGAATACATTATAATGGGAGGAACTTTTATGTCACTGTCAGAGAGCTATCGAGACGGCTTTATTTCACAATTACACAATGCGCTCAGTGGATACCAGGGAAACAATGTCGATGAAGCCGTACAAGCTGGAGAAATGAGCAATATTAAATGCGTTGGAATCACGATTGAAACTCGACCAGACTACTGCTTGCAACCCCATCTTTCTGCAATGTTACGTTATGGTTGTACACGGCTGGAGATTGGGGTCCAGTCACTCTACGAAGATGTCGCTCGAGATACGAATAGAGGACACACGGTTGCATCTGTAGCGGAAACTTTCTGTCTGTCAAAAGATGCAGGATTCAAGGTTGTCAGCCACATGATGCCAGATTTGCCCAACGTTGGAGTGGAAAGAGACCTGGATCAATTCAGAGAATATTTTGAGAACCCAGCATTTCGAACAGACGGATTGAAGATTTATCCAACGCTTGTTATTCGAGGCACCGGTCTGTATGAGTTATGGCGGACCGGTCGATACAAAAACTATACTCCGAATGCTCTCATCGATATCGTTGCACGGATTCTGGCTTTGGTTCCCCCTTGGACCCGTATTTATCGTGTTCAACGAGACATTCCCATGCCGCTGGTGACTTCTGGAGTCGAGAATGGAAATTTGCGAGAGTTGGCGCTGAGCAGGATGAAAGACTTTGGAACCACTTGTCGAGATGTTCGTACTCGAGAAGTTGGTATCAATGAAGTTAAAAATAAGATCCGCCCCTCTCAAGTCGAGCTCGTTCGTCGGGACTACACCGCCAATGGTGGGTGGGAGACGTTCCTGGCTTATGAGGATCCTAAGCAAGATATTCTCATTGGTCTCCTTCGACTACGGAAGTGCTCTGCCAAATACACTTTCCGGCCTGAGTTGATCGGCCAAGCCACCAGTCTCGTCCGGGAATTGCATGTCTATGGTTCTGCTGTGCCAGTCCACGCTCGGGATCCGAGGAAATTCCAGCATCAAGGCTACGGTACCTTGTTGATGGAAGAAGCTGAGAGAATTGCGAGAGATGAACACGGAAGCACTAAGATTAGCGTCATATCTGGCGTCGGGACAAGAGATTATTACAGAAGACTGGGTTATTGGCTTGACGGTACGTGCCTAGGATTTTGTGCCTTTCCGCAGAGCTAACTTCCAACAGGACCATATATGAGCAAGCATTTGAAGCCTAAAGACGATGACGAAAGCGATGGTGACTTCTGAGCATATCCAACTTCTGAACGGACCTTCTCGTACGCATCTATAAGGCGCCCCAATTGTCCGAAAACGACGGGATGATGCCCACTCGAGTCAGCCACAAACTGATTGGCTCGTCTCGCTTCTTTTTTGGCTGCTGGGTTGTCATAAGGGTGAGTCTATGAGCTTCTGACTGCCTGTTCATCAGTCATCTCAAGTGCCGTGACCTTACCGGCCAGCTGTCTTGCCTTCAGAATTCACCCTTCGGTCTTCGTATTCTCTCTCAGCCATCCAGAGAGCCAGAGACTAAAGCTAGCCTGACTGCACGTCCGTTCTTGGACCGAATAGATACGCCTTGCTGAATCGTCCTCATTAGGCTACACCATTATCTCAAGCACAATTACAACCCCACGAGTGTGCCTCCTTTCAACCATCAAAGCCAGGGTTGTCACATCAATGTCTGGTTGGATCTGGTTGGATCCGGGGGGTGCATGGTCATGTTTGGCAGGCCCGTAAGGCTAGTTGTGAGGCTTAGAGCATTTTCTGATCACATGACCCGTCTTACCACTCCTCCCAACAGGTGAACACGCAGGACACCTTGTCAATAATAGTTCGTGGAGATCTAAGTAAGCAACTACGTGCCTCAAGACCAATCAAAGATGTCGATTTTGCCCCAACAGACTTCATCTAATTCATGTGCCTCCGCGTTTTCAAGATGCGCCTCCTTCTCACATCATTCTCGGAGCCATCCGGCCTTGTGATGAATCAAATTTGAATGTGGCCTTACCAAATGATAGATTATTGTGGGGCGGTGTTGTCTCTACAATCTTTCTCTATTTGGGGTCTAAACTTCAAGGGATTTGGTGCGAAACATTTGACTGTGTTGAGTCGCACCAGCTTGGTGGACGAGACACTACGATTTTCAAAACATTAATAATCGCATCGCACATCTTTTTCTTACTCTCGTTTTTCTCCCTGCCCCCAAAAATTCATTCTCCAATTAAGCAGCATTTCTCACCTTCGAATCGAAAGAGCAGAGTTATCTTTACATACTTTCATACCTCTTAATTAATAATGTCTACTCCATCACGCGAGAGTAGTTTCGAAGATAGCTCCGAAGTGTAGCGAAGTCACGCTTACACGTTCCCTTTTCTAAGTCCTGATATCTATAGGGACAATGAAATCAGTGCTACTTCCCAGACATCGCTCCTCAGTTGAAGCAGTACACCGCCTGTCAACAAAATAGGCAATGAGCCTTGAGAGTTCGAGCTAGAGTTGTTATTGCCTAAGGTGGAGAGCTCAAAACAAAGTCAATTTCACGAAGATCTCCCCCCGACAAGTAGAGATGGGCCTGAATACTATTCTCCTCTAGCCTAAAAGTATGCTTTATGGGGTGTAAGTTTGAAGCAACCAATACTTATGGTCGTCTTTCTTGTTCTTGGAATGACCGCAGCCATCAATCACCACTTCTATTACCACAGGCTCATGGGTAGCACGGCCAGCAATGTAGCAAATCCCCAATGGGTCATTTGGATAGGGACTGGGCTGAACAACTTGACTCTCTTTTTCCTCAACTCCACAAACGGAATGGCTCTCACACAATCTATATGGTGTACTATCAAGCGTCATGCATTGTCCATAGAAAGATCGTCCATTTACTCTATCAATGGATACCACTAACTTTATAAACTTTGAAGTACTAAGGAGAGCAAGATTTTAATTCCTATTGCTTTTATTTTTTGGTATGTCCCCATTTCACAATACATTGCCTGCATATTGCTAAATTCCCATAGGGGCATGGTGTTAATAACACTAATTTCACCTGTGACAATCTCAGTAGTTTCTTTGGAGACACTGAAAAGCACAATCATTCCCAATTTTGATGTCCCTACGTTCAACCGGACCTTAGCCATCATCAATGGCGGAGGAATTTTGGGCTTCGAAACGTTCGGCAACGGTCTCGTGATCGCATATCCACCTCTGCACATTGCCTCCCAAGTCTCATAAAACATGCTTGTCTCGCCTCCAGCAACGAGCTCCCAAAATTCGACCTGTATGCAACAATTCTTCGACCCGCGCTGCAATGCAGCCCTGCAACACCCCTGCAGCAACAAGCCTTTGACTACTACAACAATGCTAGCTTCAACGAAACGACCATTGTGACAGCCTCTCAAGTCCTGAACAACGGGCACCCCCTCTCTTTCCCAAACGACTACAACTTCCTCCAATTCTTCTCCGCCTTCTCATCTCAGTTTTACGAAAGCATCTCAGACGGACATCCGATACCCAGCGAAACAGACCACTACAAAAACTGGGACGCTCTCCTCCCCCCAAACACCCGAAACCTCACCGACTTCTCCAACGCCGAATTTCGGATCCAGCTCGCAGACTCAAACATCGTCTGCACCCTCATAAACGCCGACTTCAACATCAGCTTTGAAGACATCAACAGCACGCAAATAGTCATCCAAAACAACATAAACTACCTCGACAAATGGATCTTCGATGAATCGGAAACTAATTACCTCGGTATCTGGCTGCTCTCGGACCCATGCTCTACGGCAATATGACGATGATTCCTTGAACTTGTGATGTTGGGAATGGGACAATTGGGGAGTGCTATTCAATGAGTAGATCTAGTTCCTCAGTTTTGCAGAAAGAGATTGACGCCTGCGAGGAATTTGAGGATAGTTGATGGGCGAGGAAAATAGATTTTTTGAATCTCACGCATGCGGGAGGGCCGATTAGTTTTAGGACGGAGACGTGGATGTGTAGGAATGGGAGTGTGGCGAGGGCGCTGGAGGATTTGGCGGTTAATGTTGCGACTGGGCTGTTGGGGCTAGAACTGAAAGCTCTCTTTCGAAATCGAACCTTGTAAGTAGATAATGCCAATTAGATGACCCAGGGACGTATTCATGCCCATCCCAACGCCCAACATCTACGCCTACGGCTCCCTCAAACTCCTCGTATCCTACAGCATCCTCACGACCCTCCTCTACATCCGATCTAACGGGGTCTCGCACGATACCTCATTCTCTGGTATCATGACCACGACAAGGAATCCGGATTTGGATAGGGTAATTGTTGGATAGAGTCTTTTTGTGATTGACAAGGAACTTGAGAAGACGAAGCTGAGGTCTGGTGGAAACAAGATGAGCTTTGAACTGGGTGGGAGTTTAGGCGGTGGGGATTTGGAGAGGGCGGCAATTAGGTTGGAGGAGAAGATAGAGATGTTGAGGAAGGGGAGAAAGTATATTTGATCTCGGGTTTCGCAATTGGTATTTGGCGTTAGGGTTTAGGTCTGGGTGGGGGGCGTTACAAGGAGATTATATCGTAAGATTACTTCATTTGATTTTAATTGGTCCTTCGTATTTCTCTACTGCCTTTTCTGAGTCGTACCCAGTCTGTATTTCGAGGAAAGTCCAAAAGAGGCAGCTTATGGTCCGAAGAGATATGGTGCAAGTCTGTCATTCTGTCAACGTGAGCAGACAGCTCTCAATCACCTTTGCAAAATATCAAGTAGCCCCGTATCATCATTTCGAGATGCCACTTTCGCCATCTCCTTCTCCCATTCATCTATTTCTTTCAAGCTTTTATAGATATCGGTATGTACGAGAGGAAGTGTTTCAATTCCGAGGTTGAGTCTCGTCGGCAGGGTTCTTTTATTTTGGCTGACAACAGCATACATAGTACAGAACAGCAGCGCACACCTCCCTGCCAATTCTACAACGGCTCGTCAACGCCATGTTTGAATATATATAGCGGGAATTAGTATGCCAACATCCTTTATATTGATCAGCCTACAGGTGTCCGATTTTCTACCAGTCAGGACAAACAAATTCATATGTCTCGTGTAATAGCACGGGCTTCTGTGGGCCAAGTGAGGTTATCAATGCCACCGTGGAGGTTAAGTGTACTGCAGCAACTTTCGTTTGGAACCTGGTTCAAGCATTCTTGGCCCAGTTTCCCAAGTAAAAGAACCGCGATTTTGGCGTTTTCACGGAATCATATGGGGGCCATTATGGTCCAGGTAACAAGTCACTTCACACTTGACTTAATTTTCACTCTAATGTTGACAGAATTCGCATACTATTTTGAACTACAAAAAATAGAGCCATCAAAGCCGGTTACATTGTAGGTCAACACGTTGATTTAGTAGCCCTAGGGATCAACAGTAGATAGTACGACTCGAAAATTCAAGAACGACAAGAGATTGAATTCTACTACAAGAACACTTATTACTCCACGATCAATAAATCCGCGTACAATTCTTTTGTTACGAGACGCAACGACCATTGCCTCCCAGCTTTAGAGAACTGAACCAGTGCATTCAGATCTAGTATGAATTTTCCACGTAGGAAAGCCGATATGCAGTGTTTACTCGGCGTCGGCGGACCACCCGGGAACCAGCAGACATTGGCTTTTACGACATCAGACAGAAATCGCCTGATGAAATCAACACCACCCCTCCAGAGACATACACTACATATCTCTCGGGACCAGTTATCATAAAAGTTATTGGAGTGACAGGTAAGATTACTTATACTGAGTGGCAGAGTGTTCAAATAGAATTGGGGATCAATTTGGTTCACTGAAGACTGTAGGCCATTCACTTTCAAGACTCAGGATTATTGGGACTAACACTTACACAGCGGCTCGCTCTCTGCTGCCCGAACTCTAAGACGTAGCAAAAAGCAGAACTTCAATACTAATGCGAGCTGGTAACTCGGATTAAGTCTGACTAGTTCGGTGGTATAACATCTGCACAAGCCGTAACCTACCCTGGAAGTCATAAATTTAAGAACAAAGCAGTCAGCAATTATACAGTCGATGGGGTTGTTGGTGGAACTTACAAGAGTTGGGGCAATTTGAGCTGGTTGGGAACCTTTGGTTCTGGTCATTATGTGGCTTACTTCCGTAAGTGGAAATTTAAGAGGGACGTGAGTTCATCACTAACTGGATCTAGAGCCGGAATTTGCGCTGCAAGCTTTCAAGCAGGCGATGAAGAAAAGACCCAGTTATTCAACTTAATACTAGCTATGGAGCGAGAGGGGCTGTGCATGCGATTGGATGAGAGAGGTTTGCGTTTTAGAATCCAATCATTAATTCTGTCGTGGACCTTAGGAACAACTTGTTGACAATTGAGCTTACTTCAACTACTATTATTGAATTTGCAGAGGCATTTATTATTATTAACCCCCCCCCCCCGGGTGGGGGGGGGGGGGGGGGGGGGGGGGGGGGGTGGGGGGTGGGGGGGGGGGGGGGG